>Ga0194121_10011819_pt1 | contig 10304 bp, 5 predicted proteins | sample TA2MahCa50mmetaG_FD_148609 | JGI IMG/M metagenome (GOLD analysis project Ga0194121, IMG submission 148609) | Freshwater microbial communities from Lake Tanganyika, Tanzania - TA2015020 Mahale Deep Cast 50m | ecosystem: Environmental > Aquatic > Freshwater > Lake | place: Tanzania: Lake...
GATCGCCCGCCTGACGTCGTCGTCACTGTCCCACCACGAGCGATAGGTCCGGCGGCCGAGATTGAACGAGGCGAAGTAGCGGTCGTCGCGGGCTTCGGCGATGCGGGTGTCGGTGAGCTTGCCGAGGAAGCCGAAGGGCTTCGCCTTCTCCTCGGTCAGCACCGTCTCGATCTCGAAGCCGGCCGGCAGCAAGTCGAGCAGCGCCACTTCGTGGTGGCCGCCGTCGATATTGCGGCCGCTGATCGACACGATCAGCCGCTCGTTCTGACGCACCGCCCTGAGGTTGGCCGGTCGCCCGTCGAGGGTGAGGAAGTCGCGCTGCACGCTGATGCCGTTGGTGGCGGCGGGCAGCGGCTCGTTGGGCACGCCGCGCGCCGTCACCTGCATCCATACCGGGCCGTCGCCGTCGTTCTTCAGGCGTACGCCGCGCTGGATGGCGGTGCGGTCGGGGTTGATCACCACCGGATCGCGCGTCGCCTTCTTCTGTTCGCCGTCGAGCGCGTAGATCAGTTCGCCGGCGCCGGCCGCCATGGCATGGGCCGCCATGACCAGCCAGGCCTGCTCCTGGGTCGTCGTGTACTCGCTCCTGGCGGTGAGCCGCGTGCCGACGACGCTGGCGATCTGCTGCAGGCCTTCACGGCCGCCGGCTTCGGCGGCCAGCGCCAGCAGCGCCGCTTGGTTGCGCAGGCGCGAGCCGTAGTAGTCCTTGGGATCGACGGTGTCGGCCATTTCGCGCGCCTTGGCGAAGGCAAGACGCGCCCGGCCCGGCTCGGCCACGTGATTCAGCGCGGCAGCGAGCTGCGCCCAGGCCAGGCCGTCGGAGATCTTGCTGCCGTCGTTGTCCTGGAAGTAGCGGATGCGGCCGGGATCGGCCAATCCCGCCTTTGCCAGCACATACCAGGCATAGGCCTGGGCGTTGGGCGTGAATCGGTCGGCCGATCGGTTGAGCCAGGTGAGCCCGCGCTGCAGGGAGGCGGCAGGTACCGCCATCTGCTGGTCGCGGGCTCGCAACAAGAAGTCGAACGCATAGCCCTGCAGCCATTCGGCGGCCGGCGAGAAGGGCCCCCACATGCCGAACGAGCCGTCGGGCAGCTGCATGTCGACGATGCGGTAGACCGCTTCCTGCACGCGATCCGGGACGCGCGGATCGGCCGGCCCATAACCCAGCAACGCCACGTCGTTGTAGTAGAGCAGCGGCAGCGCACGGCTGGTCGTCTGCTCGACGCAGCCGAACGGGTACTTGTCGAGCGCCCGCAACAAGGCGGCGACGTCGATGCCCGGGATGCGGGTCAGCGATACTGCGACTTGCGAGGTGCCCGGCGCGAAGCTCGCCGTGACGTTGCGGTCGAGCGTAAGCTCGCGGCCGGCCGCGAGCTGGGACACCGTGTCGACGGCGCTCGGCGTCTGCGCCGCGCGTACCTGGATGTCCCATTCGCGGCGCACCGCGAAGTTGCCGGGCCCCGAGACCTCGACCGTGACCTTGCCGAAGCCTGCCTCGTTGGCGGCGATCAGAGGCCAAGTCAGGAGCTCGCGTTGACCCGACGCCAGCCGGCGGGTCTCGGCGATCGGGCGGTCGAGCGACACCGCGCCCGTCGTCTGCACAGTGAGACGATAGTCGCCCGCCTGGCCGTCGATATTGTGCAGCGACAGCGCCAGCCGGCCGCGATCGTTGGGGGCGAGAAAGCGCGGCAGCACCGCATCGGCGCTGACCGCGTCGCGCACGTAGAGGCGCCGGTCGGCCGAACCGGTGCGGCTCTTGGCATAGGCCACCACCATCAGCCGAAGCTGGCCGAGGAAGTCGGGCACCTCGATGGTGATCTTCGCCTCGCCCTGAGCGTCGAGCTTCACCGGCCCGCTGAACAGGGCGACGGTGCGCGTCGGCACGATGTCGAGGCCGCCGATGTCGCCGGCGTCGCCGCCGACCCGGATGCGGCCGAGATCATCGGCGCGGGTGTCGAGCAGGCGGCCATAGTCGTCGCGCATGGCGACGCCGAGCCGCCGCTTGCCGAAGTAGTAGTCGGCGGGATCGGGCGTCTTGAAGCGGGTGAGCTGCAGGATGCCCTCGTCGACCGCCGCTACGGTGACGAAGGCTTCTTCGCCCTGGAGATTGCCGACCTTGATCGGCACCTCGAGGCGCTGGCGCGGTGTGATCTTCTCGGGCGTGCCGATCTGCACGGCGAGCGTGCGCAGCTTGGGATCGAGTCCCAGCCAGGTGAGGCCTATCGCGCGCGTCGGCGTGCGCTCGGCCGGTTTGTCGAGCGGCCGCCAGGCGGTCACCAGAGCATAGGCGCCGGGACCCCAGTCGGCCGACACCGGCACCTCGACAGTCGTGCCGCCGGCCGGCACGTCGACATTGCGCGTGCTGACGATGCGGTCGGTGGCGATGGCGAGCAGCGCCTGGCCGGCAAACGGCGCCTCGATGCGCACGCGCGCCGTCTCGCCTGGGGCGTAGCTTTCCTTGTCGCTCGCCACGCGCAGCGTGTCGGGCGTCTCCTCGCCATTGTCCGAGCCGCCGTACCAGCCGACGTAGAACTGGCTGGTGCTCTGAGTGTCGTTCTCGCGATCGATGACGGTAAGCCGATGCGCACCCCAGCTCAGCCGGAAGGTGAGCCGCGTCGGCTTGTCGCCGGCCAGCGCGACGGTGTCGGCGGCGACCAGGCGCTCGTTGGCGATCGATTGCCAGCGCCAGCGTCCGTCGACCTCGTACCACTGGTAGGCCCAGTCGGTGCGCTCGACCTTGTATTCGATGCCGCGCCGCGCGATCTGCTTGCCGGCGCCGTCGACCGCCACGATGTCGAACTCGGTCTCGGTGCCCTCGCGCGAATAACGGCCCTCGAAGGTCGGGCGGATGCCGAGGTAGGCGTTGCGCGTGCGCATCGGCAGCGTTTTCTCGGTCTTGGTGGCGCGGCCGCCGCCGGGCTCGAATACCCGGACCTGGACCTGGGCGCGCAGCGGCAGCGGCGTGTCCTTGAGGTCGCCGCTCCATTCGATGCGCGACTTGCCCGTGGCGTCCGTATCGGGCGCCTTCAGCGTCAGAAATGGCGGCTCGAAGGCCTTGCGCTCGTCGTGCGAGCCGAAGCTGTAGCGCGCGAAGTCGGGGAAGGGCTGGGCATCGATGGTGATGCGCATGTCGGCCTCGACGGTGAGCCCGCTGCCCGGCGCGCCGTAGAGGAACTCGGCCTGGATGTCGAAATTGTTGATCTGGCCCGGCTTCAGGATCGGCTGGACCGTCGTCAATTCGACTTTGAGCTTCTCGGGCACGAAATCCTCGACCGAGAACTCGACGTTGCCGACCGGCGGCGCCTTGGGGTCGACATGGGCGGCGACCGACCAGCGGCCGCGGCGCGACGATTTGGGCAGCGCGATCGGCTGGTGCACGACGCCGCCGGCCGCGAGCGGCTGGCTGAAGCGGCTGAACTCGCTGCCGTCGGGACGCTTCACGATCAGCGTGACCGGCACGTTGGCAAGCGACACCGCCGAGGCATCGCGCAGCATCGCCATCAGCTGCACCGTCTCGCCCGGCCGGTAGACGCCGCGCTCGGTGTAGAGGAAGGCGTCGACCGGACCGGGCTGGTCGCGGCCGGTGACGCCGCGGTCGGAGAAGTCGAACGGCGTCTTGCCGAGCTCGAGGCGGCTGAAATCCTGCTTGGCGGCATCGGAGGCCATCACGGCGCCGGCGCGGGCGGCGCCGCGACCCTTGAGCAGGCCGGCGGCGAACAGCACGCGGCCAGCCTCGTCGGTGATCAGCCTGGCCATCGGCTCGTTGCCGCGCGACAGCAGCGTGACCTCGAGTCCGGCCATCGGTTGCGCGGTCTGCAGTGAGCGGGCGAAGACGTTCAAGCCATCGTCGCCGGTGAAGGTGGTGAGCGCGATGTCGGTGTCCATCACCCACATGCCGGTCGCCTGGCTGCTGCCGGTCTGGCTCTCCTCCTCTTCGTAGCTGCGCGGTGGCGGCAGGGCGGCGTTCCAGGCGACGATGAAGTAGGTGCCGGGCTTCCAGTCCTGCACGGTCTCGCGAATCGGAAAGGCGGTGGTCACCGGCTGATTGGTGACGCTGCGCACGTCCATGGTGCCGCGCCATTGCAGGGCGCCGTTGGTGCCGTTCAGCCAATTGTAGAGGCCCCACGGCTCGGTGACCGGCGCGGTGCCGGGGTAGGTCGGGTCGTAGCGGTCGCGTGCGAAGCCCATGATGGCGCGCTCGTTGACGCGATAGACCGCGATGCCGACCTTCGACACGTTGATGGTGGTGATCGGCACTCCCACGGCGCTGCCGCGCGGCAGGATGAAGCCCTTGCCCGGCAGCGTGACCACGGCGGGACGCGCGCCCAACGCCACCTCGACCCCCTTGTCTTCGCTGAGCTTGACGCCGTCGCGGCCCGGGAAGCCGGTGCGCAGGCGGACCTGGTAGTTCTCGCCATAGGCCAAGCCCGAGATGCAGAGCTGGTCGTCGACGGCGCGCAGCGCCGCCTTGGCCTCGGGTGTGATGGTGACGTAGTCGGCGTAGTTGACGTTGCTCGCCAGTAGCGGCTTGTTGAACGCGAGGCAGGCCTCGCCCTCGGCGCGGCTGGTGTCGAGCGAATAGCGGCGGTAGGCAAACGGCTCGTCCGGAGCCGGCGCCGGCTGCGGCAGCGGCACGGGCGCGAAGGACGGCGGCGTTGCAGGCGCGGTGGGCGCGGCGACCGGCGTGGTCGGTGTCGCCCTTGGCGGTGACGCGGGCTGCACTGGCGGCGGCACGGCGGCAACGGAGGGGCCGGTTTGGGTGGGCGTCTCGATCCGGTCGGCGGGCCTACCGATCAGGTATCCCGCGACCCCCGATCCCAGCATCAGAGCCACGACCAGAGCAGCCAGCGTCGACCGATTCATGCGAACCCCCGCAAAAGCGTCCGGACTCTATTCCGGCGATTGTGCAAACACTGTGGAGTCTGAACCGCGCACGGCGATTCGCAAAGGGCTGTGGCGCGCATATCACGGTCTGGTCAGCGCTGTGGGTAGCTGGCGCTTGAGCCGGGCGGGCTTCGGTACTAAGCGCGAACGATGGCGTTGCATCTGATCAAGCTGGCCGTCGGCGTCGACGACCTCGCGCACATGAAGAAACTTCAGGCGGCGCGGCGCAAGCAGCGGCGACAAAACCCGCGTTCGCCGCACTGGGTCTATACCCGCAATACGCCGCGCCGAGCCGACGAGCTGCTGGCCGGCGGCTCACTCTATTGGGTGGTGCGCGGCGTCATCCGCTGCCGTCAGGAGCTGGTCGGTTTGGACGAAGACATCGACCAAGACGACGGCCGAAAATATTGTCGGATCAAGGTCAAGCGTACCCTGATCCCGACCGCGCCGCAGACCTGCAAGGCGTTCCAGGGTTGGCGCTACTTCGAGCCCGGGCGCGCGCCGCCCGACCTCTCGAAGGGCGATACCGCCGACATGCCGTCCGAAATGGCAGCGGAACTGAAGAGACTGGGGCTGCTGTGATCAGAGAACCCCGCTGGTGCGCGATCGCGGCGCCGCCGGCGGTCGTACGGGTTTTGCCGTCACGCTCCTGACGCTCCCCCCGAAGCCTCGAGAATTGCATCAGGAGACCGGTGGATTAATAACTATAGTGCTTGACGGGAGCCGGGATTTTGGCGACGCTGGAGCAGTACCATCGCTCTATTCATCGCCGATCGGTTTCAAGGGAGGCGCCGACCTCGTGATCCGCGCGGGCGAAAACCGGTTGCGTAACTTGCGTAACTGTCCGAATGCGGCTTAGCGGCTGGTCAGCTTGAGTTCGATGCGCCGGTTGCGGGCGCTGTCGATGGCCGACAGCGGCTGGTATTCGCCGTAGCCCGCCGCAACCAAGCGGTTGTTGGGAATGCCCTGGCTGTGCAGGAACTTGACGACCGCGATGGCGCGCGCCGCCGACAACTCCCAATTCGACGGGAAGACGACGTTGCGGATCGGCTTGTCGTCGGTGTGGCCGTCGACCTGCAGCACCCAGTTGATGTCGGGCGGAATGCGCTTGGCGATCTCGAGCAGCCGTTGTGCGACCTCGGCGAGCTGCTTTTCGCCGGCCGGCTGGAGCTGTGCCGAAGCGGACGGGAACAGGACCTCGGACTGGAACACGAAACGGTCGCCGACAACCTGCACGTCGCGCTGGCCGGCTAGCGCCTCGCGCAGCTTGCCGAAGAACTCGGAGCGGTAGCGCGCCAGCTCCTCGACCTTGCTGGCAAGCGCCCGATTGAGCTTTTGGCCGAGATCGACGATCTGCGCCTGCTGATCGCGGGCTTTGACGTCGGCCGCTTCGAGCGCGGCGTTGAGGCGGGCAAGCTCGTCCTTCAGGCCGGCAAGCTCGGCGGTGAGCCTGACCACCGCCGCCTTCTGCTCGGCGCTGAGCTTCTGCTCCTCGGTGAGATCGGTGAAAAGCTTGCCCTTCTCCTGGTTGGCGGCGGCGAGTGAGGCAGCGAGCCGCGTGAGCTCCAGCCGCTGGCGCTCGATCTCGGCCTGCAGGTTGGCGGCCTTGGTCTCGGCCTCCTTGGCCTGACCCTGCAAGGCGGCGGCGAGCCTGTCGCGTTCGGTCAGCATCGAGGTCAGCCGCTCGGTCAGGCGGTCGCGCTCGGTCTTCAACGAGTCCGACGTGCGGCGTTCGGCAGCGAGCTCGCCGCCCAGCCGGTCGCGCTCACCCTGCGTCTGGCGAAGTTGCAGCGTGAGCTGCTCGAGATCCTTCTGCAGGCTTTGGCTGGCGCGCTTCTCGATCGAAAGCTGGCTGGCGAGATCACCGATCTGGCGGCTGAGCTGGTCGATCGCGCTGTCGCGGTTGGTCAGCGCCGAGGACAGGGTGAATTGCGCGACGCTGAACAGCGACAGCAGGAAGATCAGCACCATCAACAGCGTCGTCAACGCATCGACGTAGCCCGGCCAGGTGTAGTCGGCGGCGCCGCTGCGACGGCGGGCGGAAATCGCCGCCATCGCCTAGCCCTCGGACGGCGGCGGCGGCGCGGCTCCGCGGCTGGCGGCAACGGTACGGGCCAGCAGCCGCAGCTCGCCGCGCAGCTCGTCGGTCAGGGCGGTGCGGCCGCGCATGCTCTCGTCGATCAGCCGCACGAGATAGGCTTCGATGGCGCGCTGGTGCGTCATCAGCGCTTCGCGCTCGCTCTCGGACGGACCGCGCTCGCCCAGGCGGTCGATGGCGGCGCGCAGCTCGATCGACTGCTCGGCCATGCGGGCAAGCAGCGTCTGCTGGCCGCGCATCGCATCGGCCAGCGCCGCCAGGCGCTCGACCAGCGTGGCGGTGGCGGCGGCGGTCGACTCGCGGCCCTCCTCGGCACGCTTCAGCGTGCGCGTGAGGTCGTCGAGACCGTCGGCGGTGCGCTCGAGCAAAGCCTCGACATAGGCCGACACACCCGCTTCGCCTTCGACCTGGACGTTGCTCGACAGCCGCGTGGCGCCGGCCAGCCATTCCTCCAGCTCGATGTGGAAGCGGCCCTGCGCCTGGCTTGCCTGCAGTTCGAGGAAGCCCAGCACCAGCGAGCCCGACAGGCCGAACAGCGAGGCGCCGAAGGCGGTCGCCATGCCTTTGAGCGGACCCTCGATGCCCTGCTTCAGCTTGGCGAACATCTGCAGGGCATCGCCGGTCGCGATCTGCAGGCCGCCGATGGCGTCGGCCACCGCGCCGATGGTCTCGAGCAGCCCCCAGAAGGTGCCGAGCAGGCCGAGGAAAATCAGCAGCCCGATCATGTATCGCGTGATCTCGCGGCGTTCGTCGAGCCGGGTGGCGATGCCGTCGAGCACGGCGCGGGTCACGGTCGGCGACAGGCGAAAGCGGTCTTGTCGTTCGCCCGCCATCGTGGCGAGCGGTACCAAGAGGTTGATCGAGTGCGTCGCCAGCGGCGGCGCGCCTTCCTCGCGATGCTGGAAGCGGCGCAGCCATTGCACCTCGGGCCACAGCGAGATCACCTGGCGCATGACGAAGAAGATGCCGATGACCAGCACGGCCACGATCACGCCGTTCAGGATCGGCGTGTTCAGGAACACGCGAATGAGATCTTCGTGCAGGACGTAGCCGAGGCCGCCCACCGCCGCCAGGAACAGCAGCATGCGCACGAGATAGGGGAGGGGGCTGCTCATGTCGTCAGACGTCGCCGGGCAACGACCGCCAACCGCTCACGAACTCGGCACCAGGATGTCGACGCGCTGGCCTTCGCCGGCGAAGCTGCCGACCTCGATGCGCGATTTCACGCCACGATCGATCAAGTAGCTGCGCACCACTAGGGCGCGGGCCAGCGCCACCTTGCGGCTGTCGGGATCGTTGCCGGCGGCGAACGCGCGCAGCTCGATCTGACGCAGGCCCTTGTCGGCGACGTTCTTGGCGATGCGGTCGAGTTCGGACTTGGCGGCGTCGTCGAGATCGGCCGACTGGCCGGCGAAGGAGATCGAGGCCACCGTCTGGCCCCTGCCCGAGGGCGCGAGGTCTTGCGTCGTGATCGGGACGCCGCGACCGCTCGCGGCGGGCGGCGGCGCGGGAGCTGCCGGGGCGGGTGCCGGTGTTGCCGCAACGGCCGGTGGGTTGGGCGGCCGCGCGATCGGTGTCGGCGACGGTGTCGGCGGCACAGCAGGCTCGACGCGCGCCGGCACCGCGGTGGGCGCCGGCGCTGGCGGCGGCGTCGAATACAGAAGATCGCGCGGGATGCGCACATCGCCGCGCTCTGGGATCGCCACCAGTCGGCTCTCGATCGGACCGGGTGGCGGCGCCGGCAGATAGGCGCCGGGATTGTAGACATATGCCGGTGCCGGCCCCGCGATCGGCGCCTGCCTGGGGTCGAAGGCGCGCGTGCCTGGACCGGCAACGGGCGCCGGCCCGAGCGGCTGCCAGGGATTGAAAGCCGGGCCACCCGCCGGCCCCACGGTGTCGACGATGGGATAGGCCGCCTGCGGCCCGTAGGTCGGTATCGGGCCGCCCGGCAGACCGATGCCGGAGTACGGATTGAAAGCCGTGACGTTCGACCCCTGCGCCCAGGCCGATGCTGCACCCAGCCCGAACGCGGCGAGGACGAGGCAGCGCGCAGCGGCCGAAGACGATGGCATAACCGATTGCCTTTCAACGGGATTTGTCGATCGACAATAGCCAATGGGCGCCCCCCGCTCAACCGCGCCATGCTGCGACATCGAGGTGACGGGTATGCCCTGTGGAGCATTTGCGGCTCGCTTGGTCATGTCGGCCGCGGCGTTACACTGGCGGCTTGGCGTCGGACGGAGTGGGCGATGGATTTGAAGGGTGTACGCGCCTTCTGCAGCGTGGCCGATGGCGGCGGCTTCAGTCGCGCCGCCGCCACGCTTGGCGTGGCGCAGTCGGTGCTGAGCCGTCAGGTCTCCGCGCTCGAAACCGAGCTCGGCGGCCGGCTGTTCCATCGCACCGGCCGCGGTGTGCAGCCGACCGAGCTCGGCGAAGCGTTGCTGCCGCGTGCCCGCGCTTTGCTGGCCGAAGCCGATCAACTGGCCGCCGCGGCGCGCGGCGAAAGCAGCAGCCCCTCGGGCAGCGTCGATCTCGGCATCGTGCCCGGCTGGGCTCAGCCGTTGGTGAGCGCCCTTACTGCCCGCGTGCTGGCCGACTATCCGCGCATTCGGCTGCGCGTGCACGAGGCCTACTCGGGTCAGATCGAGGCCTGGCTCGCCACCGGCCGGATCGAGGTGGCGCTGTTCAACCGCTATCGCCGCGGCGCGGTGCGCGGTGCCGAGCTGTTGTCGCGCACCGACATGATGTTGGTCGGCCCCAAGGACCACCCGGCCCTGAGAGGCCGCGAGATCGCCTTTCGCGGCTTGAGCGGGCTGGCGTTGTGCGGGCCGCTCAGGCCCAACGGGCTTGCCAGCGTGATGGGCGAACTGGCGCAGCGCCACGACGTCGAGCTGAATGTCGTGCTCGAAGGCAGTTCGGCCGCGATCCTGCGCGAGGCCGTGGCGCGCTGCGGGCTGTGCACCGTCTTTCCTCGGCCGTTCGTGGAGCGCGAGATGCCGGGACCGATTTTCGCCTCGGCGCGCATCATCAAGCCCGGCCTGGAACAGATGACGTGGCTCGCGGTCGGAACGCAACGACCGGCCAGCCTGGCGGCGCGCACGGTGGCGCGGCTGGCGCGGCAGATCCTTTCCGAGCGCTAGATGGCGCCGAGAATCTCGATCATGGGTTCGCTCAGGCCGAAATTGGTGGCGAGCACAGACGGGCCGCCGAGCTCGTAGGGCTTGCCCGATATGTCGCTGATCAGGCCGCCGGCCTCGCGTACCAGCAGCAGCCCCGCCGCCACGTCCCACGGGGCGAGGCCGTACTCGAAGAAGGCATCGTA
>Ga0194121_10011820_pt1 | contig 10303 bp, 15 predicted proteins | sample TA2MahCa50mmetaG_FD_148609 | JGI IMG/M metagenome (GOLD analysis project Ga0194121, IMG submission 148609) | Freshwater microbial communities from Lake Tanganyika, Tanzania - TA2015020 Mahale Deep Cast 50m | ecosystem: Environmental > Aquatic > Freshwater > Lake | place: Tanzania: Lake...
GGATGAGCAGGAGAAGGGAGAACCGAGGCCGCTGCCACGGCTCGTGGACAGCCAGATCGCGCCGGACCTGCTGCCACAGATAGATGGAGCCGACGACCTCGACCAGATCGTCACGCTCGATCGGCTCGGCTACAAGGAAGCCTGGATTGGCGAGCACTTCACGTCGGTCTGGGAGAACATCCCCTGCCCCGACCTTTTCATCGCCCAGGCATTGCCGCTCACGGAGCAGATCGTGCTGGGGACGGGCGTCTCCTGCCTGCCCAACCACAGCCCGCTCATGCTCGCCCAAAGGATCGCCCAGCTCGACAACATGGCGCCCGGCCGCTTCGCCTAGGGTGTCGGCTCGGGCGGCTTCCCGGGCGACTTTGAGCTGTTAGACGTCGACACGAAGAGCTTCGAGCAGCGTGGGCTCGCGCGCGACATCCTGAGCACGGTCCTCCAGTTGTGGGCTGATCCGCGACCCGGTATCTACGAGCACAAGCGCTGGCGATTCCGCGTGCCCGAGCCGCAGGCCGACATTGGCCTGAATCTCCACCTGCGCCCCTACCAGAAGCCGCACCCACCAATCGGCGTCGCGGCTTGACGACTTGGCGCCAGAGCTTCGCGGGCGGGTGATGGAGTTGCCGGTTCGTGATCGGCGCGTGCTGATCGCGAAGCTGGCGAGCCTGAGCCGGCGCCACATCGGCGCCGAGGCCGACGACTGGGCGCGCGGCCTATGTCGAGTCGGCCTGATCGCCGTCGAGCATATACCGGACGTTTCGGCGTCGGCGGCCGCGCTCGACCTGAGCGAACGCGTGTTGCTTTCGTGCTTGCTCGGCGGCGGCAATTGCGCCGAGAGGTTCCTATCACCTGGTGCAAGTTGGCTCGATCTGGCGGCGCGTGGCTCGGCTGACTGATACTCGCTCGACGACGCGGCGCGCAGAATGTCCGACGCCGAGCGCGGTCTAATTCGCGGCGTCGTCGAGGGCGCGATTGCCGTCGCGACCGTGCGGCCGAACGTCGGCGCCTACCTTTGCGAGATCGCGGCGACGCTCGATAACGGCTCGGCCAGTAAACGGGGGTGGTGAAGATGGTTCAACTTGACGACTTCGCGCGCGGTCGCTATGAGCAGGCAATGATTGCGGCGACCGGCGGGCGTGTTTGCATCACGCTGACCGGCAAGCGCGCCCGTGTCGAGTGGATAGGCGGATCGGACCCGCCGCGTCACGTAGCGAGCGCACTCCCGTGAGAGATCCACCAGAGTCTCCTCATCGTCGGGCGGGTCGATGCCCAGGCCAAGACACATATCGCGGGATTACGCCGCGTGAGAACTGCGCAGAAACGGGCTCAGAGGTGCGCCGGGGTTCGCCGTGAAGTGTGCGGACATCCGCTGCCACTCGCGCCGCGCAACGGGCGGGTTCACGGCGCCCCAGGCAGCGGGATCTCCCCCGAGGCGCGGCGCGAAGAATCGGCCGACAAACCGCTCCCACTCCGGTCCGCGCCGAGCGTTGTCATTCATCACGCCGCCGTCGTCGAGGAAGATGTTCACGGGCTCGACCTCACGGCGCCGTGTCCAGTTCGTCGTCTTCGAGGAGTTCGTCCTCGGTATGAAGGTCATCCTCCTCGGTTGCCTCATCCACCGCCGCGTCATCGGCGGGCTTGTTCTGCGAAACGACGGTTGGGCGCCAAGCCATCGGCCTGAGCCGGAAGTCCGGCGTCGGGATGATCGAGTCCGGCCTGGCGAAGCCGGACGCCGCAGCAGGACCCGAGGCGCGATCCACGCCGCTCCTGCCCGGAAGTGCCGCGCCGATGATGCGTGATCCAGCGCGTGGTGGGCGTTCCGGCCGAACCGTGGGTCGCGCGGTGGCGGCCTTTGCTGGCTGCGCGGCGCTGACGGCGAGAGGCGCGGCCCCGGCCAGCGGTGCGACCCGCACGCGATTGCCCGAAGGGCCGGTTCTGACCTGCGCCAGCGTGGCTCCGTGCGCCTGCTGTGTCGTCGGGCCTACCTCTGAGCCTCCGGTGATCGGCACCGTCGATACGGTCACGGGAGTCGGCCATCTGGGCCCGGAGTGGCTCTCGGATGTGACGACAACGACCGGCGCGCGCGGCGAGGTGTGCGCCGCCGGATTGTCGTTGCCGCGCCCTACCCCGCAGGCGATGAGCAGGAGCGGCAGCGCGGCGAGGCCGACAGTTCCGGCGAGACGCACGGAACCGATTCTCTGGCCCCGTGCGTGTCGACACCATCCATCTTTCGGGGGAGGCGATATCGGTCGTCCGCCGTAGCGGCGTCCGGGCTGCACCATCACCCGGTCGGGTCGTCGGTCTGGCCGGAGCCATCCGCGGCGGTCCAGTCCAGACCCAGGTCGCGCAGGTGCGCCGTTTCGTTCCAGACGCGCACGCTTGATCGCGCCTGGAGAAGGTCCAGGACGGAGATCGAGCAGTTGTCGACGTCGAGCCGCGCCGCAGAGATGGGGTCCAGACCGAGAACCCACCCGCCCAGCGAGCGAATCGAACCGCCGTGGCTCACGATCAGCAGCAGCGCCGCCTCGTCGTGGCGGCTCGCAAGGGCCTGGACCTCGGCCACCATCCTGACCTGTAGGTCCGACCGCGACTCTCCCCCCAGCGGCTTGCCGTGCACGGTATCGGCCTGTACCGCTTCGCGTTCTTCGGGGTAGGCACGGACGATCTGTTCCCGGGTGAGTCCTTCCCACCGGCCGAAGTGGATCTCTCGGAGGCCCGCGCGTGCGACGATCCGGGTGCTCTCGCTGTCGCCCACGATCAGGGCGGCGGTCTCCTGGCAGCGGCGCAGATCGCTGGAGTAGATGGCGTCGAATCGCGTGGTGGCGAGGCGGCGACCCAGCATCACCGCCTGGCGTCGACCCAGGTCGCCGAGTGGCACATCGGTCTGGCCCTGAATGATACCGGCTCGGTTCCACTCCGTCTCGCCGTGCCGCACCAGGATCAATCGTGCCAAGCGACCTCCAGCATCTTCTGCGCTGCGTCCAGGACCATTGGTACGTCGATCGTCATGAGACAGGCGCACGAGGCAGGGGCCCGCTCCGAGACCGCGCAGGAGGCGCAGCGAGACGTTGGCTCGATCGCTCGAACGCGTGGTCCTGCGGGCAGCCACCGCGCCGCTCGGGTGGGACCGTACACGATCGCGCTCGGCACTCCCACCCCCGCGGCCAGGTGCGCGACGCCGGAGTCGTTTCCCACGAAGCCGCGGGCCGCGACAGCCACCCCGGCCAGCGTGGTGAGATCGAGCGGAGGCAGGATGATGTCGTCCTCGCGCAGAGCACTCCAGCGGGTATCCACGTCAGCGGGACCAGCCAGCCAGAGCGTCGCGATACCCTGGCGACGAACGAGCGCGGCGAGCGCGGCGAAGTGCTCGATCGGCCAGTTCTTGGCGGGCGAGCCGCTCCCCGGATGGACGAGCAGGAAGGGGCCGCGTGCGCCGCGCGATCGCAGGAGCGCGCTCGCGGCCTCACGCGACCACTCGTCGACCCGGATCGTCGCGACGGCCGTATTCGTACTCGTGCCAAACAACCGATCGACCTCGCGGGCCACGTGGTTTGCGACCGTTCCCTCGGATCCCTCGGGAGGATGAGCGGCGACATGATGGGCGGGCCTGTACCCGGAGGCGATCGCGGCGGCAGTCAGCGACGAGTCCCGCCAGATCGCGAGGAATGCGCCACGACCCGTCCCTGCGTCGCTTGGTCCTGTTCGAAAGAGATGCGTGGCGCGTTCGTCATCGAGGGAGATAACGCTCTCGAACAGGTCGGTCGCGAGGGCTCGGGCGACAGAGTCGTTGCCGACATAGTGCAGGCATCGCGCGAGCGGTCGCAGGGCGCGAAGGGCGGGCAGAGTTACGAGGAAGTCCCCCAGAGCGCCACCCCGCGCAATAGTGAGACGGTCGAAACCGATCACCGACGGGTGAGCCGAGCGGACACTTTCCCTATACTGGCTCGTCGAGGGCCTCTAGCTCAACGGTAGAGCAAGTGACTCTTAATCACTGGGTTCGGGGTTCGAATCCCCGGGGGCTCACCCACACCTCTGATCCGGCGTGTGTGCCGGACAGAGGCGGCCCAGCGTGAAGTCCGGAGCGACGGGCGTCCGCAAACCCCCGCGTATTGTGGCGACGGCCACGCCGCGGTAATGCCCGCGCCTCGCCCGGTGATGGTAGTCTGACGCCCGTGGCCATCCTGCCGGGCGCGATGCGGATGGCGCATCGTGGCGCGACGATCGCGATCGCGATGGCCGGCCTCGCCCTCATCCCGCTCGCATGCTCGCCCGCAGGGGAGCCCGTGGCAGCGCCGCCGCGCACCGCCCTCGATGCGCGTCTGGCGACTCGCGTCCCTGGCAGGCTGTTGATGCTTCCCACGGCAACCCGGGTTCCGACGCCCGAGTCGGTTCCCACCGAGCCTCCGCCGAGGATCGCGCCGCCCGCGACTCCGGTGCTTGCTCGCGGCGTCACCAGGGCAGGCCGCCCCAGCGCTGTCGACCGGACCGGGCGCTTCACTGTTGAGGTGGATGGGTCGCCCCGGGACATCGATTTGGCGATGGTCATCCCGCTGGAGCGTGTGCGAGTCAGCGTACCGGTCTACTGCTTCATGCCCGACTGGACCAACTCTCTCGGAAAGCTGATGTCGCCCGATACAGATATCGTGTTCGAAATCGATCCAGCCCTAGAGGCCCGGTCTGGTATCGCCCGGGCGTACGTCTGGAGCGGCGGCGTTCTCGTAGGCGAGGCCCTCGTGCGCGCCGGGCTGGCCCAGGTCGAAACTAGGGATAGTGGTGGGCGCCTGTACCGCGCCCACCGCGAAGCCGAGCGGATGGCGCGAAACGACGGCGCGGGCGTCTGGTCGAATTTGATCTGTACGGGGCGGCTTCCTCGCTGATGAGACGACTCCTGCCCCTTCTCATCGCACTGCTCGCCGCAGCCCCGGTGCTGGCCGCGCTCATGGGAGGCGACGCCAGCGCGGCTCGGCCGCCCGCGGTGCAGGGCGCGTTAGGTGACCAGATTGTCGTGCGCTACCGCCCGGGACGGAACCTGCCCCGCATCGTGCAGAGCGATGCGCGGGTGATCGCCACCGCGGATCGTCCGCAACTCGGAGCGCAGATCCTTCGCGTGACCCCGTGAGATCGCGATGCGGTGCTTCGCGATCTCACGGCCCGTTCAGACGTCATATTCGCTGAGCCAGTTGTCCTCCGATGGTCGCTGGCGACGCCGGCCGATGCGCTGTACCCCACGCATCAGTGGGCGCTTCCCCTGATTCGCGCCGATGAAGCCTGGGAGGTGACGACCGGGGATTCGTCGATTCGGGTGGCGGTCATCGACTCTGGATTCGACGTTGGCCATCAGGATGCACCGGCGAACCTCGAACTCGGCTGCGACTTCGTAAGGTGGACGAATACCAACGAGGCCTGTCCGGCGGTCAGCCGAGATGGCGACGGCCACGGGACCCACGTCGCGCGCATCATTGCCGCGCGCTGGAACAACGTGGGGATCGCGGGGCTCGCCCCGAACGTGATCCTGTACGTCGTGCGCACGGCCGACGATCAGGGTGCGAGTAGTTCCGTCGCGGTTGCCGATGCCATTGTCGCCGCTGCGGATGCGGGCGCCCGGATGATTAACCTCAGCCTCGGCGGCACGAGCACTTCGGCCTATGAGGCAACTGCGGTCGCGTACGCGGTGAATGCCGGGTCGCTGCTGGTCGTCTCTGCAGGCAACTGCGGCGTTGTTTCATCCGCCTGCCCCACCGCGAACCCGGTCTTCTACCCCGCGGCCTACTCGCTGACCTACCCGGACGCGGTGCTGGCGGTAGGTGCGACCAACTATCTCGACCAGCGCGCCGACTACTCGAATCAGGGGAGCTATCTCTCGCTCGTCGCTCCGGGTGGATCGGGGGTGTCGTCGGCACTGCTCGAGTGGGTCACCAGCCTCGGGCTCCGAGGAACCTCGACGCTCTACGCGTCACACGTGGGCACCTCCCAGGCAGCGCCGCACGTCGACGCGGCGGCGGGTCTGGCGCTGTCCGTACGGTCGGAGATCCCGCGCGCATGATCAAGTCCACCACGAGTCGGACTGTCGGCGTCTCATATCCGAATACGGCGCTGGGCTACGGACGACTCGATGTTGCCGCGCTTGTGGAGCAGGCCTCGACGTTCACGACCGCGACCTCCACGTCGACCCCCACCGATACGCGCACCGGGACCCTCGTGTCCACAGTCACCCCCACTCCGACGCCGTCGCCGACGCTGAGTGCGACGCCGACGTCGACCGGATCGCTCACCGCGACGCCACCCATCGTGCTGACTCGAACCTTCACGCCAACGGCCACGAACGTCCCGCGCGCCGATGCCACCCGAACGTCCACGCCGACCCCGCTCGCGATTACTGCTGGCGTTGCACCGACTCTGCGCCCGGCGCAGGTCACGATCACCGGCGGCGGCGGGACGCTGACGACGGATCGGCAGGCGCTCATCGTCGCCGTTCCTCCCGGCGGTCTCCGCGAAGGGGATACACTCGCTTTCGAGCCCGTAGCGCGGCTCAGTGCCACGATGCCGCTCGGCACCAGACTCCTGAGATCCTTCGAACTGGACTCGCCCACGCCGCCGTTCGTGCCGGTGACGCTGCGCTTCACGGTGGATTACGAGGTGCTGGCTGACGCGCCCTGGGGCCAGATCCGCCTCTTTCGACTGCGGGACTCCAGCGGTTGGAGAGAGGAGATTCCGCTCCGGATCGTCCCCGCGGCGGGTCAGTTCGAGGCGGTGATCACGCAGTTCAGCAGTTTCGAGATCGCCATGATCGACTACCGGCAGATCCTGCCCGTCACGACGCTAAACGTGCGTCCTTGATCAGGCGGTACCGGCGGGCTTCGGTTGTATCGCTTCGTGGAGCCGCTGGCGGATCTCGCTCAGCGCCTTGGCGGCGTACCGCGCGTCATCGAGAAAGTCCTTGCAGTCGCGCAGGTAGCTCGTGTCACGGCCATCGTCCGGGGCGTTAGGGAGAGCGTTGCAGGCGTTGATGAGAAATCCCAGCCAGCGCACGATGTACTCGTGGCCGCGGTTCGCCGCCTGCGGAACGGGGAGCGCGGAAACGCGCTGGCTGTACTGTCCGAAAACGACCGCGTAATGCTTGCCCAGCGTCCGCGCCTTGAGCGCGGCGTCCGCGGCGCGGCCCGAGTTCGTCTCGGCCAGGAGGGGTGTCAGGTTCCGCGTGAATTCCTTGTGCGCCTCGACAGCGGCATGGAGGATAGGCGCGGAATCTCGGAGGTACTGGATGAGTTCACGCCGACCGGGGCGCGGCGCCGATGCTCCGGGCAGTTCGACACTCCTGGAGGGGGCTCCCCCACCGCCCGGCCGATTATACTCGTACTGATCGAGCGTCCCTGAGGTTGGCTGTTGTTACCGGCACAGGCTCGCTGTGGGACCTGGCGGGCCGGCGTGTGGGTGGTGGTCCGATCGCGCTCGTGCAGCGCGCCACCCCGAGTGGGGCGCCTTGCCTCCACGGGACCTGCGTCTTGCAGAAGATCGCCGCCGAGCGTACGCCTATCGATGGCAGCGCTCCCCATGAGCTGCGCTTCGCGGATGACCGCAGCGCCATTGTCCGAATCGTGCGCCACACCCTGACCTCGTGTGGTCCCGAGATCGTGCGCTTTGAGACGGTGGCGATCCCGGGCACTAGTTGCGAGCCACGAATGGAATCGCGGTAATCCGGGCGAACCCGAGAGCCTTCTGAACGTTCATTCTCCCGTTTCCGTAGTAATCGTTTCGCCCGTAGGCATCGTACGGGCAGAAGTTGACGCCGACCGGGCAAGTCACGATGCGATCGGCCGAGGCGGCGAGGAACGCGCCGGCACGGAGCGCACCGTGGGTTGGGTAATGGCTGGCGATGAGTGCGGCCGCGCCGGTGACGATGGGGGTCGACACGGAAGTTCCGTTCTTGTACTGATATCCCGGTGCGACATCCCAGTTCGTCAAATCGGTGCGGTAGGTGCTGAGGATGCTCACTCCGGGGGCTGTCACCGCGATGTGTGGACCACGGTTACTGAAGACCGCCAGTCGATCGTTCGTGTCGGTCGAACCGACTGCCAGAGCGAAGGCGGAGGCGGCCGGGTAGTACGGGATAGTCGTGCCCTGGTTGCCGGCCGCGGCGACGACCAGAATGCCCGCCTGCACGGCACGCTGCATCGCGGCCTCCAACAGGACCGATGAACCGGGGCCGCCAAGGCTCAGATTGATGATGTGGGCTCCATTCGCTATCGCCAGATCGATCCCACGGATGATCTGACTGTCATCGCCCACGCCGTCGCACGGCAGCACCTTGATGGGAAGGATGCGTGCGTTCCAGGCTATCCCCGCGACGCCGACTCCGTTGTCGGTTGCCGCGGCGGCGATGCCCGCCACGTGCGTTCCGTGACCGGAGGCGTGATCGTCGGTCGCCCCGGTGTTGCCGCAGTTGTCTGGACCCAGCGCGTTCAGACCGGGGAGGAGTTTCGAGGTCAGATCTGGGTGGGAGGGGTCGACACCTGTGTCGAGAACGGCGATGATGGTCTGGCTCGAACCACGCTGAACGTCCCACAGCGCCGGGGCACCAACCCTGGGGAGGTGCCATTGCTGACTGTAATAGGGGTCTGATGGACTTACCTGTGCCCGACGAAGGAAGTTCGGCGCCGCCCGAACCCCCGTTCTCGCGGCCAGGTCGCGCGCGGCGGCACGCTCGCTGCCGGGCGCTGTCTGGACGATCGTCACTCTGGGTGTGGAACTGGCCGCGCCCAGCCCGGTGCGCGCCTCGACCAGGACCTGCCCGGGGCGGACATCTCCTTCGGTATCGCGAACCTCGGCCGCTCTCTGTGCGTGTGCCGTCGGCATGAGCAGCAGCGGTGACAGGCCAGCCGCGATCAGCCCGGCCACGGTGAGGGCGAGCACGATCCGCATTTCGGGGTCGATCCTCGGGTGTCCGGGATTCCGGCGCCATAGGCCATCCGTATCATCGGTTCAGGGGATGGCGCAGTGAACGTATTCGTGGGCGTCGATGGTGGAGGCACGAAGACCGAGGTCACGCTTGTCGATCGGCTTGGCGCCGTCGTGAGCCATGCCCGCGGCGACTCATCGGCGTACAAGTCAGTGGGAGCCGATCAGGCGACCGCGACGATCGTCGACCTCATCGCGCGAGTGATGCCGTCACCGGAGCAAGTGGTTACCCGCCTGGTCGCCTCTCTCTCTGATATCGACACCCGGGCCGACATTGAGACTGTCCAGCGGTCGTTGCGGTTCGCGCTGCATCGGCGGAGCCTCTCGATCGAACGCGTCGAAATCACCAACGACTCTGTGGCGGCGCTGGTCGCCGGTACCGGCGGTGTCGATCGAGGCGTCGTCTGCATCGCCGGCACCGGATCGGTGGTTCTTGGGATCGATGGGCCGGGACGGGAGGCACGTGCGGGCGGCTGGGGGCCGCCCTTCGGCGATGGTGGCGGCGCGTACTGGATCGGATTTCAGGCTCTGGCTACGTGTCTGCACCTGTTCGATCGCGGACGAACCGGTGCGCCGCTCCTCCGCGCGTTACTCGCGGCCTCCGGCGCGTCCTCACTCGGCGACCTTCTTTTCGGCTACGCGGGTGCGTCCGACGAGGCCGAGAATGCAGCGGTCTATCGCGCTCGTGTGGCGGGACTGGCTGTGGCCGTGGAGGCGTGTGCGCGTTCCGGGGATGGTGAGAGTCGACGCGTGTTCCGTCGCGCCGGGCGCGAACTCGCGCTGCTTGTCCGCCACGTCGTCCGTCGCCTGCGCCCGATGCGGCGCGACCTCCCCCTGGTCCTCGCGGGCAGCGTCTGGCGTAACGAGATCGCGGAGTTCCATCGCTCGTTCCGCACGGGTATCGCGCGCGATCTTCCCGGTGTCGCTCCGCTCAAGACCGATCGCACGCCCGCGCACGGCGCGGCGCTGCTTGCCTGGAGACTTGGCGTCTCCGCCGATTCAGCTCCGACCGGTGTCGTTGACTGACGGCGGTTGCGCGCCACACAGCGTGCGCCGCACGTGGATCACGCGCTGCACGACCGTGATGTGGGTCAGAACCGCAAGGAGCGCGAGCGCGGGCACGAGTAGACCGCTGATCAAACCCGCGGCAAGGATGAGGACACGCTGCGGTCGAGGCAGGATGCCCACCTCGCAGTCGATGCCCAGGCCTTCCGCACGTGCCCGCGCGTAGGACACCAGCAGCGATCCCGTCAGCACGAGCATCGTGAGCACACCCATCTCCCGCGTCGGCTCGAACCAGAGGATGCCGATCAGGATCGCCGCCTCCGAGAATCGATCAATCGTCGAG
>Ga0194121_10011821_pt1 | contig 10303 bp, 6 predicted proteins | sample TA2MahCa50mmetaG_FD_148609 | JGI IMG/M metagenome (GOLD analysis project Ga0194121, IMG submission 148609) | Freshwater microbial communities from Lake Tanganyika, Tanzania - TA2015020 Mahale Deep Cast 50m | ecosystem: Environmental > Aquatic > Freshwater > Lake | place: Tanzania: Lake...
CACGCCCTCGCCGTTGCTGTAGCAGAGGCCGAGATTGTACTGCGCAGCAGCGTCGCCGTGCTCGGCAGCCAGTCGAAACCACTTCACCGCTTCCGCTGCGTTTCTCGTAACGCCCTCGCCCTTGGCGTAGCAGATGCCAAGGTTGAACTGCGCCTCCGCGTTGCCCTGCTCCGCAGCCAATCGAAACCACTTCACCGCTTCCGCTGCGTTTCTCGTAACGCCCTCGCCCTTGGCGTAGCAGATGCCAAGGTTGAACTGCGCCTCCGCGTTGCCCTGCTCGGCAGCCTTACGAAACCACTTCACCGCTTCGGCTTCGTCTTTCCTAACGCCCTCGCCTTTGGCGTAGCGCACGCCGAGGCTGTTCTGCGCATCGGGATCGCCCTGCTCCGCAGCCTTACGAAACCACTTCACCGCTTCGGCTTCGTCCTTCGACACGCCCTCGCCGTTGCTGTAGCAGAAGCCGAGATTGAGCTGCGCAGCAGCGTTGCCCTGCTCCGCAGACAGTCGATACCACTTCGCCGCTTCGGCTTCGTCCTTCGACACGCCCTCGCCGTTGCTGTAGCAGAGGCCGAGATTGTACTGCGCAGCAGCGTCGCCGTGCTCGGCAGCCAGTCGAAACCACTTCACCGCTTCCGCTGCGTTTCTCGTAACGCCCTCGCCGATCATGAAGCAGATACCGAGATTGAGCTGCGCGGCAGCGTTGCCCTGCTCCGCAGCCAAGCGATACCACTTCACTGCTTCGGCTTGATCTTGCGCGACGCCCTCGCCGTTGCTGTAGCAGAAGCCGAGATTGAGCTGCGCCCACGCGTAGCCCTGCTCCGCAGACAGTCGATACCACTTCACCGCTTCGGCTTGATCTTGCGCGACGCCGCTGCCGTTGGAGTAGCAGTCGCCGAGGTTGTCCTGCGCCAACGCGTTGCCCTGCTCGGCAGCCAAGCGATACCACTTCACTGCTTCCACTTTGTCTTGCGTAACGCCCTCGCCCTTGGCGTAGCACTCGCCAAGCTTGAACTGCGCTTTGGCGTCACCCTGCTCGGCAGCAGTACGCAGGCTCTGCACCTCCCGACTCTCGTCTTTCACATCGGATTGGCCATTGCGGGACTCTCCAAACGGAGTCCTGGCGACACGGAACCCGATACCGTAGAAGGAGATATCGGGGAGGTAGCGGCGATACGACGCGCGACAGTAGTCGGAGTAGATGTACAAGCTGCCGCCGCGCAACACACGGAACGGCACACGGGACGAGCCAGACGACGGCCCCTGCGGATTTACCGATGGGCTCGTTGAGTAGTAGTTGATGCTCCACCAGTCGTTCACCCACTCAAACACATTGCCCGACATGTCGTGCAGGCCGAAACCGTTGCCGAGTTTGCCGCCAACTGGATGCGTCTGGCTGTTCGCGTTGCTACTGAACCACGCAATGTTCCCAAGCAGGTTGTCGTCGTTCGTGCCACTCAGCTGCCCCGTGTAGCCGTGGAACGCCGTTGTTGTGCCCGCTCGGTACGCGTACTCCCACTCCGCTTCCGTCGGCAGCCGCATGCCCGTCTGGCTCAGGAAGCCTTGGACCGTGTTCCAACTCACCTGCTCCACAGGTCGCTGCGGAACTTGGGCTTGGGGTACCTCTGCGCTCGCGCTTTGGAAGAAGCTCGGGTTCGATCCCATCCGCGCCTGCCACTGCGCTTGCGTGACTTCGTACCGACCCAAGTAGAACGCGTTTGTCAGTGTCACTTGGTGGACGGGGTTCTCATCGATGTAGCACCCATGCTGCTGCGACGTGCTGCAGCCCATGTTGAATGTGCCAGGCGGGATCAGCACCATCTCGATGTTGGTGCCCTTGTCCCTCACCCGCCACGGAAGTCCAGTCGCCCTGATCGCATCGCGCAGCAATGGATCTGTCACCACAGCAGGGTCAACCTCCGCTTCGATCACCTCGGCCCAGACCTCAAGTGGCCCCCACCTTGTCTCAGACATTACATCGAGGATCTTCTGCGCATCCGTGTGCCCCTGCTCGGCGGCCAGTCGATACCACTTCACCGCTTCGGCTTCGTCTTGCGTAACGCCCTCGCCCTTGGCGTAGCACTCGCCAAGCTTGAACTGCGCTTTGGCGTAGCCCTGCTCCGCAGACAGTCGATACCACTTCACCGCCTTTCGCCAGCGCTCTTCCGCTGGTTGCCACTTCGGAACGTCAGCGCCTTCAAAGCACAACACACCCACTTGATGCTGTGCACCCGCGTGCCCCTGTTCGCCTGCCTTGAGGTACCACTTGAACGCTTCGGCACGACTTCTCGGTACACCCATCCCCTTCCTGCAGAACTCGCCGAGGTTGAACTGCGCACGAACATGTCCTTGTTCGGCTGCCTTGAGAAACCACTGGGCTGCTTGCGCAAAGTCCCTCGCGATCCCATCGCCACTTGCACAGCACACGCCGAGATTGAACTGCGCCAGAGAATGCCCCTGCTCGGCTGCCTTACGAAACCACTTGACGGCCTCTACAGAACTCTCTGCAACACCACGACCTGCCTTGTAGCAGTACCCGACCTTGTTCTGTGCGCTTGGGTCTCCCAACTCGCTCGCCAACCGAAACCACTCACGGAAGTTGTTCTCGTCGGGCACCACGGTGCGTGAAGATTCTATCTCGGCCTACAACCTGCGAGTGCCCGCAACGGCTCCGCCTTCTCCGTAACGACACAAAGACGAACGGGCTTCGACCAACTGAACAGCGCCCACTCTGACCCCCGGCCGAGCGGTCCCCCAGGAAACATCAGACTCAGTCATCGAGCGCGCGTCCCTTCACTCATGAATATGCACTTTCATCCAAACTCGGCGACGACCACCAGTAAATCCATCAGCACTCTGTGCACCACCTCACGACAGATCCGCAGGTGACAAGGCGAGCGTTCCCAGCGATCGAAGGGCCTGTGCCTCAGATGCGCATCGCCGGTTCCGCTTTCAACTTACCCGGCACCCTGCCCGTCAACCTTGGCCCTTGCGATGAGAGCAGCAACGGACGTAGCGGCATCGACTCGTTCTGCGTACTCGGTTCACCGAACTCGGTTCACCGAGCCGACGGCTTCTGTGCGACGCGGCGTCGGTACGGCGGGTATCCCCAACCACTGCCATACAAGTCACACTTCATCTCAGGCGAAAGGAGCGGTCGCCAACGATCCTTGGCGTCAAACGACAGCCACTCAAACCGCGGAAAGTCGCGGACCGTTGCGTTGAGGTTCACCAGTTGTCCATCCTGAATACCAATCAGATCCCACACCCAGAAGTTGTGAGGCCTCCCATCTGTACACCTTTCGCACCGGACGAAACTACGTATCAGGAACTCAAGGCGCCCATTCCCATCCACGTCGAGCGGGTACAGGTCCAGGATCGCAAACGGCAGGCTGAGCAGGCTGGCTTGGGGAGATTGCGGGCGTGAATCAGGGCGCAGCAGCAAGATCCAGTTCGAGCTGTATTGGCCGGCAAGGCCCGAGGCGTCGTTCGCACTATGTATCAGTGCATCTGGGTTTCCATCGCCATCGCAGTCGCCCTCCTCAACGCTCAACAACGATGGCCTGTCGTACATCAAGTCGACTGAGAACCCTGTCACATGGATCTTGCCTGCCTTGGATGAACCGTCAGCGGAATGGCGCGCTAGGACAAAGAGCATGCGCTTGTCTTGGCCTGCGTTCGAACCGATCATGACTAGGCTCCCCGAGCGCGGCAGGCGCCAGAGCACAAAAAACGGTTCGGGAGGCGGAAAGGGGTCTGTAGGTAGACGCCCGTCTACTATCAGAGTGGCGAGCCACCTGACCTGGTCCTGCATATCCGCCTCGAGGTCGTTCAATGTCACGGACACTGCATCAGTGATCGTCCCGGGCGCCGGTCGCTGGAACTCAGGAAACGGGACATCACCATGATCGTCCACCAAAGCAAGACTTGGTTGCACGGCAAAAAGTCCGCAGAACAGCAGAATAACAGCAGTTGGCATGATTCCTCCAAGGTAAAGACAGGGGCGCGCACCCTGCGCGCCGAAGGTGGTGATCGGCACTTGGGCCGCTTCGGCATGAATTACCGATGCGACTTCTTATGAGCTTTCATCGCCCGACATCTGGTCGCTGGTGCGATACGCGGTACCTTTTCTCAATGGCTTCCGGCTCTCAAGACACCCGCCGCCGATTTGAGCAGTGGGCGCGGAATCCGCGCTGTCACGCGAACGCGGTGTCAGCAATCGTGAACTTCCCAATGCGAATGGTTGCTGAGGCGGAGGGAGTCAAAGCTCAGTTTGGGCAGTCGCCGTTCGCACTCATTCGGGGGCGACAGTTTGAGGAGGGCGTGTTTCTGGATGATGCATCACGCTTGCGGGATCAACTCGAGGCTTCAGGCGTCATCGCTTGTGGCACGACTGGATTTGTCGACTTTCGCCTCCAGAACAACGGTGGCCCGATGCCATCGCTCGACGCTGCCATTGAAGCATCGCTCGATTGGCTCCGGGATCTTGCCGCTGGAAGAGCTCAGCAGACCATCGCCTCAGGACTGAGCCTGCGCATTCCGGGGGGAGTGATGCTGCCAGAGGCGACCCTGTGCATCGACGCTCTAGCGGTGCGGCCCACCCAGAGTGGGAGCGAGTTGGTTGTGGGAGAAATCAAGGTGTATCCAGATCGGGGCGGTTACACCGATACGACCCAACTCGCCACCAGTCGCGCACAGGCAGGCATGTACGGGCACGCGCTGCAGATCACACTCAAAGCGGCCAATCTTGAGGGATCGCTCAGCGTGTCAGAGCGGGGATTCCTTGTTCTTAGCCATTCTGGCTCGAACCGAATACGCCTGCGGCATGACGAGGATCTCCGAGCTCAGATACAGCGGGCTAGAGATGGTCTCCGACAGCTGTCCGAGGTGGCCCAGCAACTGCGACCGAACCCCGACAGTGCCCTTGCTGTGATCCAGTCTGCACCCACCTCGTACTGCGAATCCTGCGTCTCATTCTGCGAGCGGGCATCAATCTGCCGCGCTCACGCAGTGGCTGAAGAGCGTCCCGAGATCCTTGGGGACGCTGTCAAGCAACTCATGGGCGATATGTCTCTCGCGCGGCTGCGCCAACTCATGAGCAATAACACTGAGCCCTCCAATGCCCACGAACAAGAGGTGCTCGAAATGATTCGGGAGATAGCGGAGGGTTACGATGTCTGAAGATCGCTCAACGCGGCGAAGAATTCTTGCCTATCTCAAGGGCCGCCCGCTTCCGCTCGTTGAGAGCATGCCTCTTCATATATCCGATCCAGCCGACCGAATGGTGATCGCGTTCCTGCGCATGGCCGGCGAGTCTTTGCCGTGGGCCATCGGCTGGAAGATTGCGGACGGACCCGCGCGAATCCTGAGTGTGCCAGAGCCGCGCAACCGCGATCTCGTGTCAAGTATGGTGGCAGAGTTCGGAGATGCACTGATATCCCACCTTGGCATTGACTCCATACCCACGGACGAGGAGCCGAGACCGGATGAGCGGCTGCCACAAGTTTGGATCGGCGGCCCCACCGATCTTGACATGCTTCACTTGATTGCCCTGCGCTTTGCACGAGCACGACGGGGGAACGACCACTTGCTTTCTCGACTCAACTGCTGCGGCAGATGTTGCCATGAACTCTTTGAATGTGCGGGGAATCCATTTCGAGCCAACTGCGTGGTCGCGTCCCAAGCGCTGCGCACCGTGCTCGTGTTTCCGACCGAGCCAATCAGGACGATGCACCTCGGCTACTTACTGGCAATGATTCCTGATGGCACGCTCCACCAGCGGCTCAGCCGAGGTGAGATCGCCGAGTCCGTTGCGTTGTCAACATCCTTGACTCCCGATGTTGAACGGGGGCTTGAGCCGCTCGTCACTGCATGGAGTAAGGGAGGTGATGCAGAACGCGAATCAGCTCGGCTGGAGTTGGACTGCATTCTGGCGAAGGAAGTGACGAGACGGTTGGACAGCGTTGGGGCGGCACTTCAGGTTCTGGGCAATCTGAAACTCCCCGTGAGCCCATCAGCAACATCGATACGGACCCAGAGCATCCGAGCGCTGCAGATGTTCAAGAAATACAACGCACGCGTTGTGGGCGGTGAGCCTTCGCGGTCGCCCGAAACGGATCACGATCCTCTCTTCGCAGCGAGTCACTTTCTTCAACTTGATGCTGATAGGCAGGAGGCCGCTGGTGAACTGCTTCATAATGATTCCCTGGCACTTTCTGATGCCGTTCACAATGGAAAAGCAATCTGCGGTGACGTGGTCAAACGCGAATTGATCACCATTCCGCCACGCACACTCCGCGTTCGTCTGACCGTGCAAACGGCCGACTTCGGTCCACTCAGGCTTCGGGAGGGTGATTGGACCCACTGTCCGATCGACACCAATTCAAGCCTTCGATGGGTGATTCAGTCCATCGACGAGATCCCAAATGGCGGGCGACTCGTCGTGTTGCAGGCAAACAAACCGCTAGGCGTAGACCAGGAGCCGCTTCAGGGATCAAAGCGGGTTGTGTTCCATGAGGCCAGCGAGCCCGAACTGCGGCGCAGACTTGCAGCAATGGTGTGGGATCTTGACGATCGACTCAAGAGTGATGCGTTGCCGTCGCGTGCCTTCCTTGCGCGGCTTCGGGGGCAAGACAGAGGGCACACTCCCCTTCCGTCGGATGTCGAAGATGACTGATCCTTCGCTGCACCGAGCCGATCTCAGCCGCAAGACCGATGCGTTAGCCCAACGGCTGCTCGAACGATTGACTTCAGAGGGAGAGACAGCTGATGTCGTGGCATCACCGCCGGGCGCAGGAAAGACCAGGCTCTTGGTGAAACTGTGCGTTGCGCTTGCCGGACAGGGCAAGGCCATCGGAGTCGTTTGCCAGACAAATCAGCAGGCGAACGATGTTGCCAAACGCCTTGTCGACGAGACGCCCCAGTGTCCAATTGTTCGCTTTCTGGGTTCGTCCGCACCAGCAGATGACAAGATCGATGGCACGCTGTCGGTCCGAAAGACATCGGAGTTCCCTGTTGGGAAGAAGGTAGTGATAGGCACTTCGGCAAAGTGGTCGCTGATCGGCATGTGCGACGTACTCGATGCACTCCTCATCGATGAGGCGTGGCAAATGACCTTCTCGACATTTCTGCCGATCATGCGATTCACTGGTCGGTTCCTGATCATTGGCGATCCAGGGCAATTGCCTCCAGTCGTGACCACACCGACCGAACGCTGGGCAACGTCCGACATGCCGCCCCACGTAGCTGCCCCTGAGGTGTTGTTGAGAGATGGGCAGATTCAGCTGCATCAACTTCCTGCCACGTGGCGACTCCCCCATGACTCTGCGAAGGCGATAGCTCCGTTTTATGACTTTGCGTTCGAAAGTGCAGCGCAACCGACAGAGCGCCGCTTTTCGAGGGCTGGTAGCGGACCGCTGGATGACATTGAGCGAGCCCTCAACGCGCTGAATGATCGTTCGACTTCGCTGCTCTTGGTTCCGACCCCCGCCAGCGGCACTCTTGCTACGGGGGATCGTGGAGTCGCGTCCGCGATCGTACAGACGGCCGTTCGGGCACTTGAAACAGGGGCAGTCGCAACCTCGAGGGATCGCGCCAAACCGCGCAATGACATTCTGCTTCCTCAAGACATTGGAATCACTACGAGCCGCCGAGAAATGGTGAGAGCGATCCGCGACGAACTTCCATCGGAACTGCGAACGCAGATCCGCGTCGATACCGCAGAGAGGTGGCAAGGATCAGAGTGTCAACTGATGATCATTGCGCATCCACTTTCGAGCGTCCGCGTACCGAGCGAGTTCGACCTTGCGACTGGCCGACTGTGCGTCATGGCGAGTCGACACCGATGTGCACTGATCGTCGTAACACGCGATCACGTGCCTGAGACCCTCGCAGGGCACATGCCAAGTGCGACACAACCGCTTGGACAAAGCGACACCGCTGGTCGCGGGCTGTTTCAGCACCGATCATTCTGGGAGGCGATCAGCGCGTGAGGAAAGTGAACCTGATTTCAACGCAAGTCACATCTCAGTGCTCTTTGCACGGACTGCCGTAGAGGCGAATCGTCGGCGGATTACGGACACGCACTCAAACGCAACGCGCAGGAAGGTGTAGGCACAGACGAGCGGCTGCGATCACCTGGCGTTCACATTGGGCCTCCTTGCGCACCCGTTTGGGCGGCTCAAAGCGGAGGTCGTCATTGCTGACGGGGCCCCGAAGGACCCTCCTGCTAATCCAAGCCGAACGATTCTCGGTCAGAGTATAACACGATTCAACAAGCAAACAGGGTTTCACACGCAGGGCTCAATCAAGGTTGGGGCCCGTAGCGGTTCATACTTGGCCGCCTCGGCTGACCTTCGGGTCGGGGCAGATCCTCTAGTTGACGCTCAAGTTCTTCCACAGGTCCACGGAGGTCGGAAGGTAGTAAACGCTGATAGACCCTCCGCACGAACGCAATGATTCCCTCCGCCCTTGCGCGCACCTCGCCATCAACCCACGACTGCTTGGCGTCTTTCAACAGATACTTTCGATAGGCACGGCGGCGGTCAGGTGCGATCGTTACCCTTCCGTCCTCGTGGATGAGTAGGCCAGTGATTTCGATGCTGTGGCCGTTTGCCCGCTCCAAGTCTTTACTCTTGGTCTGATTGATCTTCCAACCTGCGGCATAAATCACAGAGCGAATCTGCTGCTTCACGGCTCCGGGTATCTGATCCTTCTCGGAGGACACAGTAATGTCGTCTGCATAGCGGGTGACCGTCAGCCCGTGCTGACTGCAGAGCGCAAACAAGGAACGGTCGAGGTTGAGGCAGACGATGTTGAGAATGGCAGGCGAAGTAGGTGCCCCCTGCGGCAGCGATCCGTTGTGCAAGACCAGTGGCAAAAGTAAATCGAGGAAAGGTGTCACCATCGCGGCAGAGTCGACATGTCCAAACTGGGTAGTGACAAGCCGCCTCGCCCACGGCCTCAGGTTGGCTGCAACGCGCTGCTCCTGCACGCTCGGGAATGCGTCTTTCAGATCGTGATTGACGACCGCGCGTGCGCGAATGTGTGCCATTGCATTGGTCATGATGTCCCTGTTTCGACAAAATCCATGCGCCGTGAAATGGACTGGAATTTGATAGAGCAACCTCTCCAAAATGGCACGCTGCACCCGCTTCAGCACGGGCTTGGGAGGGTTGATCTCACGGGTCCCACCTCTCACTTTCGGTATGCGAACAGAGTCGTACGCCATCCCTGTATGCACCAAATTGAGTGCTTCAAGAATCTCCTGATCGGGACGACCGATGAGTGCGGACAAGACAGGCACAGCACTGTCGAAGGAAGTGGACGCCCGTCGCCGTGGCACCTGCGCAAAAGACAGCGGTTTGCTCCGACGATCCCGAGGAGTCCAATTGCCCGCTGGACCGCGATAAATCCAGCCATCATCGCTTGAAACTTCAACTTCCGTATCTGTCGCAAGGACCCCATCTGCCGCAAAGCGGCGGGCTTGATCCTCGGCCACAGGTCCATAGCGGGTTCCCTTCGAATCAGTAAAATGCCACTTCATTCGCTCTGTGAATATATCAGGAAGAACTTCGGCGCACAGTGCGTAGTCGATCCGAGCGACACTGCGTAGCCATCCGACCTGCAGAGTTGGATTACATCCAAACGGTAGTAACTTTTCGAGTCAGCCAGCACTGTTGGTAGCACTCCGTTTCTACGCGAACGCACAAACTCTCACAGTTATCACGGAGAAGGGCTTCGCGAGGCCTCGATCATGCCTGTTGTGCGTCACTCCGGTGGAGTACTGTGGCGTACATCACGGAATCATCGATCGAGAGCAATCGGCCATTCTGTGGGGTGCCTCTGCCTGCTCTCTACCCCCACTTCTGTGATGCGAGAATCATGCGTTCAGCCTAATGCGCAAGACGCTCAGGCGTTCATCGCGCCTCGATCACAACCACAGTCCGCTCGGTGATCGCACCATCTTTGGCTCGGAACCACTGGACTTCACTAGTCTGCGCCATCGCTATGGAGATCATCTGCCGCTCATCTACATCCCCAACAGTTCCAAGCCTTCATCCTCGGTGCATCAAGATGTAGAACAGGGTTGCGCCGTACGTACTGCATTGTCCGTGGGCAGATTGCTGGCCAAACTCTCCGCATGTGAGAAACAGGACGACGAATCGAACTCTCGCCAAGGATCCTGATCATTCACATCCAAATCTTGGTTGTAGGCGAAAACTACAACCAGATACGCCACTTCACGGAGAACAAGCGAACACTTCTGCAAGCCCATTGGCTTGAAGAATGTGGCTTTCCATCCACG
>Ga0194121_10011826_pt1 | contig 10297 bp, 5 predicted proteins | sample TA2MahCa50mmetaG_FD_148609 | JGI IMG/M metagenome (GOLD analysis project Ga0194121, IMG submission 148609) | Freshwater microbial communities from Lake Tanganyika, Tanzania - TA2015020 Mahale Deep Cast 50m | ecosystem: Environmental > Aquatic > Freshwater > Lake | place: Tanzania: Lake...
CAGCCACTCCGCCCGCACCTCCGCGACGACTCGCGCCGCCGCCGCATCGGGGATCGCGCCGGCCGGGAGCTCGAGTCCGCAACGCAGCAGCAGGCCGCAGCCGTCGCGCCAGCCCGCGGCGGTAGGGAGCGCCCGTGCCGCGAGCAATGCCGCGCGGAACCAGCCGCACTCGCGTTCGCACAGCTGCAGCAGCTCGATGCCCTCCTTCTCGCCGTCGAGCAGCCGGTCGCCGTCCGCCTCCTTCGGCGGCAGCACCCATGCCGCCACGACGCCGCGCCGCACCACGCGATCACGCCGCGACAGCTCGATCTCGAGCCAGGCGTCGAGCGCGACGTCGGCGGCGAACGGAGCGAGGATCCCGTCCGCGAGGCAGCCGGCCTGGACGACGACCGGCTGCGCCAGGCAACCGGCGCCGCGCAGCGCCGCGAGCAGCTCCGGCAGCTGCAGGGTCGCTCCCGGAGCGCCGGAACGGACCGCCCGCCAGCCCGACCGCGTCCACGGCAGTCGCCGCTCGCGCAGCTCGGCGAGGTCGAGACGCAGCGGCGCCAGCTCCCCGGCGCGGGCAGCGAAGGCCGCCGTCAGGAGTTCCACCGCGCGGTCGTCGCCGGCGAGGGCGAGGCGCAGCAATTCGCCGCGCAGCAGCGCCACCTCGACCAGGAGCTGCTCGAGCGCGGCGGCGCCGTTGGGCGCCGCCCGCGACCGCGCGTCGAGCAGCCGCGCAGCGTCTTCCGGCCGCAATGCGTGGCGCAGGTCGAGCGCCGCCTCCCGGCGCCGGTGCGGATCGGCGTCCTCGAGCCCGCCCAGCGCGCGATCGAGCCGCTCGTCGCCCGCGCCGACCGCGCCGAGCGCAGCGGCGGCAAGGAGCAGCCATGCGGCGGCGATCACGGCTCGAGTTTCCCGCGCAGCACGACGCGATCGAACTGCACCTCGGTCAGGCTGAGCAGCTGCACCAGGTCGCGCGACCGCGCCGGCGCGAGCCGCTCCTCCACCTCGTGGCACCGCTCGCCGTCGAGGCTGACCACGATCCGCACCAGGCCGCGATCCGGATCGGGCAGCCAGTCGAGCCGGAGCAGGTGCCAGTAACCGCGCTCGAGGCCGACCTTGACGACGCGCGACCCCGCCGCCGGCTCGAGCTGCCCGAGCTCCGGATCGAAGAAGCGGGCCTGACGCTCCTTCTCGTCCAGCGTCCCCGCCCACGCCGCCAGTTGCGGCGGATGCTCCTGGCCGAGCGCCGCCTGCGGGCGGAAGAAGCCGCTGCAGGCGCTGCCGAGCCGCAACGCGACCCAGCGCGGCGGCCGCTTCTCGCCGAGCGTGGCCATCACCCGCGCTTCGAGGCTCGCCGGTTCGCGCCGGTCGAACGGGAAACCGCGGGAAGCGCCGTACAGCGCGCCCGACCAGTCCTCCTCGCTGCCGCTGAAGAAGAGGCAGCCATTGTCGATGCGGACCGCGCTGCCGAACTGCCAGTCCTCCGCCTCGGCCGCGTCGGTGAACTCCCAGGCCAGCCTGACGGTGCCGTCGGCCTCGACCGAGCGCTCGGTCGCGCGCTTCGCCACCTCCTCGAGCTGCGCGTTCGTCCGCGTCGCCCGCGCCAGCGTCTCGAGCGCCGCGTCGAAGCGCTCGCGCTCGGCCAGCGCGGCCTTCCCCGCGGCGGTGTCGGCCAGCCGTCGCAGCTCGCGCCACGCGCCGCGCGCCTTGTCGACGTCGCCGGCCGCGAGCCCGGCGTCGAGCTGCGCACGCCACGCCGTCGCGGCCGCCTCCTTCGCCGCACGGTCGGAGGCGTCGACGCGGGCGCGATCGTCGGCGGCGCGCCGCAGCGCGTCGGCCACCGGCGATCCGGCCAGGCGCGCGAACTCCGGCGCCAGCGCCTGCCGGTCGCGCGCGTCGCCGAGGAAGGCGCGCACCAGCAGCCGTCGATCGGGCTCCGCGACCGCCGCCTCGAGCGCCGGTTCGAGCGACGCCACCGCGAGATCGTCCACGGTGAGCCCCTGGCGCGAACCGACGCTGAAGTGACCGTCGGTCGCGAACACGAGCCGCCCGCTGTGCAGGATCCCCTTGCGGTCGCGGAGGTCGACCGACTCCCGGTCGCGGCGCCGCAGGCCGTCCAGCGCCGCGTCGAGCGTGGCGCGCAGATCGGCGAACAGCTGCGCCCACGCCGCCTGCTCTTCCGGCGGCAAGCCGGCCGCCGCCGCCAGCGCCGCCGCGGCGACGTCGAGCCGGCGTTCCGCCAGCAGCACGACGATCCCCGGTCGCGCGGCATCCCCGTCGAGCAGATCGCGCCGCGCCGCCATCGCCCGCTCGTCCGCCCGTTGCGCCGCGAGCGCTTCGAGCTGCAGCTCGAGCCCGGACCACGCCGCGTCGAGCTCGACCGGCAACGCGGCCACGGCGGCGAGCGCGCGGCACGCGTCGGCATGGCGTGCGGCGAACGCGGCGCACACCTCGCGCGCGTCGACCACCACGTCGTTCTCGGCCTGCGCCAGCGCCTGGCGCGCCGCCTCGCCCGCCTCGTAGCGCAGGTCGCGGGCGACGCGACCCAGCTGCGCCGCGACCAGCTCCTCCTGCTCCGCGGCGAAGCTCGCGGCCGGATCGCGCTCCACCACCTCGCGCAGGCTGTCGGGCCAGGCCTGCGCGGAGGCCGGCGGCGAGAGCTCCGTCGCCGCCGCGATGCCGGCCGCAGCGAGGCCGTCGCGGATCGCGGCCGCGCAATCGGCCGCCTCGCGCACGGCGTGCCCGGCGATGCGCGTCCGCGCGGCGGCGAAGTCGAGCGCCGCGAGATCGGCCTGCACCTGCTCGTCGAGCGCGACGCGGCCGGTCGTCACCGCGCGGCGCAGCCGCTGCCGGAGTTCGCGCTCGAGTTCCTCGCCCTCGGTCGAGAGCTGCGCACGCGCGGACGCCAGCGCGGCGGCCACGTCGACGTCGGCCGCACCGAGCCGCGGTGCGATCCCGTCCGGCAGCACGGTCGCGACCGCCGCCGCGAACGCCCGATCCGCAGCGGAGGGAGCGCCGGTGAAATCGCCGCGTGCCAGCGCCGCCCGCGCCGCAGCGCGCCCCGCCGCCGCCGCCGCGAGGATCTCCTCCTTCAGGCGGACCGTCGCCGCCTCGAGCAGGTCGGTGCGCGCCAGCCCCGACACCGGCGTGAACTGACCGTCGCGCTTCAGCTCGTCGATCCGGACGATCACCTCCGCGCTGCGCCGGCGGCCGGCGCTCCAATCGGCGGTCAGCTCGGCGAGCAGCGCCTCCTCGCGCACCTTGCGATCGTTCAGGTCGGGCCCGCGCGAACCGCCGCCGCGCCACGGCACGAACAGCGCCCCCACCGCCAGCACCGCGGCGGCGCCGACGATGAGCCCGCCCGGAACCCGGCGCGGCGGCGGTTCGGCCGCCTCCTGCCACGACAGGCCGACGTCGAGGTCGGCGTCCGGATCGGTGAACGCGGCCCGCACCCGCTGCAGGTCGGCGATCAGCTCCTCGGCCGACGCGTAGCGGCGGCGCGGGTCTTTCGCCAGCAGCCGCGCCAGCAGCCGCGAGAAGCCGGGCGGCAGGCCCGGCACCAGCTGCTCGGGCGGTTTCGGCAGCGCGTAGAGCACGTCGTGGAGGATCTCGCCCACCGTGTCGCCGCGCAGCGGCGGGTGGCCGGTCGCCAGGTGGTAGAGCGTCGCGCCGAGGCTGTAGAGGTCGGAGCGCAGGTCGACGCGCCGGGGGGTGCGCACCTGCTCGGGCGACATGTACTGCGGCGTGCCGACGGTGATGCCGTCCTGCGTCAGCGAGCGGTCGCGAGTGGCGCGCGCGAGGCCGAAGTCGGACAGCTTCACCGCGCCATCCTTCGCCAGCAGGATGTTGCCCGGCTTCACGTCGCGATGGATCACGCCCTGGGCGGCGGCGTGGCCGAGCGCCACCGCGACCTTCTCGCCGATCAGCAGCACCTCGCGCAGGGGGAACGGGCCGCGGTCGATCAGGACCTGCTTGCAGCTGCGGCCCGCGACCAGTTCCATCACGAAGTAGACCAGCTCGCCGGCCTCGCCGAAGTCGATCGAGCGCACGATGTTCGGATGGTCGAGACGCGACAGGACCCGCGCCTCCTTCATCAGCCGCTGCAGCGCCAGTCCGGGATCGATCTGCTCGCGCCGCAGCACCTTGATCGCGACGGCGCGATCGAGCCCCTTGTGGCGCGCGCGATAGACCGAGCTCATCCCGCCGGAGCCGATCAGCTCCTGCACCTCGTAGCCGGGAATCGGTTGCTGCAGGTCACCCATCGCGCGCCCCCCCTCCGTCACTTGCGGGCCGGGGCGGGCCGCGCCGCGATCGACTTGCGCAGTTCGGCGTCGAGCAGCGCGGCGGGCACGCCGAGCGCGGCGAACGCCTGCTCGTGTGCGCGCGCCGTCTCCGGCGCCATCGGCGACACCACGCCCTTCGGCCAGTGGTCGCGCAGCGCCGCGAGCAACTTCAGGAAGCCGTCCGGCCTGGCGTCGATCATCCAGTCGATCACCACCATCGCCTTGGCGACCTCCTCCGGCTCGATGGTCGAGAGATCCCGCTTCAGGATCGGCGGGAACAGCGGGTCCTTGCCCTCGCGCACCGCCTTCACCGCGTCGTCGAACCAGCTGGGGCGCATCACCAGGTCGTCCTTGCGCGTGCCCGACGAGCCGTAGCGGCGCCCGGCGATGCAGGAGATCGCGTTGCGTCCCAGCACGCGGTGCTCGAGCCAGGCGGCGAAGCCCTCGTCGAGCCAGGTCGGGAGGAACTTCCAGTTGAACCCGTGCCGGTTGAGGAAGACGTGGCCGAGATGGTGGACGGTGTGGGCGACGGTGTCGTCGAGGTGGCGCGCGCCGCGGAAGGTCGCCGAGGTGCCGTTGGGGTCGAACCAGTAGAAGCCGTCGACCTTGGCCACCCCCTCGGCCCAGCGCGAATCGACCTTCCTCTCGTCGCGCGCGAAGCAGCGGGTGAAGCGGCCGAACTCGTCGCGGGAATCGACCACCAGCGCCAGCACCTTGGCGCCGCCGATCCAGGCGAGATCGGCCGGCGTCTCGCGCAGCGCCTTCGCCGCGATGGCGTAGCCCTTCTCCCCGGCGTCGCGCAGCGTCTCCGCGTGCGGCTGGCCGAACGAGCTGGCGCACAGCACGTGCTCGCCCGCGGCGTAGTGCAGGGCGAGGCCCGACTCCTGTGCGAACGCGGCGGCGCGCCGCCGGCCGATCAGCTCGCTGGCGTGGACCCAGTCGTCCCCGAGCCGCTCGAAGCCCTGGGCGCGCCGCGCGTCATCGGCGCTGAGCCAGCGGCCGCCGACCAGGACGTCCCCGCGCAGGAGGTGCTCCTTCTCCTCCGGGGTCACCCAGCGCCCCTCGTGGTCGACCAGCCCCTGCGCGCGCATCGCCGCGTCCTGCGCCGCCTTCACCGCGGCGTCGCGCTCGGCGGGCTTCATCCAGCGCCCGTCGTGGCGGACGCGCCCGCGCGCGAGGTTGGCGCCGGCGTGCTCGGGATCGCGCTGCAGCACGGCGTCGAGCAGCCGCTCGTGCTCGCGCTTCAGCCCCTTGGCGGCGGCGAACTCGGCCAGCTCGAACCACTGTGCCGCGCCGGCATCCTTCGGCAGAGCCTTCTCGCGCTGCTCCAGTTCCTCGCGCGGGAGCAGGCCCTTCTCGATCTTCGCGATGCGCGAGCGCTCGATCGCCATGCGGCCGAGCGGCGTCTCCAGCGTGACGCTCCCCTTCTCCTCGGCGACCACCTTGCCCTCGAGCCGGCCACCGTCCTTCAGGTGGACGACGTCGGCGCGGGCCGTGGCGACGCAGAGCGCCACGGCGACGGCGGCGCGCCACGCGCTCACGGCTCGTCCTCGTCACCGCCGCTGCCGCCATGCGGCGCGGCGTCGGCGCCGTTCGCGCCGGCCGGCGCCGCGACCTCGTCGCCGTCGACCTTCTCGCCCGGCTTGAGCGGCCGCCCATCGGTGCCCATCCGGTACTTCTCGAGCTTGCGCTGCAGCGCGAAGCGCGAGATGCCGAGCGTCTCCGCGGCGCGACTCTTGTTGCCGGCCGCCTCCTCGAGAGCGCGCCGGATCTCGGCGCGTTCGAGCGCCTCGACGCGACCGGTGAGCCCCTCGCGTTCGGGCGCGTCGCCCGGCGCCGCCAGCGCGCGGCGGATGCGCTCGGAGAGCCGGTCGACCGTGATCGGATCGTCGGCGAAGGTGATCAGCATGCGGATCTCGTTCTCGAGCTCGCGCACGTTGCCCGGCCAGTGCCACGCGCACAACGCGTCGAGCACCTCGGGCCGCATCTTCATGTTGGGACGGCCGGTCTCGCGCCCGAACCGCTTCATGAACGCGTCCACCAGCAGCGGCACGTCCTCCTTGCGCTCGCGCAGCGGCGGCAGGCGCATCGGCAGCACGTTCAGGCGGTACATGAGATCCTCGCGAAACTCCCCCTTCGCGACGATCTCGGCGAGGTCCTTGTTCGACGCCGAGATGATGCGCACGTCGACATGGATCGACTCGCGGCCGCCGACCGGCCGGAACTCGCCCTCCTGCAGGAAGCGCAGCAGCTTCTTCTGCACGTCGGGGCTCATGTCGCCGACCTCGTCGAGGAAGAGCGTCCCCTTGTGGGCCATCTGCAGCAGCCCCTTCTTGCTCTGGCGCGCTCCGGTGAAGGCGCCGCGCTCGTAGCCGAACAGCTCGCTCTCGAGCAGCGAGTCGGGCAGCGCCGCGCAGTTCTCCGAGACGAAGCGCTGGCCGGCGCGCGGGCCGTTCTCGTGGATCGCGCGGGCGATCAGCTCCTTGCCGGTCCCGCTCTCGCCGAAGACGTGCACCGGGAAGTCGCTGGCGACGACGCGATCGAGCAGGCGGAAGATGTCCATCATCGGCTTGCTCCGGCCGACGATCCGCGAGTAGTCGTTGCCGCCGCTCGCGGCGCGCTCGCGCAGGCGCGCACGCACCTCGACCAGCTCGACCTCCTGCACCGCGACGCGGCGCTTCAGCTCCTCGTTCAGCAGCCGCACCCGCTCCTGGCTCTCCTCGAGCTGCTTGTTGGCGTCGATCAGGTGGGTGACGAGGCGCGCGCGATGCACGGCCACGGCCGCCTGCCCGGCGAACGCCTCGGCCAGCCGCAGGTCCTCGTCGTCGAACGCGCCCTTGTTCATGCGGTGGTCGACGTAGACCGCGCCGATCGTCTCCCCCTGAGCGATCAGGGGCACCACCAGCACCGAGCGCAGCCCGAGGTTGGAGATCGACTGCACCCCCTCGAAGCGCTGGTCGTCGCCGGCATTCACCGACAGGATCGACTTGCCGGTCTCCAGCACGCGCTGGGCGATCGAGCGCGAGATGGCGAGTTCCGGCTCCGGCACCTGGTCGCCGTCGAAGTTGCGCGCGGCGACGAAGTGGAGCTGCGCCTCGCCCTCGCGCAGGATGAGGAAGCCGCGCTCGGCGCCGGCCAGCTCGATCAGCGAGTCGACCACCAGCGTGAGCAGCTTCTCGACGTCGCTCTCGGTCGACAGCGCATGGGAGATGCGCTGCAGGCGCAGGTGGTTGCTGCGCTCGCGCGTGAGCCGGCGCACGAGGTCGTCGTTCGGCAGGCTCGGCCGCGCCAGCAGCGACGTCTCGTTCGGGTCGGGTTCGCGCTCGTAGTAGATGCGGGTGGCGCCGATCGAGATCACGTCGCCGGCGCGCAGGTCGACCGTCAGCACCTGCTGGCCGTTGACAAAGGTCCCGTTCTGGCTGCCGACGTCGACCACCTGCGCCGGCCCGCTGCCGGTCTGCTCGACGCGGCAGTGGATGCGCGACGCCATCCGGTCGGCGATGCGGACGTCGCAACCGGTGCCGCGGCCGACGACGACCGGGCTCTTGTCGAGCAGCAGTTCGCGGCGTTCGCCGTCGGCGAAGACGATGAAACGGGGCATGGGCTGGGTCCTCAGGCTGCGGTCGGCGCGGACAGGAGCTCGGCGGCCGCGGCGAGCGCCATGGCCGGGGTGAGCGACGTCATGCAGCGATGGTCGAGCGGGCAGGTCTTCAGGTGGCACGGGCCGCACGGCACGTCGACCCGCAGCACCCGCGTCCGGCCGAGGTTGCTCGCGGTGTGGCGCGGATCGGTCGGCCCCATCAGCACGACGCACGGCGTGCCGAAGGCGGTGGCGATGTGGCGCGGCCCCGTGTCGGTGGTGACCAGCAGCGCGCAGCGCCGCAGCACCGGCTTCAGGAGCTCGAGCGGCAGCACCTGGCGCGAACTGTCGATCGCGGCCGGGCCGGCCGCGGCGGCGACGGCGTGCGCCAGCGACTCCTCGCCCGGACCGCACAGGACCAGCGTCCGCAGCCCGTGCTGCTCGCGCAGGCCGGCGATGGTCGCGGCGAAGCCGTCGATGCTCCAGAACTTGGAGGCGCCAAACGCCGCGCCGGGATTCGCGGCGACGAAGCGCTCGTCGCGGCCGATGCCGAGCGCCGCCAGCGCCGCGTCGCCCCGCTCCTGTTCCTGCGGCGACAACGGCAGGTCGAGTTGCTCGTCGCTCGCGTCGATGCCGAGCGCACGCAGCAGGTCGAGGTAGAGCCGCGTCATCGGGATCGGCAACCGCCGCTTCCCCGCCATCGCGGCGCGCGGCTTCACGTGCAGCAGCGCCGCACGCTCGCGCGACGCATAGCCGGCCCGGCAGCGCGCGCGACTGGCGAGCGCCAGCAGCGCCGAGGAGAGCGAATGGGGCAGCAGCAGGTGGAGATCGAGCGGGCCGTCCGCGGCCAATTCGCGCCCGGCGCGCCACCAGCCGAACCAGCCACCGTGGCGCCCGCTGCGCTCGAGCGCGAAGAAACGATCGAAGCTGGTCGAACCCGCCAGCAGTCGTCCCGCCGCCGGCGTGCCGAGCACCACGACCTCGGCGTTCGGAGCCGCGCGCCGGAGCGCACGCAACGCCGGAGTGGCCATCACGACGTCACCCACCCAGTTGGGCAGGCGCACGGCGATCCTCCGCCACGTCGATACCGCGACGCCACTCACTGTCTCGCTCCGCTCACGACGGCGCACAGAGTACGTGCGAAACGTCACGACGTAACGAGCGATGACGCCCGGGACGACCGGCCGTCCCGGGGACGGCGCCTGAGGACCGCGGTTCAGGTCGGATTCAGAACCGCGCTACGACAGCAGGTCGATCGCTGCCGACCCAGTCCGCGCGCCGCGCCGACGACACCTGCCCGCCGGGGTGATTCAGTTGCCGAAGCCGGGCAGCAACTCGGCCAGGATCGGATTGACCGGCACGACCGGAACACCCTGGGTCGCCGCCGCCCCGGTGAGCAGGCTGCGCGCGAGGTTGGGATTGCCGAGCGTCGCCGAGACCGAGCCGCCAAGGACCGGCCCGGCAACCGGCCGCGTGCGGCCGGTGAGGAAGCGCTGGCGGCTCTCGGCGAAGTGGGGCGACGCGAAACCCTGCCGCTGCTCGGCGAATTCCGCTCGATGGCGCGCCATCTCGGTCCGCCCGGCGGCGAGCTCTTCCTGCGCAAAGTGGTTCGTTCCGGCGTATTCCCGCATCCGTTCCCGCTGCGCGGTCGGGCTCGCCTCGTCGTCGAGCGGCAGCACCGAAGCCACCGCGTTGATCAGCCGGTCGATCGGGTTGGTGGCCCCGGAGACCACTATCGTATCCGCGGCTGGCGGTGTCCCGCCGGCAAGCGCTCCAGCGATGCCCTCGCTGCGGACATTGCTGCCGCTGCCGGCGGCGGCGCAGCCGGAGAGCCAGGCGCAGGCGGCGACCGCGAGCAGGCGACCGAACGAGCCGGACGCCCGCCGCCATGACGGCCGGACCATCCGGGATTGGGCTGGCGAAGAGAGTCGCGACACCAGCGGCTCCAGCGCAGGGGACCGAAACGAGGCCGCCCTTCTACCGCACGCCCCCCCGGCCGGCAACGGCGCCGCCCGGGAGGACGAGGCGCAACCACTCCGCGGCGACGCGCTCGGGGGCCCGCTCGGCCGCGATCGCCGCCGCCACCGCCGGCGACCGCAGCCGCGCGGTCGCTGGTTCGGCCAGCCACGCGACCACCGCGGCCACTCCGGAGAGCGCCAGGTGGCGGGTCGCCCCATCGAGGTAGCGCGCCAGCAGTTCCGCTTGCGCCCCGACCGGATCGGCCCAGACCGCCATGCCATGGGCCAGGCAGTTCTGCAGGCGTGCGGCGCACTTGCCGCGCGTCCACGGATCGTCCGGCAGCGGCGCGAGACCGATCCACGCCGCCGTCAGCGCCGCTGCCTCGCTCGCCTCCGACCACGCCACCCGCTCGAGCCGCCCGGCCAGGGGGCCGCCGGCGAACGCCCGTTCCGCGTCCGGCGGCGCGCCGACGCAACGCCAGCGCGCCGAT
>Ga0194121_10011833_pt1 | contig 10294 bp, 11 predicted proteins | sample TA2MahCa50mmetaG_FD_148609 | JGI IMG/M metagenome (GOLD analysis project Ga0194121, IMG submission 148609) | Freshwater microbial communities from Lake Tanganyika, Tanzania - TA2015020 Mahale Deep Cast 50m | ecosystem: Environmental > Aquatic > Freshwater > Lake | place: Tanzania: Lake...
CCGAAATAACCATAACTTGTTAAAACTTAAAAAAGAACTTGATCTTGATAATACAAACAAATCCAAAATTTTCATCTTTGAGGGAGATTTAACAAAAGAAAATCACATAAAAAAAATTATCAAGTCAGTTAGACAAAGTCTTCATCATGTTGATATTCTGGTAAACTGTGCCGGAATTTTTCAAATAAGGTCTATCTCACAAGCTACATTGGAAGATTTTGACAAAATACTGGCAGTCAATATTCGTGCCCCATTTCTTTTTTGTAAGGAATTCTCATCGGACATGGTGAAGCAAAAATGGGGGAGGATAATTAACATCGGTTCATCATCCTCATACTCTGGATTCAAAAATGGTTCTATCTATTGCTCATCAAAACACGCAATGCTTGGCCTTTCTCGAAGTCTATTTGCGGAATTAAAAGAACATAATGTAAGAATATATTCTGTCTCACCAGGCTCAATGAAGACAAAAATGGCAAGACTGTCTAATGATCAAGATTATGAAACTTTTTTGAGTCCAGCCGAAGTAGCTAAGTACATTGAATTTATTATCCAATTTGATGGTAATCTTATATCAGAGGAAATTCGCTTAAACCGAATAAACTTACGATGATTATGTTATTCTTCTAAGCTTTTTCATCACTGGTATTTCCGAATCCCAGATTCGTTTTACACCGTCTCCAAAAATTTGTTCTATACGTCTTACATCTCTTACCATTCTTGCCAATCCTGGTTCCTCTAATGAAGCTGCTTGATCAGATCCATACATAGATCTGCTAAGTGTGATGTGTCTTTCTATTGAAGTTGCACCTAAGGCAACGGCAACAACACAGACAATATAAGCACTGTCCTCATGACCACTATATCCGACATTACAATTGAATTCTTTTTGTAATGCATTTATGCATTTGAGATTTGCCTCTTCAAGCTTCATTGGATATGAACTATTTGAATGCATTAGCTCAAACTGGCAATTATACTCTCTGAATATTTTTACTGCATTCCTAATTTGTTCCATTGTACTCATTCCAGTGGATATGAATGTGTATTTTTCTTCCTCAGCAACTGTTTTGAGAAACTCAATATCCGTTAACATAGCAGAAGCAATCTTGTTGTATTTTAGATTATATTGTCTCAAAAAGATCTGACTATCAATATCCCAAGCTGACGCAAACCACTCAATCTTATTTTTCTTACAATAAACATCAATTTCATCATAGTCATTTCTATTAAATTCCAAACCAACCTTCTGATCTCTTGTAGTTTTTCCCCAAGGGCTTTCTCGTTGCGTATCCAGAACTTCTTTTGAATAAACCCTCTCGATCGTCCTCTTTTGAAATTTTACTGCATCACAACCAGTCCGTTTTGCTATGTCAATTAACTTTTTAGCTATTTCGATATCTCCGTTATGATTTATTCCAATTTCCGCTATTATGAAAACCATGATATCACATCACAAAATCTACATTTTACCCTTTGCTGATAAAATGATCTCTACGACCTCCCTCAATACTCCGTCTCCACCTTTCTTGCTACAAACATAATCTGAATTGTTTTTTACAACATCTATTGCATCATTTGGACATGCTGAAAACCCCACACTTTTTATTAAGTCAACATCGTTAATATCGTCTCCTATGTAAGCAATTTCGTTTCCCTTAACCTTAAATTCATTACATATCTGCTGTAATACTTTTTTTTTATCTTGTATGCCGTCAAATAATTTTTTTATTTTCATCTTCTTTGCCCACTGTTTGACAATCTGTGTTTGCTCTTTTGTAACTATAATGGTTGGGACATTATCTCTTCTTAATAGAGTAACGCCCATTCCATCTCTCACATGAAACTTTTTCATATTGTCGCCTTTGGCAGTATAATACATACCTCCATCTGTAAGAACACCGTCGACATCTGTTATTACCAATTTTATTTTCTTACATTGAATGACTAATTCTTTTTTCATATATTCTGAAAAGAAATATGATTAATATATCTCACTTTGACCTTAATTATGAGAATTACAGATGATAAGTACTGTTCGACATGTGGGGATTGTAGTGACTAACATGGAAAATTCACTGATATTTTATCGTGATCTTCTGGGATTGACAATAGAACGTGATATGACAGAGTCCGGCAACTATATTGATAATATGTTATCTATGTCCAATGTCGTAGTTAATACAGTAAAAATGTCTGCAAAGAACAATGGCCCAACTTTGATTGAACTACTTGAATTCAAATCCAACAGACAAAATCCTAATGGAAATTCAGATGTTTCTAGGATTGGCGCATCACATGTAGCTTTTACTGTAACGGATTTAGATAAGATATATGTGGATTTGACCAATGCTGGAGTTAAATTTAATGCCCCACCTCAATATTCACCAGATGGATATGCTAAAGTGACTTTTTGTCATGATCCTGATGGCACCCCAATTGAACTCGTTCAAGTACTAGATTCGTCGATTTTAAAAAAATCTCAAATATCATCTAGATGAGCCATAAATATGAGCGATCTCTTTTCAATTAAGAATAAAATAATCATCATTACTGGCGGCTGTGGGGGAATTGGATATTTTCTTGCAACTGAAATGTGGAAGAATTCGGCAATAGTTTATGCGATAGATAAGAAAACCATTCTCTCAAATAAAAAAAATTTTTTTACAGTAAAATCTGACATAACTAACAAAAAAAAAATCTCTCAAGTCTGTGATAAAATTTTTAAGAACCATGGGAAAATTGATGTTTTAATAAATAATGCTGGAATAACTCTTCCAAAAGAAAATTATGTGGAGTATCCATATGCAGATTGGGATCAAACCATTAAAACAAATCTCACAGGAGCATTCATGACAGCTCAGATTGTCGTACAATACATGAAAAAACAAAACTCTGGATCGATCATCAACATTACCAGCATTAACGCAGAATTAGGTTTCCCAAATAATCCTGCATACGTTGCATCTAAAGGAGGATTAAAAATGTTAACCAAATCTCTTGCAAAAGATTATGGTAAATATGGAATAAGAGTAAACAATCTTGGACCGGGTTATATCAAAACTAATATGACAAAAAAGAGCTATGCTAACAAGACAACTAGGATTGCAAGGGAAAAACAAACTCTACTGGGTAGGTGGGGAGAAATGTCTGATCTGATTGGGCCTTGTATGTTTTTAGCTTCTGATGCATCAAAATACATCACTGGGCAGGACATCTATGTTGATGGCGGATGGCTTGCTAATGGACTTGTTGTGTAGATATATTGCGAGAATTTACTAAATGCTGACTTCAAATTGTGATATTTTTATCCCAGTCAGACTAAATAGTTCAAGATTACCACAAAAACATCTTCAAACGATAAATGGAAAACCGGCGTTAATGTGTCTAATAGATAGACTACGGAAATGTAATGAAATCAGACACATAGTTGTGTGTACAACAAACGAAAAATCGGATGATCCATTAATTGAGTTTTTAGATAAAGAACATGTCAGATATTTTAGAGGTAATGAGAAGGATATTTTACAGAGATTTCTGGATGCTGCAAAAAGTTTTGGTACAGAAATAATAATCGATGTTGAAGGTGATAAAATATACACAGATCCTGCTTATGTGGACAAAATTGTAGAAATTATGGAAAATGGCAAAATTGATTTTGTAATTGGTTCAAATTCACAATCGTTTGATCCTACGGATCATTTTGTTCATGGAGTAATTCCTGCAGGTGTTAGAGTTAATGCGCTTGAAAAATTATGTAGTATAAAAAAATCAAATGATACAGAAACTGGTTACAAAGAATTTTTTACATCATCTGAACTGTTCACAAAATATTATCTGAATCCTGAGGATGTACCAAATGAATCCAAGAAAATAAGACTGACCTTAGATTATGAAGAAGATCTGAAACTCGCTAATCAAATTTTTAAAGAAATTGGTGATAAATTCACATTATCTGATATGGTTAGATTATTTAATCAAAAACCTGATCTCATAAAACTGACAGAGAAATTAATCTCTAAATGGGAAATGAATTACGAAAAACACAAAACTAATACTTCTACACATGATTCAAAATGAAACTAAACATATTGATCCCTAATTGCAAAACCGGGATGTACTTGAGGGAATGTATCTCCACCCGGATCCTCTTGATTATGAAAAATATGGTTTCTGCTTGCTTCTCCTATGATTTGTATACCATCGAAATGTCCCATCGTCATCTTCTGTGATATCTTTTTATTTCTACACCTCTGGGGTTCGTATCTTGGGCGGATTATCTGGGTGTATGGTATTCCGAGATCTACAATTACGATGTGATTCTGCTCTGAATCATATCAGGTGACCCAAAAGTTTGGATGGAATCTTGGGAAGCAACAGGTATGATAAACTCCCCAATTTATCCTTGTTTCCATTCAATATAGGTTAGTGGATTTAGTGGGGTACCAATGTTTAACGGCTCAATTTTTATTATTTTTATATTAGATTCCAAAATTGGTAATAAGTTTTTTTGATAATCCATTGTATCAAAATAATTTCTAGCTAGCTTTGTTGCAAATCTATCTACAAACTCAAAATGTATTACTCGTTTAGGCTTTGCCTCTATGATATTCTGAATGACTTTTTCCATATAGTTAGGGAGTTGTTCAAGGCAAGTAAACGTGTATATCGTCTACCTTCAAGATCTGGGAGTTGTTTTGTCAAGTCCGCAACATGAAAAGAAATGCCACACTTTCTAATTCTGTTCATATCCCTGGCCAAATTTATTGCGTTTTCCGATATATCGACACCAGAAAGATTGGTAAATCCGTTTTTCCATAGAAAAAAGAGCTTGTTTCCTATACCACACCCCAATTCCACTATTTCCTCATTCTTATCGACATGAAATAACTCTAGCACCTTTTTTTCAAACAAATCCAAGAACTCAGATCTTGATATTTTGACAATTTTGCCATTGATCTCATATATCTCCATATCTTGAGTTCTAGGCTTGTTTAGGAGTGATCCAAAGGGAAAATCAGATGTGCTGTATTTACTCCACGTGTTATCATTCCAGTCTTGGTTAATTAGAGTCAGATCTCTTCTTTTTATTGAGTTTGATTTTCATTACATATGCTGAAAGTGCTAGTCTATCCTTAATGCTGACAGATAGCATTGATTAATGTCTTAGATTAGCCCTATTTAACATTCTGAGAATGTTTGATATGGCTAGTATCTAATGGTTTTATGACATGTGGTATTGTGTGGTAGCTTTAGTTCTGACTGCACTTGCTCTACAAAATGATCAGCAATTTATGGTCCTATAGAATCATAAAATATCACACATTCATAGATTTCAATAAATTCACATAATAAAAAATCCCGGGATCGTTTTTTTCTTTGAATGTGATGAATCTCAAGATCATAAATCTAATTAATATTACAAAATCAAAATCTATTCTAAAATGTTTTATCATGGTCTCCATAATAAGTTTGATATTGGGAGAAGCATTCCCAGTTTTGACCAAATCTGAAAACTCATTGAATTCTTGATTTGAATTTGACATTAAACTTATCATAAACCATATAAAATCATAAATTGGATTTCCTTTTTCCTCAAATCTCCAGTCCCAATCAATTACATTTACTAATTTTTTTTCTCTATCCACAAGGATGTTTCTTAGATAAAAATCTCCATGCACCCCAGATTTTCGTAATTCTAATTTTCTCATATGTTGGATATACTCTTCAAGCCATTTCTCATAAGGCAGAGTGGCAATAGATTTTATATCAGACACATTTTTGCGAATTGTTTCTACTTCTTTTATTATTTCATCAACTTTTACCAAATCTGAACTTGTTTCATTCTGAAAGTTGACAAGCCATTCTAATGCTAATTTAATATCTTCTTTGCTTGTCCTATCCACAACTTCACCACTTTTCCAATCCTCAATAACAATTTTATCATCAGGTTCTCGCATATTGGGAAAAATACGTGTAACAGGATGGATTGTTTCTGTTAAATCATATTTTCCAACCTTACAAAAGACTATTTTTTTTGCTCGAATAAAATTATCTATCAAAATATAGTTTATTTTTGAAAGACGTGAGTTTTGGATAATTGTTTTCAAATTTGTCTCATTTTTTATTTTCTCTTCAATGGTATAAGGTAAATCTTTCTTGTAACAATAAAATATGAATGCTGGCAAAAATAGTTTTAAAAATACATTTCTAAATGGAAAATTTATTTTTAAAATTTTACCGACGTATTTCCATTTCCTATCAACAGAAAATTTCTTGAAATAATTATTTAAGAACCAATTAACTGAATTAATGTCATATATATCTCCAGAATGATGTGGAATGTCGATTGATGGCAATACCCAATATGGTTTAATTATGCCCCATAAAGGCCGCAAAAGAGAATTATATTTATAAAAATTACCAAAAAATACATTGTCTTTTAACGATAATTTTTTTTCTGCAAAAATCTTTAATTGATTTCCATTTTTTACACAGAGACAATAACAACCACTATCGGATAATACTCTCTTGTTCTCATTAATGTTATTAATTATTTCTTGATTTTCTATATTAGTTTCATAATGGGAATATACATCTATGCTAATAATTAAATCAAAAAATTTTTTTCCAAATGGTAATCGGCTTGGATTAGATCTAAATAAAATTATGTTTTTTATATTTTTACTGTCAAATCTTTTTTTTTGAATCAAAATTTTTTCTAAATTCATTTCTAGGACATAAACCTCATCGAAAATATCTGATATGAATTCAGCAATATTGCCTAAATCGCCATTGATAATTAGACATCTTTGATTATTTCTTTGTATTGCACGAAAAGCAACACTTCCCTCTCTTTTGCTAAACCTATGAGAGTTTTCTGGTTTTTTTGCTAAGAATTTTCTCACACCTGTTTGGTATGATTCAGATTCAACGTCTTTCCATATTTCTGAAATTTCCGCGTTGTCATATCTCGGTGCTCTTTCTAAAAAATCAAAATAATTGTCTCTTTTGAAATTATTGCTATGGCATATTGTACAAACATAGCCATTAAGAGGATTCTGGCATTTAGGGCAATGAAATTTTATTTCAAACATATATTACAAATTATTTAACTGCTTTTTACTCTATTGCTTCAGTTTAATTTAATGCATTCTAATAATTTACATTACTAATATTCTCAAAATTTTTTAATTATCGCAAATTAAATTAATGAATCAAATAAATTCCCAGTATTGTGTGGCAGTACATTTGATTTGTGATAAATTGATGATGAAATTCAATTTTATATTTTAAATTAAAAAAAATGATCTCCAGCTACAGCCCCTGATGAATGGAATTTAAAATAATAACCCTGGATAAATGGATTGTCAGACTTGATGGTAATCCAACCGTCATCAATTAAAAATTTTCTTAATTCATCATCAATTTTGATTCTATGTTCAGAATTAGCTATAAGGTTGAATTCCCTTGAAATGAATGATGAGTCGTTTTTTCTATAAAAATTGATTTTAATATTTGCACTCTGGTCGTAATTTTTTCTAGGCGAGAAATTTCCTATTGTAATTAAACCATCGTTAACAAAAATTGGAGCCCAGTGAAATGAACCAGGCTTATTTTCTATAAGTGGATTTCCTACCTTTGTGTTAAAGCAGATATTGCATGGCAATTTTGATTTTAAATTTGATATTCCGACATCTAGTCCAAATTTAATTCTGGTAGGGATTTTTTTACTATTAAAATTTGTAATAATGTGAGCAGATGAAGATAAATCTGGATTAATTTTTAACTCGTCGATGATTTTGTTAAAGTTAATTTTAATTAATTTAGAATCTTGGCTATTAACGGCAGTATAATTTTCAATATTATGTAGTACGTTTCCATTTTTGTCATAAATTATTATTTGCAAATCAAAATTAGAGGGTGAAAAGTTAGGATATATGACTAAATCCGTAAAAAATCCATTTGTTAAGAATAATGGTATGTAGATAGAAGAATCATAAAAACCGGAATCTATTCTATTCCAGAAATCCGTTTCAGAATGGCAGGAAGTGCAGTCATAGTAAGAATGTGTAAAACTAATAGATGGAAATGAAGACTGAATATTTCCTACTAGTAATCTTGGATAAAAGCCCTCAAAATTATGATTTAGCGATATTGAGCCTGAATGATAATCAAGCATCATCTCTAAGTCAGGAATATGTTTCCTAAATTTCACAAATTTGGTTTCATATGGTTTTATACGACCAAGGTGAAAAGAACCACTAAATTTTTGAGATTTTGAATTAGTAACTGTATAATTTACTAATCCGTTATTATTTTCTAGCGGCCCATTAACAAATGCCATAAAAGGGTCAAGATCATTATTGCAGTGGATATCAAATCCCGATTCAGGAACTTTTAACTCATCATTCTCCATTAAATCTTCAAAATCATTGTATATTCGCTCAATAGTATGAACGCACGTACTAAATTCCTCATTATAATATTGTAATACTAATGCAGGATATGGAAAAACCATGTCTCGTGTTGTATTAAATTCTGTCTCAATAGAACCATAGAATTCAGAATTTGAATATTTTATCTCTTTTAGTAATGAATCTAAATCTATGGAAAATGATTGAACAGATGTAACTAAAGTAATTTTTCTTAATAGAATTTCACCGATATTATCTCGTAGAGTGATAACTACACTTACTTCGGGAATTTGTCGTTTTATTAACCAATATCCTAAAAATAAAATTCTAGAACTATAATCTCGATTTTTTATCACCGGAAAAATTCCAGAACTTCTAAGAATTGGTTTTCTAGTAAAGTCTTGCTTTTCTCCAAATTCCGAACTTGAGGAGAGATGTTTGTAGTAACTTTTCAATACTCGAAATGAACTTTATTAGTTAAAATATATTTTCGCTTTTTATATTGCATATTAGTTATATATTCTACCAGTTTGAATTTCAATCATTTTCATCCAGTAATCCCTTGATATCGACGCTATTATTTTTCTCAAACTACCATCATTGTTTCCATCTCAATATCAATGAAATTGTGACTGTATACTTAATTTATGAGTGCGAATCTCAAATATCAATTGAATAAAGATCTTGTTATTGGTTTAGGTGAAATTGGAAATCCAATTCTTAAAGTGATTTCCAAGTCAATTTCCGCAGCCGGATTTGATATAGATCAAAAACTAATGAAAAAAAACCAATATGATTCACTTCTTAATCAAAAAACCATATTTGTTCATGTCTGTATACCTTTCTCAGAGAAATTTGTCAAATCTGTTTTAGAAATAGTAAAACAACACAATCCGGCCGCAATTGTAATACACAGTACTATAAGCCCCGGTACAACAGAAATAATTCAAAAAAAATTATCCATTCCAGTAATTTATAGTGCAACAAGAGGTATACATAAAAGAATGGCAAAAGATCTTCACCGCTATACAAAATTTTATTCCGTATATGAATGGGCGACAAATTCGAAATGGGCATCAAAACAATATGAAAAACGAATGAGAAATGCAGGAATTAAAACCAAAAAAATGTCCACACCTTTAACTTTGGAGATTGCAAAAATCGTCGTTGATACCTCGTATTATGGATGGTTAATCACATATGCACAACTGAGTAACATGATAGCCATTAAAAACAAACTAAACTATGATGAAATGTGGTCATTCGCAGATGAAATCCACAAATTTTTAGGAAATAGACCAAAGATGTTTCCCGGATTCATTGGTGGCCATTGCGTGATTCCAAATCTTGATCTAATAAAAAATGACACACTAAATTTGATAAAACAAATAAACAATGATTATGCTAAAATTCTCAAATCTAAAAAATAATAAATCAATTCGTTCTTTGCTTGATAAAATTAATAGCATTAACTGGTGTGGGATCTATACATGATTTTACTGCAAGATAAATTGTAGAATAATCAAGCAAATAGATCAAACTAATTAGTTTAGTAAGAATACTACCATTTGGAGAAAAAATTTCCTTGTATTCTATTTGTTTTTGGTCAAAATATTCCTTAATCGTATCCCATCTCTCTTTGGTCTTGATATAATCATCTGTGCCTCTTATAAAAATAGGAATTGAATCTGATTTTTTCTCCCAAGCAACCATTCCATTATGACATGATTCTATCACATCCTCAACCATAGCATGCATTTTTGCATTCTCTTGTAAAGAATTCTTGAATCTAACCGCAGCTGCTTGCAACCCCCATGGATAATAAATAATTGGCATACCAGTAATCCAATTAGCTAATTTCAATGAGGGATTATTCA
>Ga0194121_10011836_pt1 | contig 10292 bp, 14 predicted proteins | sample TA2MahCa50mmetaG_FD_148609 | JGI IMG/M metagenome (GOLD analysis project Ga0194121, IMG submission 148609) | Freshwater microbial communities from Lake Tanganyika, Tanzania - TA2015020 Mahale Deep Cast 50m | ecosystem: Environmental > Aquatic > Freshwater > Lake | place: Tanzania: Lake...
GGGTGACCTGGAGCCCTCCATCCGGCTTGGACCGCACCCGCCCGCTTGTGTTCCCCACCGAGCGGACGATGCGAGAGGCCAGGGCTTTCTGCGTCCGCTGCTCCACCGGGTCCGGGCTCGGGTTGTAGTCGTCCATGACGAGTGGGGAGTCTTTGGCGGCGAAGGTAGCCGATTCAACGGCGTTCGCCGTGCTCAAAAACCCAACCGGCAGCGAATTCTTGCCAAACGACCCATACTGGCAAAGCGCCAGTGAGACAAGGGAGCTCTTTCGCTCCCCCGTCGGCCCGTAGAACCAGATCACAAAATCCGTCGGGAGCCGCGTTGCCAGCGGCGCCGTCCACATCGCCGCCAGCAGCGGCCAGGTCTGCTCCCGCGGCGCCAGGTCCAGGAATCCCAGCACCGCCTCCACCGCCGCCGGCAGCGCCTCCCGCTCCGGCGCCGGCAGGCCATAATGCCGCAGCACGCCGTCGAGTTCCGGCGCCAGCTGCGGCAGCGCCCCGCGCGGCCCGATAGCCCCGGACCCGTGCAGATAGACCCACTCCCCCTCGTGCTGCCGCCAGCCCAGATGGCTGTAGACGAGCCGCTCCGGAATCGGGTCCGACAGCGCCCGGATCGCATACTGGACCCGATCCCGATGCCCGTCTCCGGGGATCACCTGGTAACCCGCCGGCAGGTCCCGCGTCACCCACGTCAGTGAGTCCCACACCCCCGCCGCCACCCGTATCTCCCGCCGCGTGGTTTTGCCATCCGCCCCCACGCGGGTAGCCTCCACCTCATACTCCCGGGTGACCACCAGGCCATCATCTCGCGCCACATCCTCTGTGACTCGGGCGGCAAAATTGGTAAGCGGCGTGGGGCGCCGCCCCCGGCGCTCGACCCACAGCAGTCCCTGGGGCGTCATCTCATAGTCGTCATGCGGATCGTAAGCCACGAACGCCGCCGGATCCGCCGATGCGATCGGCGCCGGCCCCGGGGTCTCCGTCGGCACATCATCCACCGCGGCCGCATCCAGCGCCCCCAGCGAACCGCCCCCGGCCAGGTAGTCATCCACCCCCTGCTTCCCCCCGTCCGGCCCGGGCGGGATCAACCACAACCGCACCCGGGCCCTCCGGGACCGCAGCCACTCCACGAACCGCCTTGTGCTCCCCCGCAAGGCCCCCTTGTCTGGATGCACCAGATCGGAGTCGAACGCCAGGTTAACCAGGCGCCCGTTCAGGGCGATGTGCTCCCACTCGGGCAGCACCAGGCGCCCGCCCGTGGCCCGGCTCCCGCGCCAGCAATCCACCCCCAGCAGCGCCACCGCGCACCGTCCAACGGAGCAGAGCGCATCTCCTTTTTTGACCCCCTCCGTCACGACCAGCGGCACGGCCGGGTCGTCCAGATAGCGCCGTACCGCCGGCGGCACATCCAGTACCATGGAGGTCCCCCGGGGGTACTCGTAGCGCACGGTCCGGCCATTCGCCGCCAGGCGGGGCACATCGGGCCGATGCAAATGTCCCGCGGGCTCCCCGTCCGGTCCGAACAGAGGCACCACGAGCGTCGGCGCCTGCTGTGAGACCATGAGCGTCTGCGCGCGCCCGAACCCGAGGTCCTCCAGGGCCCCGGGTGTGATCTCGGTCCAGTAGCCGCGCTGCAGCGCCACGTCGGTGGAGATGCCAGAGGCGGCCAGTTGTGCGGCGTGATGCTGCGCCAGCAGCGGAGAGGTTACCGATGGGGGAGGGAGAGACACGACAGGACGACTCCAATCAGTACGCCCGCAGCGAAGAAAAGGAATGTGCGCCGGCGCTGCTGCTGCTGCGCCTCTCGCCGATCGTGGGCAGCGAGCTCCGCAACCAGGCGGTCCCGCGTCTGGGAGGCGCTCTCTGCCTGCCGGTCCGCCTGGCGCTGCAGATACCGCTGCCGGTCCGCCAGCAGGCCCTGCAGTTGCAGCAGCGTGCACCCCTCCACCGGCCGGCTGATGAATCCCGTCACCGAGGGCGGCGTCCGCCCCTCATCCGCCCACCGAGCCTCCAGGCGGTCACACTCCGCCCGCAGCTCCTCCGCCACCTGTCCGAGCTCCTCCAGCAGCGCGAGGTCAGTCAGATACTGAGCGTCCCAGTCGTCCCGGCAGCCGAGCGGCAGCGGCTCCATCACGCCGCCTCATCCTGCCCCACCGCCGCCGCCTGGAGTTTCTGCCGGGCCCGATCCAGACTCTGGGCCGGATCCGCCGCCTCCATCCGCTGGGTGAGCAACGTCCACCGATGCGCGTCCCAGTGGGATCTCTGTTTTGCCTGGAACGGCTGCGCCCGCCCGGCCCACACCGCCGCCAGCGCTCGCTGCATGTCCGCCCCGACGCCCGGGTAAATCTCATTGAGCCGCGCAAAATGTGCGGACCGTGCCGCCGTAGCCGCCGCAACCTCCTCGGCGGTCATCTGCCGTTTGGTAGGAGACGGCTGGTGCGCCTCGGGATCCGGTGCCGCCTCTCGTGCCGGCGCCGGTGCCGGTCGGCGGGGCGCCGCGGGAGCCGGAGCGGGAGCCGGTGCTTCCTGCCCAAACAACTCGACCGGCGCCTGGGCCGGTGCCCGCTGGAGTCGCGGCGCCGGGCCTGGCTGCGCTTCCGAGAGCGGCTGCGCGCCCGAGAGCGACAGCGCCTCGGCGATCTGCGCCGACGAGTAAGAGGGCCGCTGTGCCCACGTCTTTTTCTGCGAGTCATAGGCCGCCCAGATCCGAGGCAGGTAGTAGAGATAGCGCCCGATGCCGAAGTGAACCCCGCACCGCTTCAGCGCATCACTCACCGCCGACTTCAGTAGCTCATCCTCGGAACTGGCCTCGCCAGCGTCCCACTTCGTGCTGCCCAGCACGGTCAGCCGCCCCCGCACCAAGCGGCCTTTGTCGTCCAGCAAATCGAACTCGAAGCTCCAGTTCTCCGGCCCCACGACCTCATCCAGCCGCCGCATCACATCGCGCGCCTCGATATAAGGCAGCGCCAGCGCCCTGCCACCGGACGCCTGCCGGGGCAAAAACTCCATCGTCTCCACGGGGAACGGCTGCAGCAGCGCCAGCCGAATCTGTTCACTCCACATCGCCATTGGGGTCCTCACTCTCGGGGGTCGCAAACGGTTCCACCTGCCCCAGCATCAGGAGCAGCGCGGCGTGGGTCTCGGCAGGGGTAGCGGCGTGCCAGTGCACCGCGTCATACAGCGCCCGCACGAGGGCAGCCTGTCGCGGATCCTCGGGCACCACCAGCGGGAGCCGCCGGGCCGCCCGGGTCGGCATCGTCAGCCGCCGGCGCCCATCCGGGCCTTTCTGCAGCACCGGCAGCGGGTCGCCGGGAGATTGCCTACGATACGCCATCGCGAGTCTCCCGGATCTGGGTGTCACAAACCTGCTCGTGCAGGCGATCTACCAGTGTGGTCATCCTGCGGATTTCGGCCCACGGCTTTTTGGGACGATAGGCGGCCCAGCCCTGGAGCAGGAGAGACTCACACCAGACCCGCGATGCTCCCCGGAGGTCGCGGGCGGTGGCGTCGGATGCCTCAACAAACTCCAGCAGTGCCGCCGCATCGTCGGGAGCCTGCGGCAGCTCCAGCACGGTGCGTCGTTGGGCGCCGGACAGCGAGATGACCCAACGCGCGATCGCACAGGCAGGCCACCCCGGCAGCCCGGAGGCGATATCCCGGGCCAGCTGCTGATCGTCCGGGTGAGGCGGGAGGTAGCGACAGTAGCCCATCACGCCTCCTCCGCCGGCGCCGCGCTCCGCAGCGCCTCCTGATCCCGGCAGAGCGGGCACACCGCCGCCCCGTTCCGTCGCGCCCAGCCCCGCCCCTGGCACGCCTGCAGCGGCGACCGACAGCGGCGCACCGTGTAGAGCGTGCAAAAGTACGCGAACCCATTCAGGGCCGTAGCTGACGTGCCCGAGGGCGTCTCCGTGGGCACGATAGTCAGCAGGCCCTGCGCCAGCGCCTCCGTACATACCAGCACGGTGTCGGTGTACGGACCGAGCCGAATGAACGCCGGCGCATACTGCTGCGTGGGCGCCTCCACCAGCGACAGGCGCGCCAGCATCTCGTCGGTGAGCTCCGGCGCCACCGGCAGGCCCAGGAGCGTAAGGCGTCCCTGTGTCTCCATCACAACCTCCTACGGCGACAGCCAGTGCGCCAGAGCCACCCCGATAGACGCCATGATTACCAACCAGCTACACGCCCAGCCCACTGCCCACCGGTCCTGATACCACCGCTCAAACCAGCCCGCCTCCGGGTCCGGCTCCGGCTGCACGTCCCGGGGCGCCACAGCTTCAACTCCGGGCACCCAGACATAGCCATGCTCGGCCAGGACCTCGGCCTCTCGACCGACGAGGGTCTGGTAGTCGCGGTACTCCTCGGCCGCGTAGAGCCCCTCACGCAGCCGGCGCAGTTCGGCCAGCGCCCGCTCCAGATCCCCCAGCCGCTCCTGATACTGCGCCGCTGTGCCAGGCGGGCAGTCCGGTGCGCTAAACACCATCGGAGTCCTCCTCCTCGCTAAACGGGTCGTCAAACCCCTCGTCAGCCACGTGCTCTGGGTGCGTGCCGGGGGCCTCGTACCCCACGGACAGAGCCAGAATCTGCTGCAGCGTGTCGTCTATACTCTCCAGTCGCCGGAGCTGCTGCTCGATTAGTACCTCCAGCACTCGCGGGGTCGGTGCCTCCTGGAGGTGAAGGATAGGTCGGGGGGTCATGCTGCCTTTGGCTCCTCGGCCAGCAGCCGGGCCGCCGCTGTGGGCTCGTAAAGCGCCAGGGCCGCCGCCGTGGGCTCCGAAAGCCCGGGGCACCCCGCCTCCAGCCAGGCGCACACCTCGGCGCGCAAGATCAACCATTTGCCACCCCGTGCGCCGGGCAGATCCTTGCCCATACGCCGGGCCGGGATCCGCCCCTCCCGTAACAGCGTGTAAACCTTGTCCCGGCTGATACCGAGCTTCGTGCCCAGCTCCGAGATCGTCATGGTAGCCGCAGCGTGCATGTAACTCCTCCGTCACACTATGTGACGACGAAACTATATCCGATAAAACTCGTGTGTGGCCATCTAACACAGAGTATTTTTCACGTTTCCATACCCTTTCGGAATCCCACGTCGTCACATGACAGTGATGACACGCGATGGTCCGTCTACCCAGGGAACCCTACGCCCGGCGTTTGGCGACGCCGTAGTAAGCCTCATGGCGTCGGTAGGAGGCGGTCTGTCCCTGCGCCAGGCTGAAATCCGCACCGGCGTAGACATCAACACGCTGTCGCGCATGCGGAGCGGCATAGTCCCCCGCGTAGATAAGGTGGAGGCGTTCGCCCGCGGATTCGGCGCGAACGTGAACGACTGGCGGGAGCTGGCCGGTTATCCGCGCCTGGACGTGGAGTCCTCCTCGGATCGATTCTGGCGCCTCTTCGGCGACGCCCACGGCCGCCTGGCGCGCGAGGGGATCTACCTCCCGGCCCCCACCCCGGAGGTGGACAGTAGCGCCTGGCAGGAAATGACCCCGGAGCAGATAGACGATCTATTGGCGCAGCTGGAGGCGGCGGCCCGTGCCCAGGCGGAAGCGCCGGAGCCGGAGCCCAGCGTCCCGCGCAGCGCCCTGCTGGAACAGATCGAGGCTGCCGTCCGGGCCCTGCGGGCGGAGTCTCCGTAGGAAGTCAGGTGAGTCATGACCAAACCGCTCTTCTGCTCCGCTTGCGGGCAACGGCTCGACCCCGTCTGGGGACACTGCCCGGCCTGTTTCCAGAGAAACGTCTCTCTTCCGGCTCCGCGGGGAACTCTCTGGCAGGACTTGCGGACTTGCCTACGCTCCCTGGCCGCGATCTCGAACCTGATGCAAAGCTGCCTTATGACTCTAGCGGTGGTCGGCCTGATAGCGGCCTTCGTTTGGGCGTATCTGTCCACACAGGCGCTTTTTGCTCCCCCAAGCCGGCCGTGGCTGCCCGCCGCCGGCCGCCTCACGCCCGGGGTAACCCTGTGGAAAGTCTGGTCTGGAACCGGAAACGCGGCCACCCGAGTAGGAACGTTTCTCCGACTCACCGTTCGACAGGATTCCCCGTATGATCCGAGCTGGTACGCACTGGAACTCTGGAACCCGCAGGAGGGCCGCTTCTACCTCCCCCAGACCACCTTCCAGGACAGCAAAGAATACTACGTGCGCGAGGACGACCCGGCGCTGCCCAAAAAGTAAGCCACCCGCCGGAGGAACACCCCTGATAGTAGAACAATTGTTTGCGTTCAAGGACATGCACAGATGAGCTACACCAAGGACCTGGCGGCCCGCATACGACGAAGCTGCGGCAATCCCAGGATTGAGGGGTCCCTGGACACCTGGCTGCCCGCCCGCCCGGATCTGGCCGTCATCCAGGACCCCGGCGTGGTCAGTCCCTGCTACGTCGCGCTGGGCGCCGGCTGCGGCCTCATCCTCCTGCCCCCCAACGCCGCGCTCCGCACCCTCCTCCACGAGCTCGCCCACCACGAACGCGGAGACGGCCTGGCCGCCTACCTCCAGGCCACCGCCGGCGACCACCGCGCCCGCCAGCGCCTGGCCCGGGTCGCCGCCTGGAGCGAGGAGGCCGGCGCCCGCCGCCTCGTGGACCTCCTGCTATCCGAGGACCACTAAATGCGCGGCCACATCCGCGAGCGCGGCGAAAACCGCTGGGCCCTCGTCGTCGAGTTACCCCGGGACCCCGGTACCGGTAAACGCCGCCAGAAATGGGTCACCGTCCAGGGCACCCGCCGCCAGGCCCAGCGCCGGCTCAACGAGCTCCTCACCGAGGTCCAGGCTGCCAATTACACTGCGCCCCCACGCCAGACGCTCCGCGAGTACCTGGAGGACTGGCTCACCCACTACCTCCCCTCCCTCGTCAAAGAGTCCACGGTCCGCACCTACGGCACCCTCCTTCGCACCTACGTCAGCCCGCATCTCGGCGCCCTGCGTCTGGGAGACCTCCGTCCGCCCCACCTGGCGCGCCTCTACCAGACGCTCCTCAAAACCGGGAGTCGCAGCGGCGGCCCCCTACGCGCCCCCACTGTCTGCATGGTCCACACCACGCTCTCCTCCGCCCTCGGATACGCCGTCCGTCTGGGCCTCCTGGCCAGCAACCCGGCAACCCAGGTCTCCCCGCCCCGCCGGGACCACTACGAGGCAGCCGTCCTCACCCTGGAGCAAACCACCCTCCTGCTGGAGGCGGCGCAGGAGCACTCCCCCTGGCTCCACCTGGTAATCCTCCTGGCCGTCACCACCGGCCTCCGCCGCGGCGAGATCCTCGGCCTGCGCTGGAGCGACATAGACTGGGAGCACCGCCGGCTCACCGTCCACCAGACCGTTGAGGGCAGATCCCAGGCCGCCCTCCAGATCGGCACCCCAAAAACCGCTGGCTCCCGCCGCGCCGTAGAGCTGCCCCAGCTCACCCTCACCGCCCTCACCGCCTACCAGCAGCACGCGCGCCTGATCCTGTGTCAGGGAGACGGCAGCCCCCTCGCCCCGCCGGCCGTAAGCAGCCACGTGGCCAGATTACTCCGCCGCCTCGATCTCCCCGGCACCATGCACACCCTCCGCCACACCCATGCCACGCTACTCCTCGTCGCCGGCGTCCACGCCCGCGTCGTCTCCGAGCGCCTCGGCCACTCCACCGTCAAAATCACGCTGGACCGCTACAGCCACGTAGTCCCCGGCCTGGACCGGGGCGCCGCCGACAGCCTCCAGGCCCTGCTGGAGGGCCCCACAGAACCTCTGCAAACCAACTGATAGCCGGTTTGTTAGCAATCGGTTTGCAGCCCCACCGCTCCCACCACCAAACAGCCCCTCTGTTCGATATTTTCAGGACCTCTGTTCGATAGTTTAGCCCCGTTTTTCGGTGTGGCAGGAGCAGTAAGGCCGGATCGTAACTTATCGTTATTTTATACCACACCGCCCTGTTTGGTACTGTTTGGTACGGTATACTACTTGTTAGTTGGAGACTGATCCGGTTTAGTCTTATCTAATAGGGTTCTGTCTGGAACAGTGTTCCCTAGTTGGTTTGCAACCCGTTTGCAGTCCCCCGGAGAATCCCGTGCCCCCGCCCCAAACCGAATCCCCCGCCGGCGCCCCGGACACAACCCACCGGACCCGCTGGCAGTCCTGCTGGGACACCATCCAGGCAGCCTGCCAGCGCGAAGGCATCCCCCTGTCCTACCCGCCCTACCACCCCGGCGCCCGGGTGCTTACCCCGGCCGAGCTCGAGCAGCAGCTCCAGGCGATCCGCACGGCCTGGCGCGCCAGTCAGGACCCCGACGTTATGCCTTGTGGCAACGGATCGTGCGCCCCTCGATCTGGAGTGACAGCCCAGCGGCGCCGACCAGGTCCCGCACCAGGGCCCAGGAGGCGCCGGCAACGTCCACCTCCGTCACCGCCACAGTCACGGGGCTCCCCCCGGGAGAGCACCACCGGGCCGTTTGCTCTTCCGTCAACCACTCCAGGCGCCCCGCCGGAGCGAGGGCCTCCAGGAATCGGCGCAGGGGAACGATGGGGCGATCCTGGTGCTCATGGACCGGCTCCCACCGCTCGCCTGACGGAAGCAGCACCTCCCACGGTACATACTCTCGACTGGGATTCGGCGGTGCGAGAAGCAAATACCCTATTTGCCGAACCAGAGGTTGGTAAACAACCCGGTTTCCAGGGCAGGTTTTCTTCGTCTTCGGATCGTCCCGATGAAACCGGAGAGTCTGCGCCCCGACCCCCAGTTTCCGGCACATCGCAGCGACGGTCTTGATGGTCAGGCTGCGGACGAGTTCTCCCCGTCCCTCACGGAAGCTCTCGACGTCATAGTTCCCCAGCATCTCCACGCCCCACGACTCCCGGTTGAACGACCGCGCATGCACGCCCCGCTCGTCCAGCCGCTGGAACACAATGATCCCATCCGCCCGATCATCCACGAACACATGCGGCGCCCCCGACCACCCCAACTGGTTCTGGTAGTAGTGCAGCATGTTCCGCAGGTGTGTTTCGGAGAACCCCGACGGCCGCTGCGCCAGCGACGGAATCCCCGTATGGTGCAGAGTCACAAACCTCGGCTTGAACTCCCCGAACTCGACCCCCTCCAGATACTCCTCAAAACCCGCCACCGTAAACCGTCTCCCCACATACGGAATGGGCATCTCACAACCTCCTACACCCAGTCGTTGTCCTCACCCGGCACAAACTTCTTGCATCGCCGCAGCACAAAGTCCCCCGTCGTCACCTGCGGATACCACACATGCACCGTCCCATCCGGCCCGATATCCAACGCTCGCGGCACCCACGGCAGCCCCACCGGAAACTCCTGCGTCAGCTCCGACTGCACCTCCAGATCCGTCTGCGGCTCATCCAGGCTACTGTCCAGGACATACGCCGTCCCCGCCGCATTCAGGAGCCGGTGCCGGCACCCCAGGACGTTCGGCCCCGGCCCGCCCAGCGCCTGATACATCTCCGCCAGCAGCCCCCGCGTGCGGTAGGTCGCCGTGTAGGTCTGCCGCAGCACGCCCAGATTCGTCTCCCAGGCCTCGTCGAACTGGTCATCCCGCTCGGCGTAAGCCCATGTCCACGCCCCGGAGCCGTCCGGCTGCCCCACCATCGTGGTCTGCACCGGATCCAGCGCCGTAGGCTGCGAGTACACCACCAGCCAGACCCGCCCCATCCCGTCCGCGCGCCCGCTCGGTCCTGTCCGCCCCCCGCCGTCATACTGCCCCGAGTAGAGGTCCGTCGCCGCCGTCCAGGTCGCGCCCCCGTCCTCCGACAGCCGCCACCGCAGGGAGTTGACCCCGGAGGTCACCGCATAGCCATACAGCAGATGGAGCGTCCCATCCGGCAGCGGAATCAGGGTCGGGGTGGTGCAGTACGCCGATTCCAGCACCAAGGGCGCCAGCGGCGCCGGCGGGTCCCCGTCGTCGTAACGAATCACCCAGACCCGCCCGTGCTCGGGGGCGCCGTAGACGGCGTTGTAGGAGAGGGGATTCAAGACCCCGATCGGGCGAGCGGTCCCCGGAAGCAGCCGGAAATCGGCGAACCGCCACTTCGGCGGCAGCGCCGGGTCCCCCACCGGCGGCAGCGCCACCCCGGCCACTACGCCACTCTCACAACCGCCACATACACCTCACAGGACTCGTCGGTGCTGGCCGTCCGGGTCCGGGTCACCCGCAGGGTCCCGCCCGCCGCTATCGTATGGTAGGCGTCATCAATAGTCGCCGCCCGCACCACCGTCTGATCCGGAACGTTGATACTCATGGCGTCCGTAATGGGGTTCGCGCCGTTCTTGACCTGGATCGTCCCCGCGCCCCCGCCGGCGGCCGCAGGC
>Ga0194121_10011837_pt1 | contig 10291 bp, 14 predicted proteins | sample TA2MahCa50mmetaG_FD_148609 | JGI IMG/M metagenome (GOLD analysis project Ga0194121, IMG submission 148609) | Freshwater microbial communities from Lake Tanganyika, Tanzania - TA2015020 Mahale Deep Cast 50m | ecosystem: Environmental > Aquatic > Freshwater > Lake | place: Tanzania: Lake...
ACGACGAACACAAGCCAGAGGACATTGACACCGATGGAGAAGATCACGCTGCCGACACCGACAACTACTTCTTATCCACACTCAAATCTAAAAAGACCGCACTACCCATTACAGAGTCCGAACGCCTCCAAGCCCGCTTCAAAGAAAAGCTAGGATTGAGCAGTAAGGATACGGAAGTTATCAACATAGGTAGGTGGGACATTTGACTTAAAAGAGAAAACATAATATAAATAAAACCAATGACTCTTACTCCTAAGAATGGTCACATCTTTGTAGAAGCAATCTTGCCTGAACAATATCAGTCAATTTCAGGTTTTCTTATTCCCACCGACTCGGCTACTGGCGACGAACAACTTGCACAAGGATCTGTCCTCTTTTCAGCTAGTGCCGAATACAAGGAAGGCGACATTGTCCTTTTTAACAAACTCATACCAAACAATATCCAGCTTGAACAAGATGGGAAGAAGAAAGAGCTATTTGGATTACACGAGACAGACATAATGGCGATATTGAAGAAATGAAAATCACTCAATACGAAAAAGACTTTAAGAAGCACGAAAAAGAAGCCATTAGTTACAAACTTAGTGGCGACGACAAGAAGGCCTACGACTTCTTCAAGGAGCGCAAAGAACAGCTCCAACTGCACAGGAAGAATCTTGAAGTTGAGGAAATCTGGCGTGCAGCTGATAAAGCGTATCAACCTAATCAAGCGACAGGAGCAAAGAAGAAAGTGCTTGTGTCTGATGATGAGTTAGGATTGCGTTCTACTCTTCAAGTTCTCAACTCCGAGGATGACTGGATGGAGACCTCTGTCGCACCTAATCCATATGTGAAGATTCAGACAGCTATCGGCATTATCGTTGATAGAAACCCAGGTGCTGTCCTGAAGCCAGGCGCAAAGAAATACATCGCCAACACCGACCTCATCGCCAATCTTTATAGAAAGACGTGGAGCAGTCCAAGAGCTCCGTCTAGAAGTACCCTCTTAAAGCCTTTTGTTTTTAATCAAGCGAAATATGGCGTTGGCTGTGGGCGCACCTATCCTTTGAAAATAACTCGCACGGTTGATGAGCTTGTAGAGTTCAAACCGACAGGGAGTAAATATAGGTCAGTAGAGTTTGAGTATTTCAATGATGTCTTCCGAGAGTCACTCTCGCCTTGGCAGTGTTGGTTTGATGATGGCGGGATAGTGGGCAATCCTCTCTCTTTCAATGACAATATGTGGTTCAAGGACTATGACTGGACTACACTCATTCGTGTTTTTAAGAATGTCGCAAACTTCAAGTATGTTATCCCCTCACAGAAGATACTGCGACTTGATGACGGAGGCTCGTCCGATACAAAGTCGGACAAAGGGATAAGCAAGTTCCAAGAGCGTGTGTGGTTTTATGAAAACCTAGAGCTTGACCGCCTCTTTATTGTAACTGATGGCGGAGTTGTCCTTGTGAATGAGCCGTTGCCACAAAAGCCTAAGAACAAACATCTCTCGCTCTACTCTGCTCCGTGGACACTTAGAGATGACCGCACTGTATATGGGATTGGAGTCTACGAGATAATGCGTGGCAATCACAAACTCCATACAAAGGTCAATCAGATGACAATGGACCAACTTGTGCAATCCATTTACAAGGAATTCTTTTACGAAGGCACAGACACACTACAAGGTGATGGGCAAATGAGAGTGCGCCCAGGGAAAGGACGACAAGTGACCAATCCGCAAAATGTGCGCTGGAACGAAATACCAGGACCAGGATTGGAAGCGTGGCAGGCTATTGACCGCATTAGAGAACAAATTGATAACGACACAGGCATCACTCGTAATCTTAGCGGAGAGGTTGTTGGTAAGACAGCGTATGAGACCGCACAAGCACGTGAGTCTGCACTGAAACGCCTCAAGACTCCTCTTGACCACCTCACAGAAGCCCTCGTGCAAGATGCGTACATTACCGTCTCAATCGTTGAAGATCTTTACTCTGTAGCCAAAATCAAACTTATCGGAGAGGATCGGTATGTTGATGCGATGCAGTTAGAGGAAGAGCGTGATGTTGAAGGAAACTTACCTCAACACGAATTTGAGTATAGAGAAGTCTCTCTAAATCTGAAAAAGAACAACGAAGGTTTTGTGCAGACGGAAGAAGAGAACTTTATTGAGTTGAAGCCAGAGTTCCTCCAGTGGGAAGGGGTTATTGAGATAACAGGAGAGTCTATCATTGCTGACTCTGAATTGCTCAATCGCACCACAACGCTTGAAATGACAAATGTTCTCTTCCCAATGCTACAAATGCCTTCTGAAATTGCGAAGAAACCTGCTACTGAGATCCTGAAAGTGTACAAAAAAGATCCAGCTGATTGGCTACCCGACGCTTGGATGCAAGAGCAACAGCAACTCTTCCAACCTATTCAGCAAACAGGACAAACACTTCCAGAGCAAACGATTCCTGAAGTTCCTAGAGCCGAGACAGTCGTCCCACGAACATCTCTTACAGGAATTACAACCCCAAGTGAGTCGTTTAGTCAGACTTTGTGATGAGTGACAAACATCTCAAAACACGACTTCAGTTGATTACCGATCCTTCCAATTTTGAAACTCTACGATATGTAGCTGACTTGCTTATTAGTAACTGGCAGAAGCCGAGTGTCATAGGTGCAACAGAGTGGGAGACAGTCAAAAATGCGGTTGTGCGGGAAGAACGAGCAAAAGCTCTCAACTTATTCTTAGAAGAATTAGAAAGAATGGCGCATGAGTGATAAAGTGTACAAATATACCTCAATCTGCACGAAAGTCCTTGACGGAGATACACTTGTTTTTGAGCCTCTAGACCTCGGTTGTGATGTATTTCTCAAGAAAGCAGTCGTCCGTCTTGACGGGATTAACACTCCAGAGAGCCGTACGAAGAATGAGCGAGAGAAAGAGCTAGGACTTGAGGTGAAACAGTATGTTTCGGGGCTGTGCGAAGGAAAAGAGGTGACATTTGAGAGCATTAAGAAGGAAAAGTTTGGTCGTCTGCTCGGAGTTGTCTTCGTAAACGGCATAAATCTCAACAAAGACCTCATAAAGAGAGGAATGGCACGGGAATATCACGGTGAAAGTAGAAAAAACCTTGTATGGAACTAGAATCAGGAGAACAGAAGCAAAGATTGGTGCTTCCAGACGCTTCGGGGAAGGGAAACGACATATCTGCCGACATAAATTGGAACGAAGCCAGCAAACGCAAATACATTCGCTTTACTTTAGGAGATAAAACAAGTATAGTAAAAAAAGACCACGTACTATCCATTTTATTTATGCTCGGCTCTGCCGAAGAACAGGACAAAATCATCAGCCCATTTGTCAAACAAACTCGTGTGACAAAGTTCACAAAACTTGTAGGAATAACAGCCAATAGAATTATTCAAAAAGGTGAGCCTATCAATGTCCTTTTAGAGTTTACCCTTAGTGAGGACGGACGTAAAATAACGATAGGAAAAGGTAGTAGGGCAGGTTTAATGAAGCACCGTTGATTTATTAGGAAAAGTATAATATAATTACATCATGGATGATTCCTCTCCAATTCCGACTCCGCCAGAAAAAGCTCCTGAAGTTGTGAATGTTAAGTATCTTGATAAAAGATTGCGAGAGTTGACTCTAACTGTAAGTAGACTTGGTGATATTGTAGCTAGTCTCATTCAGAAAGCAGAGAAGCCTGCGGAGACTACACCCACTCCCCCTCTCAATATAGTTCGTTCCGATTACAGACCGAAAGGATATGTTCCTGCAAAGTACCGCCAGATTTGTGACGAGGTGTTGTCCCCAGAGTTTGGTATGGACTGTGCTGAAAGGTCAGATAGTATGGACTTTGAAGTCCAGATTATCATACCTCATGCGTATAGTTCTCTAACTGACCAAGAGAAAGCAGCTGGAATGCAGGACATTCGCACACGAGTCATCTCTCGTGCTTTAGGTGAACAAGGCGTTCGTGACTGGTGTGCAAAGGTGAGGCAAAATCTAAATAGCTATTTCACTCGTGCAGGGGTCAAGAGTCCGTTTATTAGTCAAGCGATAACTGCTTAATATGCCAAGAGTTGGAGGGAAGGAGTTCCCTTACACAGAAAAGGGAATAAAGGCAGCAAAAAAGGCTGCAAGAGCTATAAAGAAGCGAAAGACAAGAAAGACATCAGACGGATATATGATGGAATAATTTCCTGTAGCGTGCGTGGTGTCTTTGGTTCCAGGACACCACACAGACCACAGGAGGTCTTACTAGCCCATCTTCCTTCTCCAAGGAAGTAAAATAACGGAGTGAAATTATGGGAAGAATTGGTAAAATACCAGAGTTTACTGATGGTGAGAATGCTACACCTTCAGAGGAAGTAAAAGAAGTCTTGGAGACTCAAGAAGAAACCGAGACAGAGGAGGAAACCTCTACCGAAACTTCCGAGGGAACAAAAACAACAGAGGAAAAGACCGAGCAGATTACCGAAAGCAAGACCTCTGAGCCTGAAAAGCTGAAAGCCTTAGAAGAACTTCGTAAGACCGAGGAGGGACTTGGAAAAGATGTTTCCGATCTTGACAATGAGATAGAAGCTAGACGACAAAGGATTGTTGATTTGCGCCGTGACCGCAGAGAGAAGCGTGATTTGGTAGGCAAGATCGATGAAGTTGAGCCTTCTATAAAGGACGACCTCAAAGATATTGACGAGACCACATTACAAATTCTCGAACGATACACGAAAGCAAAAGGTCTTGTGCCTCGTAGTGAAATTGAGAAAGTAACTTACGAGAGTCAGCACAAGACCGCAGAATCAGCTTTCTATGAGAAGCATAGTGAATATCTTCCTGAAAATGACAAGAATGACATTCTCTACAATGCACTCAAGAAAGAATTGGCTCTATTCGCAATTCCTTCCAATCCAGCTCTCATCTCAAAACTGTTTGAGAAAGCTCACGCAGAAGTCAAGAGGCAATATCCTAGTAGATTCCAAGACTCTAAAGTAAACGAACAGAGTGTTAGCTCTCACAGAACTAATCTCGCTTCTATGGGTGGAGGCAAGACAGGCGGTTCTTCATCACGACCAACATCTTCTGGTGGAGCGAAACTAAGCTCTATTCAACTACAAGCATTACGACAAGGAGGTTGGAGTGAAGAAGAGATCTCAAATCTTAACAGATAATCTTCACTCATTATGGCAGGATTTGTAATCCGCCGAGATGATAGAAACAAAGGCTCGACTATGCTACAGACGAGTTCTATTGCCGTGGCTGTAGGAGACCTTCTCGAACTGGTTCCTGGAGCGGCTGCGTGGACTCTTTGTACGACAGGTTCAACAAACACATCAAGAAAGGCGATCTCTACTGGAAGGATAACAACTTCAGGAACAGAGGTTGAAGCAGTCATTCTTGATGGGCTTGAGCTTGTTGAAGCTACGGTTGACAATGCCGCTTCAGCGAGCCATGACGGCGATTCTATGATTCTCGGAACTGCGACGACAGGAGCGATGACTGTTAATAACACTGGTACTACTGTTGCGAGTACAGAGACCGAACAGGTTTTTGTTCAGTACAAACCCACCACAGGAACATCTACGACTCAAGTTCTTGGGTGGATTCAAGTTGGTAACGGAGTATTGCAGACAGCTTCTACTTAATCATAATCTTTGACTATGGGTATCCCATTCACTCTAGCGGATGCTGCGGACTTGGTTGATGTTGCAATACAGGACATCTACCTCAAGCAAACAACTCTTGAGAAGACTCCTGTTTACACCCAGTATTTCAATACTGTCTCAGGTGTAACTGACTACTACGAGAAAGATTCATCTCTTTCTGGTCTCGGTCAGGCTGCTCGCATCACTGAAAACGCAGTCATCACTTCAGAAGCCCCAGTTCAAGGCTTCGATAAGACCTACACTCAGGTTGAATTCGGTAAACTTCTTCCCGTTACGAAGAAGATGTGGAAATTCGGCATCAAGAAGCGTGACTTGACACGAGTTGTCAATGCGCTCATTGGTGCTTGTGAACGAAAGCGTGAAGTCCTTTGCGCTGATCGTCTTGATAATGCGTGGTCTACCACCTACACCGTAACAGACGATTCTGGTAACTTTACTGCTACGATTTCTGGTGGAGATGCGGCTGCTTTCATCTCAACCGCACACACTCGTGAAGACGGTGGCACAAACGTGAGCAACCAGCTTACTGATGGGACGACAGTCAATATGGACATTGACTACGATGCTATCAAGGCTGGTCATCGGACTGCTGCACTTGTGCGCGATCCAAAGGGCCAGTTGATGAACATCAACCTCGACAAGCTCGTTGTTCGCAAGAATTTCGCAGTGAGCTTCCGTGCAAAAGAGTTGCTCGCTAACATCAAGGCAGGCGGTCCTCGTTCTATGCCTTCAACAGCACAGAACGATGCCGCAGCTGCTCCGAGCTACGACATTATTGAAGTTCCGTGGATTACGACCAACACTTCTTACTGGTTCATGTTCGATTCTTCTATGAAGAATGATGAATATGGTCTCCAGTATAAGGAATCACAGCCGATTCAGATGGAAGGTCCGAATGTTGTGTTCAAGACATCTGAGATTCAGTACAAAGCCACTATGATGTTTGACATCGGCTTTAACGATTCTCGTGGCTGGGTAGGAAGCAAGAATACTAACGCAAGCTGATAGCAACTAACATAAGTAACACTCTCAAATATGTCCTGACTGGAGTAGTGGGAGTCGTTGTTGGTTTCTTCGTACTCTTGTCGGTGATCGGTCAAAAGGTTCAGTGACTACAACCAACCTTATTGCCTCCACAACCATTGCTACTTCAACGTCTGGCACAGCATTCACACAGACCAGAGGTTCTCTCGGAGGTGTGTATCTTCTGAACAATGGCGATTCTATTATGGGAATCCCAGGTGATATAACCAACGCTGAGGCCTCAAGCACTTACTTTACGAATCTGGCAGCCGAGTATCATGCGTTGTGTACGGAAGCAACTATCTAAGACGCCTCTACTCACTCCCTTACTTGTGATAGGGGAGTGCGATAGGGGTGTAATGAAACTAAAATGATCCACCAACGAATATCAGAGAAAAAGAAACTGACTGTAATATATTCTCTATTGTCAGTATTCATTTTGCTAATCGTAGGAATTCTCTGGCTTGCATCGAAAAATGGTACAGGAGGATTCGCAGCAGGAACATTCTCTCCTGTAGCACCGATTGCAAAGACTAGAATGTCATTAACTTCTGCAACGACAACTGTTTGTGCTTTAGGTCCTTTCGCAAGTTCAACGATACAGAAGTTCGCAATGACAATAACATCAGGAACATCAAGTCCTGCTACCTTTATTATCGGGACAACAACAAGCCCGTATGCAACCTCAACGGCTGCAAATGCGATAATTGCTTCAACTACAATTCTAGCGAATACTCAAGGAACAATACGATGGACTCCTAGTGGAAATCACGGAGGAATAGTTCCAGGAGAATACTTAACAGTCGGTACAGTAGGAAATCCGGGTGTGTCGTATAACTACTACACATATGGAGGGTCGTGTCAAGTATTAACAAGTAATGATAATTAACTATGCGTATAGGAACGACAGAGTATGCAAGTCCTTATTACGAGAGTATTGAATTCAACCTCTCGACAGGACAGACGAATTATAATCTTGATACTCAACAGTCAACTTTTCTTTCGAGTTTTGGTCCAGGGAATGTTGTGGATAAGTTTCCAACACAACTCACATTGCGGACTGACCAGACAATTACTGTCAAGATAAATAGCACAGGTAACCACGCGATTACGGTAGCTCCGACAGAAGTCCTTGAGCTATCAGGGCTTGAGATAATCAACGTGTTTCTCACGAATTCTTCAGGTAACACAGCGGCTATTAAGCTAATGTTCATGGCATGATAGAAGAGATTGACAAGTTGAATCAAGAGAAAGACGCTCTGAACAGAGTCATTGAGAGCTCAAATGATAAGATCAAAGACCTAGACAGAATTATTGCAGAGAAGACAGAGAATATCTCGAAGTTGTCTGTAATAGAGCAAGAAGGAGTGAAAGATTCAAATCTTGCACTTCTCTTGGATGAGAAAAAGAAAGTCCAAGACGAGGTTGTTCTTGTGAAAGGACAAATCGTTGAAGAGCAGAAAAGACTTGTTGATCTTGTTGAGAAGAATAGGATTGAAGATGAGAAGTTAGAAGCTAGAAAGGACTTGGATAGGGATAAGTTTGCAAAGCAAGAAGTTCTTATTCAAGAGAGATTGAGCCAGGCAAAAGAGACACAAGATAGAGCTTCTGTATTGCTTGAATCAAACGAGAAGACAAGCAAAGAGTTGAGTGATAAGGAAGCTAATTTATTGAAACGAGAAGAAGTTTGTAGGCAAAAAGACGACTCATTTACCAAGAATATAGCTCTCTTTGATAGTCTTGAGAGGCAGTTGAGAGAGCGTGAGGATGTCCTAAGCAAAGAGACAGACAATGTGCAGAGCAGAGAAGAGACCGCAATTTTCAAAGAGAGGGAGATTGCGGAAAGAGAAGGTCTTTTGAAAGAGAGGGAAGAGGAGATCGTTATTGATGAGAAGAACCTGTCTGATAGGAAAGAACAGTTAAGACTTCTAGCTGGCTCTTTGGAAAAGACAGGAGAAGAGCAAGCAGACACTTCTCATTCTCTTTATGTTAGAGAGCAGAATCTAAAGATCAGACAGGAAGATGTCCTTCTTCGTGAGAAACAGATCAAAGATTGTCTTTCAAGTATAGAGGAGAGAGAAGAAGCGGTATATGTAAAAGAGCTTGAATTGAAAGTAAAGGATAGAAACCTCGCTAGAAAGGATAAGGAGTTAGCATTACGTGAACAATTACTGAAAGATGTATGATTGGAGATAAGCGAGTTGTTATTGGAAGCGAGACGAATGAGGACCGTAAGATCGATTTGACTTCTAATGGTTCTCAAGTCTCTGTTCCTGTAACTGTATATGATAGCTCTGGTGCTGTGGTCTCTTTTGGAGGAGCCACAACTCCGACTTCCGTTGCAGATAATCGTAAGACAGTAACTACTCCCGGGACTGCGGTAGCGTTAGCTTCCTCAACGACTTGCAAACGAATACACATTCAAGCCCTTGATACAAATACAAACCCTGTTGTGGTAGGCGGGTCTACTGTTGTTGCGGCAAGTGGTACTCGTCGAGGTATTGCTCTATTGCCATACAATAGTATCACATTGTCAGTAGACAACTTATCTGATGTGTATGTTGACGCAGTGACGGCAGGAGAAGGAGTCTCATTTTTGTACGAAATATGAAGAAGTATCTTTTATTTGCTCTCACTATATTTTTAAGCTGCGCTCTTGTTGCTTCAGCTCAGACTACATCGAACTTTTGGAAAGTCCTTGTGAGTAATTCTGTCGGACGAGTGAGTCCTTCCCTTTCTTCGTGGCTTGTTGGAGTTGGAACTTCAACGCCATACGCTAAACTCACCGTCTGGGGAGGTGGGACAGGAGTTGGTCAGGCGTTTGAAGTCGTTGATAATGCGTCAACTACCAGATTTATCATTCTTGATAATGGGAATATAACTTTAACTGGATCTCTTACAGATTCCGACTCATTCTTCACGATTTCAGACGACCTTTCGGTAACAGGCACAGGTACATCCACCTTCGCAGGAAACCTCGACATTGCAGGCAACCTTGAAATGTCCGTGCTTGGGGTTTCATATTCAGGACTTCGCGCTCCGTTCTTCACTGCCACCTCCACCACCGCTACCTCCACATTTGCAGGAGGATTTACTCTTAACACGACAGGTGTTGTCTTCAATCAAGGTACTTCCGCAAATACGTTCGTAACAACATCGGGAGGCAATGTCGGCATCGGGACGACGACGCCAGGGGGGAAGTTTGCGGTGAACAATACGGGGTCGGGTCTTTCTATGATTGTGTCGGACGATACTGACCCCGACTCCACACCCTTTGTGATAGATGCGAATGGGAGGGTAGGTGTCGGGTTTTCGAGCGTGTCGGCAATGGATAACAATTCGCTGGCTGTCAAAGGTAAGATTATGTCGGGCTCGGTAACGATAGGAAACAGCGCATGGCCTGTGATTACGGCAGTGGCAAGCAACGAATTCGGTCTCGGTTTTCAAGGTTCGACTAACGCCGCTATTCGTTCGGGCATCTACCACAACATCAACAGCGGATTGGGAGAGCTGTACTTTTACACCGGCGGAGACAACAATACTGATGCTTCCACCGTAGCATTGGCACTCAAATCAAGTGGCAACGTCGGCATTGGGGATACGTCGCCAGGCTTCCCGCTCG
>Ga0194121_10011838_pt1 | contig 10291 bp, 10 predicted proteins | sample TA2MahCa50mmetaG_FD_148609 | JGI IMG/M metagenome (GOLD analysis project Ga0194121, IMG submission 148609) | Freshwater microbial communities from Lake Tanganyika, Tanzania - TA2015020 Mahale Deep Cast 50m | ecosystem: Environmental > Aquatic > Freshwater > Lake | place: Tanzania: Lake...
TGGTCTGGGTGGCGCTCCTGGTGTCGTCCGGGGCTCGCAGCATCCAGGCAGCAGTGATGTCCGGACTCTTCTTCTTCCTGTTCCCAGCGCTCCTCGATCGCCTCTTCCGGTTCCCGAGCAACTGGGCCGAGTCCAACCCCGACGCTCCCTCGTGGGTGAACTCGATCGCAGACGCAGTCCAGCCCACATGGGCGCAGTCGGTGGCATTCATCCTGTTCGGAATCGGCGCCATCACCTACGCCAAGCATCCGGAGGGGAGCATCGAGGCCCAGACCACCGCATCGGTCAACTCGATCGTCCGACGGGTCGAGGCCCGCAACGAACGCCGAGCCCTCGAAGCCGAGCGGGTTCCGACATGACCGGTGCGCTCCTCACGGCAACCGGCGTGACCAAGCGTTACGCCGGGATCGTCGCTCTGGCCAAGGTCGACCTCGAGGTCCGTGCCGGCGAACTGGTCTCGGTCATCGGCCCGAATGGCGCCGGGAAGAGCACCTTGTTCGACTGCCTCACCGGGGTCCAGCGGCCCGACAGCGGGAACGTCGTGTTCGACGGCCGAGATGTCGACCGGATGCGGCCCGCCGCCCGGGCCCGTGCGGGCATGGCCCGAACCTTCCAGCGCATCGAGCTGTTCGGCGGCATGACCGTGCTCGACCATCTCCTCGTCGCTGATCGCGCCCGGACCAGACGAGGCGGGCTGTTCACCGACATCCTCACCGGGACCAAGCCGTCAGGGGTCGAGCTCGCCCGCTGCCGGGTCGTGCTCCGTCTCCTCGGGCTCGAGGAGTGGGCGGAGCGACCCGCCGAGTCGCTGTCGCTCGGCAAGGGCCGGCTCGTCGAGCTGGCCCGGGCGCTCATGTGCGAACCCAAGCTCCTGTTTCTCGACGAGCCCTCCAGCGGCCTCGACCGGCGCGAAACCGACGAGATGGGCGAAGCGCTGCTCCGCGTGCAGGCCGAGCGGGGCCTCGCCGTCCTCCTGATCGAACACGATGTCCCGCTGGTCCAGCGGCTGGCAGAGCGGATCTACGTTCTCGACTACGGCGAACTGCTCGCCTCGGGTCCGACCGCTAAGGTCCTGGCAGACCAGAAGGTCCGTGTCGCCTACCTGGGAGCCTCCTCGTGAGCACCTCGGCGTCCGCCCCACCCGTGCTCGAACTCGACCACGTCGATGCGGCCTACGGCCCGTTCCGGGCGCTGTTCGATGTCTCCCTCAGCATCGGCCCCGGTGCCGCAGTGGCGCTCGTCGGGGCAAACGGCGCCGGGAAGTCGACCATCGCCCGGGTCGCCACCGGATTGCTCCCCCCGAGCAACGGTACGGTTCGCATCGACGGCTCCGACCTCACCGATCGCCCCACATTCGAGTTCGCCCGAGCAGGGGTGGCGCACGCCCCCGAAGGCCGTTCCACGTTCGCCACGCTGACCGTCAACGAGAACCTGGAGCTCGCGTTCCGGGCCGCCCGACCCAAACGTGACATCGCCGCCGACCTGGATTCGGCGTACACCCTGTTTCCGAAGCTCGGTGACCGCAAGGGTCAGCTCGCAGGAACCCTGTCAGGGGGTGAGCAACGGATGCTCGCTCTGGCACGGGTGCTCGTGCTCCGGCCGCGGCTGCTCGTCGCCGACGAACTCTCGCTCGGGCTGGCCCCGATCGTCACCGCCGAGGTCTACCGGGTGCTGGCGCAGGTACGCAGCGCCGGTACGGCGCTGCTCGTCGTCGAGCAGCACTTGGACCACGCCCTGGCGCTGGCCGACCGGGTGGTGGTGATACAGCAGGGCGAGATCGCCTTCGACGGCCCTCCCGATCAGCTCGGGGACCTGTCCGCCAACGTGCTGCTCCCAGCCGGTTCGCCGTCGCGCGCCAATCCTCCTGCGTGCCAGCCATGACATCGAGGACGCCACGTTCGGTACCGGCTGCGGTCTACCGCCGACGTGGCGAGACCCCGGTCGAGATGCGTGATCTCCCGCCGGTCGAATCGGGACAGGTCCTCATCGAGGTGGCCTACTGCGGTGTGTGCGGTAGCGACCTGCACCTGATCGATGAGGGCTGGGGCACCCCGGGCGACGTGCTCGGCCACGAGTGGAGCGGCGTCGTCGTGACCGCCGGAGCGGACGTCGATCTCTCCCCCGGTACCGCCGTGGTCGGTGGGCCATCACCGAAGTGTGGGGCCTGCCCGGCGTGCGCTGCCGGCAGGCCGTCACAGTGCGAGAACAACCCCAAGATGACGGGCACGTTCGACGGCGCGTTCGCCACCCACGTCGTCCGGGACGTCACGCACGTCCTGCCCGTACCGGCCGGTCTGGACCTGCGCACAGCCGCACTCGTCGAGCCGCTGGCAGTCGCCCTCCACGCCATCAACCGGGGGCAGGTCGCCCCGGGCAACCGGGTGCTGATCTCCGGAGCCGGTCCGATCGGGGCGCTGGCCGCAGCGGTTCTCGTGGACCGCGGTCACCACGTGGTGGTGGTCGAACCGGCGCCGACCCGCCAGGAACTCGGCCGTGCCCTCGGCGTGGCGGCGGTCCGCCGACCGGAGGAACTCCCGACGTTCAACATGGCTCAGGTCGACACGATCGCCGAGGAGTCGTTCCACGTCGCCATCGAGACCTCCGGCAAGCGGGTCGCCATGGAGACAGCATTCCAACAACTGCAGCGGGGCGGGCGACTCGTCCTGGTCGGCACCGGCATGGAACAACCGTCGTTCGACCCCAACCGCACGATCGTGCTGGAGCTCACCGTCTGCGGCTCGTTCGTCTACGACGACGGAGGATTCGAGACGGCCCTCGAACTACTCGCCGCTGGCACCCTCCCGACCGACGCCCTGATCGACCAGGTGGAGTACGGCCTCGACGGGGTGGCCGAGGCCGTAGCCCGGCTCGCCCGCGGTGAGCATGCCGGCAAGGTGATGGTGCGACCCGACCGATTGGAGCCCACGTGACACAGGACCTCTACCCCGCCGGCGTGCCTCGGCTGAACCACGTGGCGGTGTCACTGCCCGCCGATCGGCTCGACCAGGCGGGCCGCAACGCGATCACCGACTTCTACGGCGAGTGCTTCGGTTGGACCGAGCTCGACTCCGAGACCGTCGACCGCAAGAAGCTGATCCTGGCGATCGGCCACTGGGACCAGTTCCTGTTCCTCCACGCCGAGGACGAGCCCATGCGAACGCCACGAATGGATCACTTCGGCGTGTCTGTCGGCTCGCTCGCCGACCTCATGTCGACGCACGCGCGAGTGGCCGAACGGGCGGCCCAGGATCCGGCGATCGACGTGATCGACCCGAGCGTCGACGACTTCGACGTGCTCAAGGTCCACTCGTTCTACGTGCGGCACCTGCTCCCCATGATGATCGAGGTCCAGTACTGGGAGTTCCCGTGACCCGCCACCCTCTCCGCCACGGTGCGTTCGTGCCGCAGGGCTGGAAACTCGAGTACTCCGGGATCGGACCGGCCGAGGCCTGGGCGACGTCGGTCGAGTGGGCGCAGGCCGCCGAACGACTCGGCTACGACCACCTGTGGGTCTACGACCACGTGGAGACGGTGCCCCGCCGGGAGCGCTCGCACGTGTTCGAGGCGTTCACGACACTGGCGGCGCTGTCGCAGCTGACCGAGCGCATCGAGCTGGGCCAGCTCGTGACGTGCATCGGCTACCGGAACGTCGGCCTGCTCGCCAAGGAGGCAGCCGGGATCGACGTCATGTCAGGAGGGCGGCTCATCTTGGGGCTCGGGGCCGGATGGTACGAACGCGAGTACCAGGCCTACGGCTACCCGTACCCGTCGGCCCGCCACCGGCTCGGGCTCCTCCGGGAGGCGCTCGAGGTGATTCCACAGCTCTGGTCCGAGGAGACGGTCACCTACGACGGTGAGTACGTTCACCTCGCCGGCGCCTACTGCGAACCACAGCCGCTGCGCTCGCCCCGGCCGCCGATCCTGGTGGGCGGCGGCGGCGAGCAGGTGACGCTGCGCATTGCGGCCCGGCACGCCGATGCCACCAACTGGCAGGTCGGCCTGGATTCCTTCGTTCACAAGTCAGGCCTGCTCGAGCGCTACTGCGAGGAGATCGACCGCGACCCGGCGAGCATCGTGCGGACGCACGGGCCCGACTGCCTGATCGTCGAGTCCGAAGCCGAGCTGCAGACATGGCTCGACGGGCCCGACGGCGGCCACCTCTGGGGCGGGGTCGACCACGACGCGTACGTACGGGACCACCTGGTCGGAACGGTCGACCAAGTGGCCGAGAAGGCCCAGGGTTTCATCGACGCCGGATGCGCCGAGTTCATCCTGTGGTTCCGCGATGCGCCATCCCATCGGTCGCTCACCGCCTGGATGGACGACGTGGTCCCCCGACTCCGGTCCTGAGGCCCTCGAGGTGCTGGTGGAACGCTTCGAAGGAGCAGTCCCAGTCGATCCGATCGCCCTGCCACTCCCCTCCTGCACTCGTGGCCTCGGCACGGGGCGGCGGACCGCCGAGCATCCACCAGAGGATGTGGTGCGCGTGCAACCGCTGCCGTGATTCGCACCCCGGGAACCGACAGTGGACGTCCCGGGCGAGTAGCGCCCGGAACTGTGCCGGGTTGACGACCCGCGACCGCCGGCCGAGGTCCAGCACGGACCCATCGGGCAGGTCGGCGACGTACCGGACGGTGGAATCGCCGATCGCTCCGGCGAGCCGGCGCGCCGACTAGTGGACCCCACCGTCGGGGCGGATCGGCCAGCGGTCGAGCTCGCCCGGTCGGTCCTCGCCCAGCACCTAGAGCTCCACGTGGACCACGACCTCGGGCCGGGGGCGCTTCTCGGCGTCCGGGTGCGCCAGGAAAGCCCGGGCGATCGCGAGGAGCCCGTCGACGAGGCGACGTCCAGCCGGTTCGGGGGCGGCGCTGGGATCGCTGGCGGCGCCCTGCTCCGCCGCGTGCCGAACGGCGCGAGTCAGGACTTCGGCGTCGGCCGCCGGGAGCTGGAACGTCCCCCGGACCGAACCGCGCTCGGTCCTCAACATGGTGAGGAACCGCGTCTCGGCGGCCTCGGACTCACCGGAGCGGACCGCAAGCTCCTCGGCGATCCGATCACCCGTTCGCCGGAGCCCCGAGCACATGCGCTCGAGCTGACCTGCGGTCGCCGCGTCGGCCAGGTCGAGTAGGTGCTGCTCGACCTGCGGCGTGCAGACGCGAGAGATGGCGCGAACCTTGGAGAGGGAGATGCGCCCCTCGGCGAACGCCTGCGTCACGAGCGGCATCTCCTCCAGGCAGCGCGCCACCCGCACCTGCTCACGCGCCGCTGTTCGCCCGACCCCGCACTGCCAGGAGAGCCAGTGCGCCGCCGATCGGCACTCCCAACGATCCGGATCACCGAGGCGGTCGAACCGGGCGAGCATCAGCAGGAACTCGCACGTCCCGGCGGCGATGTGGGCCGCGGACTGGCGGAGTCGGAGAGCGAGCGCGTCGAGGTCGACCGGGTCGGACTGCGGTTCAGCCTGCGGGTCGATCGGCGGGTCGATCGGCGGGTCAGCTGGCCGGTCGGACGATGGGTCAGGGGCGGAAGCCGAAGCCGAAGCGGAAGCGGGGGCGGAAGCCGAAGCCGAAGGCGAAGGGAACGGGGAAGCATGAGCGGAAGCCGGGGCTGGGGCTGGGGCTGGGGCTGGGGCTGGTGCGAGAGAGGTATCGAACATGTGTTCGTTCTGGTTGGCGGGTGTGACATTGAGGTCGAGGAGCTGACGACCTGATGCCGACGACTTGATGCCGACGACTCGATGCCGACGGTGCCCCGAACGCGCTTCCGCGGAAGCACCCAACCGAACGCGCTTCGGTAGAAGCACCTGGCCGCTGCCGCCCGAACTCCGAACGCGCTCCCGCGGAAGCACCCGGCCGAACGCGCTTCCGCAGAAGCACCTGGCCGGTGGAGCCCCGCTGCTCCCCCGATTCGACCACGGTGGGACCGGGTGACGGAGCTTCGAACCTGACACGCACGTCAGATACTGTGCGGCCCATGACGAGACGAGTGGCCATCGTGGGCGTGTCCCTGTCCGACACGGGCCGATGCGACGACCAGACACCCTTCCACCTGCACAGCCAGGCGGTCCGCCGGGCCGTCGAGGACTCCGGCCTGGGCAAGGACGACGTGGACGGCTTCGCCTCCAACGGGACCGGCACCCTCCCGCCCATCGAGGTCGCCGAGTACCTCGGGCTCCGGCCCCGGTGGATCGACTCCACCGGCGTCGGCGGCGGGACCTGGGAGGTCATGGCCGCCCACGCGGTCGACGCGATCCAACAGGGCCACGCCGACGTGATCGTCCTCTCCTACGGGTCCACCACGCGCGCTGACCTCAAGAAGGGCCGCCGCACGGCCAACCTGAACTTCGGCGCCCGCGGCCCGCTGCAGTACGAGGTCCCCTACGGGCACACGCTCATCGCCAAGTACGGCATGTCGACGCTGCGCCACATGCACGAGTACGGCACGACCATCGAACAGCTCGCCGAGATCGCCGTGTCGTCGCGCTACAACGCGGGCTTCAACCCCGACGCCTACTACCGCGACCCGATCACCGTGGAGGAGGTGCAGTCGGGCCGGATGATCGCGGACCCGTTCACCAAGCTGCACTGCTGCATCCGCTCCGACGGCGGGTGCGCGGTGGTGCTCGCGGCGGAAGACCGCGTCCCCGACACCCGGCATCGTCCGGTGTGGGTGCTCGGGGCGGGGCAGTTCGGCAGCCACACCTCGATGTCGCAGTGGCCGGACTTCACCACCGGTCCGGCGGCCATCAGCGGAGCCCAGGCATTCGAGCGGGCCGGGCTCACGCCGGCCGACATGGATCTGGCGTGCGTCTACGACGCCTTCACGTTCATGCTCATGGTCACCATCGAGGACCTCGGGTTCTGCGCCAAGGGCGAGGGCGGGGCGTTCCTGGCCGACGGCCGCATGCGGCTCGGCGGCGATCTGCCCGTCAACCCGGACGGCGGCGGACTCTCGGCGTGCCATCCGGGCATGCGGGGCCTGTTCCTCCTGGTCGAGGCCACCCGGCAACTGCGCCACCAGTACGCAGAGGAGGGAGCGCCCGAGCGGCAGGTGCCCGACGCCGAGCTCGCGGTCGCCTCCGGCACCGGCGGCTGGTTCTGCTCGAACGGCACCCTGGTACTGGGTCGGGGCTGAGCTCCCGACCAGAACAGGACTGGAACAGGACCGGATCAGGCCAGCCGGAACACCGGCATGTTCTGGTCGTCGTCGAAACGCTGGAACGCCACCGTGACGGCTGCACCGATCTCGACGTCCTCGCCGGTGCAGTCGACCAGACGGGTCATGAGACGGGGCCCCTCCTCGAGTTCGACGACCGCTGCGACGTACGGGACCTCGGGGCCGAACGGCGGGAGATCGTTGACGTAGACCGTCGAATAGGAATAGACGGTGCCCCGACCCGTCGCCTCGATCCACTCGACGTCCTCACTCCAGCAACTCGGGCAGAAGGGCCGGGGGTAGTGGTGGTAGGCGCCGCACGCAGAGCAGCGCTTGATGATCAGCCGTCCCTCGTTGGCGGCGTCCCAGTAGGGCTGCGACTCGTCCTCGATGACCGGCTGGTCGAACCGGGGCCCGTTCAGGTCGACTCGAAGCGGTTCGGGGTCGGCAACTGACACGGGTGTCAGGTTATCATGTGGCCTCGTGAGCACCCTCCTCGAAGGTCCGACGTCAACGGATTCGGCCTACCGACTCGAACTGCGTGACTGGTTGGTGGCCAACCTCAGTGACCGGTACCGGGGCCTGTTGTTCCGTGGCGAACCCGACGACGACTGGCTGACCCGCATGCGGGAGTGGAACGTCCTCCTCGCCGAGGCCGGCTACGCAGCGCCGTCGTGGCCGGTGGAACACGGCGGGCGGGCCATCGGGATCCTGGAACAGGCCGCTCACGCCGAGGAGATGGCCGCCGCTGAGGCGCCCGGACCGATCAACGCCCTCGGCATCCCCAACATCGCTCCGGCGATCATGACCTACGGAACCCCGGAGCAACAGGAGCGGTTCCTGCGTCCGCTGCTTCGCGGCGAGGAGATCTGGTGCCAGGGGTTCTCCGAGCCCGACGCCGGAAGCGACCTCGCTTCGCTGCAGTGCCGGGCCGAGCGGGACGGGGACAACTACGTGGTCACCGGCCAGAAGGTGTGGACCACGCTGGGCCAGGTCGCCGACTACTGCGAACTGCTCGTCCGGACGGACTCGAGCGGCAAACGTCCGAGCGACGGCATCACGTGCCTGCTCGTCGACGTGGGGCTGCCCGGCATCGAGATCCGACCCCTGCGCACGATCACCGGGTCGGCGGAATTCAACGAGATGTTCTTCAACGAGGTGCGCGTACCCGTCGAGGCTCGTCTCGGCGAGGAACACGCCGGATGGGCCGTGGCCATGTCGACCCTGTCCAACGAACGGGGTGGCGTTGCGACGCTCCACCTCCGCCTCCGAGCGCGGATTCGTGGCCTGATCGATACTGCTCGGGAACTCGGACTCACCGACGACCCCGTCGTGCGTGACCGACTCGCCGACCTGTGGGCAGAGGGTGAGCGGCTCCGCTACCTCGCCGATCGGTCGCTGGCGAGGGCCGCTGCGGGCCTGCCGCCGGGCCCGGAGAGCAGCGTCATCAAGATCGCATGGTCCCAACTCGGCGCTCGCATTCCCGAGGTCGCCGTCGACGTGCTCGGCATGGCCGGCCTAGAGGGTCCATGGGGGCTCGACCTGCTGCACGGTCGCTCGCTCCCCATTGCCGGAGGGACGACCGAGGTCAACCGCAACATCGTGGGCGAGCGGGTGCTCGGACTCCCCCGCGAGCCCCGCCTCAGCTGAGGATCCGGTTGACGTTGCCGTCGGGGGCGAGGGTCACCGTGCGGCCGACCCACTCCTCGGCTTCGAGCGCAGCGCAGACGTCGGCGTCGTCGGTTCGGCCGTAGGTCCGGGTGCCGTCGGTGAGGTCGACCACTGCGAGACCCCAGGCCGGAGCACCGTCGCGTCCGTGCACCACCGAGTAGGCCGCCACCACTGCGTCGCCGTCGTGATGAGCGGTGATCGTCCGGGCGGGATGCGCAGCGTCGAGAGCGGCTTGGACTGCGGCCTCGTCGGGACGGGCCACCTCACCCGGCTCGGTGGAGTACACGGCGTGGACGTGCTTGGTCATGTGCATACCGACACCCGAGACCAGCCCGAGCGAACCGGGATCGGCCCGCAGTCGTTCGACCATGGCCGCCACCGAGTGCGAGAGGTAGTTCGATGCGGGGCCGCCGGCATAGGGCAGTCCCCCGGTCACCGTCAACGGACGGGCGTCATTGGCATCGATCCCGAGTGCGTCCCGGGCGAAGTCGACCGATGACGCGAAGCACGAGTACAGGTCGAGGTGCGCCAGGTCGTCGGCCTCCGCCCCGGCCACGCGGAGCGCCTCGGCGGCCGCTGCCGCGAGCGCTGGTGACCGGGCCAGGTCGGAGTGCTCGGCCACGTAGACGGGATCGGTGGCGTAGCACCAGCCACGCAACACGACCCGCTGGTCCTCGGGGACGCCCAGTCGATCCGCAGTCGACCAACTGGCGATGACGACCGCTGCGGCCATGTCGACGTCCATCACGGCGACCATCTGCTTGGTGTACGGGTAGCCGACCAGCCGGTTGTCGGCGGTGGGCGTGATCAGATCGGAAGCGGATCGCACATCGGGGTACCAGGCGTACGGGTTGGTCGCCGCCACCGACGTCATGGGTGCGAGCAGCTCACCGAGGTTCTCCCGGTGTGCGTCGGGGGCCTCGGCCCGGGCCGCACGTCGGGCCACGTCACGCACGGCGAACGTCAGCCACGCCTGGAACACCTCATGTGCGATCTCCGACGGGTGGAACGGGGCCTCGAACGGGAAGCCGGGCGGATCGGGGTGGCGGTGCGACCACGCCGGTCGTTCGCCGGCCCGCTTCAGGCGCCGCTTCGTATCGAGCGCCTCGGCACCGACGACCACCTCGACGTCGCTGGAACCCTCGAGGATCCTCGCCCCTGCGGCGTTCAGCAGTTGCTGGGGCACCGTTCCCCCGATGCCGGAGTAGCCGGAACGTGCTGGGGTGATTCCGAGTGTCTCGGCCAACCGGCGGGCCGGATCGTCGTAGGGCCACGACATGCAGTAGACGACGTCGAGTCCGTCGACGGAGGCGAGCACGTCGCCCTGCGCACCGCTGTCGGCGACGGCGGCGCGGACCACCTCGGACTGCATGTGGAGCGGTTCGGGCGCCTGCTCATCGCCGGCGAGGTGCCAGGTTCGCTGGGCGACGCCGATCACGCACGGCGTCCGCGGGTCGACTGGTCC
>Ga0194121_10011842_pt1 | contig 10289 bp, 9 predicted proteins | sample TA2MahCa50mmetaG_FD_148609 | JGI IMG/M metagenome (GOLD analysis project Ga0194121, IMG submission 148609) | Freshwater microbial communities from Lake Tanganyika, Tanzania - TA2015020 Mahale Deep Cast 50m | ecosystem: Environmental > Aquatic > Freshwater > Lake | place: Tanzania: Lake...
ACGTTCTATTTCACCAAGACTGCGGCCAACACCTGGACCTATAACATCACCGCCAATACCTCCGAGGTGACGTCGGCCAACTACAATGCAGCCAACAAAAATACCACGCTCGGGATCACGCTGGTGGGGAAGGGGACCCTGACCTTCACAACCGGCGGGGCACTGGATACCGAGAGCGTCGTCACCAACTATGATGACGGGACCGCAGGCGGTACCGCTGGGGCTGTGGCCGGCAGGCTCCAGATAGACTTCAGCGGCTCGACGCAAAACCAGTTGATCACTTTCAACTACGGCACCAGCATCACCACGGACAGCGGCACGACCGGGCTGGACGGCACAACCCAGTTCGGGTCCGCCTCGGCACTGGTCACCCAGACCCAAAACGGTTATGCGGCAGGCGCCCTGCAGGCCTTTCTGGTGGACAGCACCGGCACCATCAGCGGCCGGTTCTCCAACGGGCAGTTGCGGACCCTGGCCCAGGTGACCCTGGGCCGGTTCCCCAGCAACCTGGGTCTGACCAGAGTGGGGAAAAATCTCTTCGCGGAAACGCGGGATTCGGGTCAGCCGCTCAAGGGAGCTCCGGACACAGCCGGGATGGGGAAGGTGCAGTCCAACTCCTTGGAACTGTCCAACGTCGATCTGGGCGAGAGCTTCATCGACATGATCAGCGCCCAGCGCGGGTTCCAGGCCAATTCCCGCGTCATTACCACGGCGGACGAGATTCTCCAGGAGTTGGTCAATATCAAGCGGTAGAACAGGCGAGGGGCTAGAGGCCAGAGGCGATGGGTGAGAAGAAGAGTCCCACCGCCTCTGGCCACACCCTTTCGTCCTCCTCCTCTCTTCACAAGTCTTCTCTTTCCATAGCCTGTTGCCTTGCGCCTCTCGCCCCTTGCCGACCGCCCGTCGCGTCAGCCTGCTGACGTTGTCAAGCCGGTGGCCCGCCCTTGCTCGGAGGGCAGGTAAATCAGCTTCAAGCCGTGGCCAAAAAGATGTGAAAAATAGCGTGGATCGAAACCGATCTTGGATCAGGTATGCCATCTCCTATCCAGCCGGTTGCTGGCATATCCATTGCACAACCCTTGGCGCGGCTAACCGGTTTCAACCAAGAGGTGCCTCATGGCTGACGAAACAAAAGACAAGGACAAGAATAAGGAGAAGGCGGCGGCGGTTCCTGCGAAAGGTCTGTCCATGAAGTTGATCGTCATGGTCGGGGTCGCGGCCCTGCTCATCGGATTGGGCGGCGCGATTGCCTTCTTCAAGCTGAGCGGTGATCACAAAAGCGGCGAGAAATCGAGCGCCGCACAGGCCGGGGCCGCGACAAGCGACGGCCACGGGGAGGCTTTGGCCAGGACGCCTGGACAGGGGGAAGGGGCACCGCCGATGTATGACCTGGACAGCTTCATCGTCAACTTAACCGACCAGCCGGAAGCGCGGTACCTGAAACTCACGCTCAAGCTGGAGCTGGACCGGCCGGATGCATCGATCGACCTGGCGACGCGTCTGCCCCAGGTGCGGGATGCCGTGCTGATCCTTCTGTCCAGCAAAGATTCGTCCAACTTGCGCACGACCCAGGGCAAGTTTCAGCTCCGCGAGGAGATCACGCATCGGGTCAACAATGCGCTGCCGCGGTCGGGGGTCCGGACCGTCTATTTCACCGAGTTCGTCGTGCAGTGAAACGAAACAGTTATCAGTACACAGTTATCAGTTTTCAGGTACGAGAACTGACCACTAAAAACTGACAACTGAAAACTTCAGGGCTGTTCAATGGAAAAAATCTTAAGCCAGGATGAAGTCGATGCCCTGCTCGGAGGCGTGGTCTCCGGGGAAGTCGACACGACGCCCAAGGATGAGCCGGTTGCGGGGGCCAGGCCCTACGACCTCCAGCATCAGGAACGGATCATTCGGGGACGCATGCCGACCCTGGATATGATCAACGACCGGTTCATCCGCCTGCAATCGGTGTCGTGGGGCAACACCCTCCGCAAGGTGATCGATTTCACGATTGTCTCGACGCAGATCGTCAAGCTGGGGGAGATCGTGAAGAAATTCCTCATGCCCTCCTCGCTGAACATCTTCCACATGGACCCGCTTCGCGGCCACGGCCTGTTCGTGATGGACGCCATGCTGGTCTACTTGCTGGTGGACCATTTCTTCGGGGGCAGCGGCCAGACCCACGTGAAGCCGGAGGGACGCGATTTCACCCTCGTCCAGCAGCGGATCATCAGGGCCGTTGTGAATCTGGCGTTCTCGGACTTGGCCAAAGCCTGGGAGCCGGTGCAGCCGGTAAAGATCCAGCACGTCCGCTCGGAAAGCAACCGGCAATTCGCCATGGTGGTCTCGGCGTCGGAGATCGTCGTGGCGGTCAAGTTCCAGGTGCAGATCGACGAGAACCAGCGGGACCTGTTTCTCGTCTATCCCTACGCGATGCTGGAGCCGATCAAGGAAAAGCTCTACTCCGGCTTCATTTCCGATCACCTGGAGCAGGATCTGCCCTGGGCCAATCGCTTCAAAGAACAGTTGCGGGACTGTCCCGTTCAAGCGATGGTCCGGCTCGGGACGGCGAAGGTGCGGGTGCGGGACGTGATGAACTTCGCCCCGGGTGATGTCCTGATCCTGGATCAAAGCCCCGGCGATTCGATCGACTGCTTTGTGGAGGGGCTGCTCAAGTTTCAGGGGAGTGCGGTCGTGTTGAAAGGGAACCAGGGGTTTCGGGTCAGCCGTGTGGTGTCGTGAGCAACGGCAGGTGAACTCTCCGCTCACATGTGATCGAAGTGAGCGGTTCAAGCGAAGCTTGGCGCCCAACGTGTTCAACCGAAGAATCTAAGCCTACTTGAGGCAAAGTACCTATCCGCCCCCATCTGATCGAAGGGGGCGGTTCAAGCGAAGCTTGGTATGGAGGGTGTTATGGGAGATCTGGAAGTCCTGCAGCAGAACGGGGGGACTGGGGGAAGCGGGGCTGTTTCCGAGCCCAAGGCGGCGACCTTTCCGGCCGCGGACGGCAAGGGAGGAGTCGCCACGGCGAACAATCTGGACTTCATTCTGGACATCCCAATGCAGGTGTCGGTGCAACTCGGGATGACGCGGATGTTGATCCGCGAATTGCTCCAGTTGGGACAGGGATCCGTCGTCGAGCTGGAAAAGCTGGCCGGCGAGCCGATGGACGTGTTGGTGAACAACAAGCTGGTGGCGCGCGGGGAAGTCGTGGTGGTGAACGAGAAGTTCGGCGTCCGCCTCACGGACGTTGTCAGCGCGATGGAGCGGGTCCAGCAGCTCGCATAACAAGAGGCGAGAGGCTAGGGGCACGAGGCGAGAGCTATGAATATCCGACCCCTCGCCACTGGCCTCTAGCCCCGTGCCTCTGGAGAAGTGATGGAATTCTGGGACAGCCTCATTCGCATGGTTTCCGCCCTGGCCGTGGTGATCGGCCTGATGATGGTGCTGGCGGCCGTCGCCCGTCGGTTGATGGGAAGCCGATCCCTGACGCTCAACCAGGCGCCGGTGGTGCAAGTGCTGGGCAGCGGCTATGTGGGGCCCCGCAAGAGTATTGCGCTGGTGGCCGTGGGAGGCGAGCTGTTGATCGTCGGCACGACGGCGACCGATCTGGTGCCCCTCGGTCGCGTGAGCGATCCTCAGCAGGTCAACCGACTGCTGGCGGGGAAGACGGGTGAGCAGAAGAGGCTGGAGATGGACCAGGGGAAGGTGGCCGGATGAGGGGATCAGTTGTCCATCGCCTCTTGCCCCTTGCCCCTTGCCTCCTGTCCCTTGTCTTCGTCGGGGAGGCCTGGGCCGAAGGGCCGGCCATTACCATCGATCTGGGCGGAGCAGGGAAGGGCCAGACCGCGGTGGTCTTGCAAATTCTGGCGCTCCTCACGGTGCTCTCCGTGGCGCCCGCCGTTTTCATCATGGTGACGGCCTTCACCCGGATCGTCATCGTCCTGTCGTTTCTGCGCCAGGCGATGGGAACCCAGCAGGTACCCCCCAACCAGATTCTGATCAGCCTCGCCCTGTTCCTCACGTTCTTCGTCATGACGCCGGTCTGGCAGGCCGTGTACGGGAACGCCCTGCAGCCGCTGTTTGCCGAACAGATCTCGCAGGAGGAGGCGTTGACGCGGGGCATGGCTCCGATCCGGGAGTTCATGCTCAAGCAGGTCCGGGAGAAGGACCTGGAGTTGTTCGTAGAGCTGGCCAAGCTGCCCAAGCCGGCCACGGTCGACGAACTGCCCACGCACGTTATCATCCCCTCGTTCATTCTGAGCGAACTGCGGATCGCCTTCCAGATCGGATTTTTGATCTATGTCCCGTTCCTGATCGTGGACATGGTGGTCGCCAGCGTCTTGATGTCCATGGGCATGATGCTGATGCCGCCGGTCGTGATTTCGCTTCCCTTCAAGCTGATCCTGTTCGTGCTGGCGGACGGCTGGTACCTCGTGGTCGGCTCGATGGTGAAAAGTTTCCAATAAGCGCTGGCGAGGGGCGAGCGGCTAGGGGCTATGGGTAAGAGAGGGGAAAGCGGGTTCTTGCCCATTGCCCCATGCCCCTTGCCTCTAGCCTGGACGACGGAGGAGTCATGACCCCGGATGTTGTGGTGGACATCGGCCGCCAGGCGATTGAGACGATGCTCGTCGTATCGGCTCCCATGCTGGGGCTGAGCCTGGTGGTCGGCCTGCTCGTGAGCGTCTTCCAGGCCATGACCCAGATCAACGAGGGTACGCTGACCTTTGCCCCCAAGATCCTGGCCGTTTTCGTCTGCGCGCTCCTGTTTTTTCCGTGGATGCTGAGCACGTTGGTCGGGTTCATGACCCGCATCCTGTTGAGCATCCCGCAGTATGCGCATTGAGTTGGAAGTGTTTAGTTTTGAGTTCTCGGTTTTTAGTTTCCTAACTCAAAATTCACAATTCAAAATTCACAACTCGCGAACTATGACTCAAGTCGTGCATCTCGCGCTCCCGCAGTTCCAGCACCTGCTGGTGATCCTGGTCAGGATCGGCGGGATCCTGGCCGCGCTCCCGGTGCTCGGAAGCAGGACGGTCCCAGTCCGCATCAAGGCCGGCTTTATGCTGGTCTTGGGGTTGGCCCTGCTGCCGATCGTGCGGGTTCCCGCTCCTCCCGACGATCCCCTCCAGCTGGGGGCGGGGTTGACCGCCGAGTTTCTGGTGGGGCTGGTGCTGGGGCTGGGCATCCGCGCGGTCTTCGCGGGCATCGAACTGGCCGGAGAATTGATGGGCCAGCAGATGGGACTGGGGATGGTGCAGCTCCTCGACCCGATGGCCTCTCATCAGGTGCCGCTGATCAGCAATTTCCAGGCGATCCTGGCCTCGCTGGTCTTCGTCTCCCTCAACGCCCATTTCATGGTGGTCCGGACGGTGGCGAGCAGCTTCGACCTCGTGACGCCCTTCGGGGCCGGCCTCTCACCATCGCTGGCGGAGGATGTCATTCGGATCTCGCAAGGCCTCTTCGTGCTTGCGCTGAAGCTGGCGGCGCCGGTGATGGTGACCATGCTGCTGATCAACCTGGCGATGGCCGTGCTGGGACGGACCGTCTCGCAGTTGAACGTCTTCATCCTCAGCCACCCGCTGACCATTGCGGCCGGGTTCCTGGTGATGGGAGCGGCCTTGCCGCTCTCGGTCGGCTTGTACGAATCGGAATTTATCCGCCTTGAAGAGACGATCGAGGGACTCATGAGGATGCTGGGTCATGGCTGAAGAGGAACAGGGTCGTACCGAGCAAGCGACCGCCAGGCGCAAGAAGGAAGCACGTGAAAAGGGGCAGGTCGCGGTCAGCCGTGAAGTGCCGACCGCCGCGGTCCTGCTGGGCGGGATCGCCCTGCTCTATGGGCTCACCGGGCTGGCCACCGGCAAGCTGTCGGACCTGATGCGGGAGTGGTTGGGTCTGGCTGGGGAGCTGGGCACCCACCGGCAAATCGGTCCTGACGCCTTTCAGGAGATCATGATGAAGTTCGGCTTGGATGTTCTGGGGCTGGTCATGCCGCTGGTGGGCGGCCTGGCTCTGCTCGGGGTGTCGTCCTACCTGGTGCAAACCGGCTTTCTCTGGAACAGCGAAGCCTTGAGCGCCGACCTGAACCGCCTCAACCCGATCACCGGGTTGGGCCGCCTCTTCTCCATTCGGTCGGTGGCCGAGCTGATCAAATCCATCCTGAAGATCACGGTCATCGCATGGGTCGGCGTCTTGGCGATCCGCCGTGACATGGATCTGCTGCCCCTGTTGGTCCAGTACGACCTCACGGGCGTTCTGAGCGTGACCGGCACGCTGGTCTTCAAGTTGGCCCTGTGGATCGCCTTGACCGTGGCCGTCATTGCGGTCGCGGACTACGGGTATCAGCGGTTCGAGTGGGAACGCGGCCTTCGGATGACGAAGGAGCAGGTCAAACAGGAGCATCGGGAGACCGAAGGTGATCCGCTCTTGAAAGCCCGCGTGCGCAGCCTGCAGCGCGAGATGGCGCGGAACCGAATGATGGCCGCAGTGCCCAAGGCCGATGTGGTGATCACGAACCCGACTCACCTGGCCGTGGCCCTGAAGTACGACCAGGCCAGCATGGCCGCGCCCGTGGTCGTGGCCAAAGGCGCCGGCTACATCGCCGAGCGGATCAAGAAGGTCGCCGCCGAGCACGGCGTGATGGTGATCGAAAACCAGTTCGTGGCCCGCACCCTCTTCAAGCTCGTAGAGATCGGCCGCGAGGTCCCGAGTAATCTGTATCGCGCCGTGGCGGAGATCCTGGCCCTGGTCTATCGGGCGAAGGGACAAATGGTGCTGAGGTAACCGGCGATGAATGCGGACCAACAGACGTTCTCGATCCTCAACATCACGAAACATCCCGACCTCATCATGTCGGCCGGGGTGGTCGGCATTCTGATGATCATGCTGCTGCCCTTGCCCCGCTTCGCCCTGGACCTTTTGCTGTCGTTCAACATCACGCTGGCCATCATTATTCTGCTGGTCGGAATGCAGGTGCGGCGCCCCTTGGAGTTCTCCGTGTTTCCCTCCGTGCTCTTGATGGCGACCCTCCTGCGCTTGTCGCTGAACATCGCCTCGACCCGCCTCATCCTGCTGCACGGCAACGAAGGGGCCGCGGCGGCCGGGGAGGTGATCCGCGCCTTCGGCAACTTCGTGGTGGGAGGCAACTACACGGTCGGGCTGGTCGTCTTCACGATCCTCGTGATCATCAATTTCGTGGTCGTGACCAAGGGCGCCGGCCGCATCGCCGAGGTGGCGGCGCGGTTCACCTTGGATGCGATGCCGGGCAAGCAGATGAGCATCGACGCCGATCTGAACGCCGGGCTGATCAACGAGACCGAAGCCCGCCGCCGTCGGAAGGAGATCGCCGAGGAGGCGGATTTCTACGGAGCCATGGACGGCGCGAGCAAGTTCGTGCGTGGCGATGCCATCGCGGCGGTGGTCATCATCCTGGTGAACATCATCGGCGGCCTGACGATCGGGGTGTTCCAGCAGGGCATGAGCCTGGCCTCGGCGGCCGCGAACTATACCCTGCTGACGGTGGGAGAGGGCCTGGTGGCGCAAGTCCCGGCCCTGGTCGTCTCCACCGCGGCCGGCATGGTGGTGACGCGCGCCGCGTCGGATTTGGACCTGGGCCGGGAGATTGCGCGGCAGGTCCTGGTGTCTCCCAAGGTGTTTGGGACCGCTGCGGTGATTTTGTTGGGGCTGGGGCTGGTGCCGGGCCTCCCGCACCTGGCGTTCCTGCTGCTGGGCTCACTCGTCGGGTGGCTGGCCTACGAGCTGTTCCAACAAGAGCAGGAACGGGCGATCGTTTCGTCGACGGCCGTCGTGCCGGCCAAGAGCGCCGATCCGACGCCGCAGGTCTCCCCGCTGGACCTGATGGAGGTGCAGGTCGGCTACGGGCTCATCGGGCTGGTCGACGGAGGCCAAGGAGGGGTCCTGCTGGAGCGGATCAAGGGACTCAGGCGGCAGACGGCTTCCGACATGGGGTTCCTGGTTCCGCCGATTCACATTCGCGACAACCTCCAGCTCCGCCCGAACGAGTACGCCATCCTCCTGAAGGGGGTGGAGCTGGTCCGCGGGGAAGTGATGCCGGGCCATGTGCTGGCGATCGATCCGGGGACCGCCCAGAAGGGGATGGTCCAGGGGATTCCCACCACGGAACCGGCGTTCGGTCTGCCGGCCCTGTGGGTGCCGGAGGCCAGTCGGGACCAGGCCCAGATGGCCGGGTACACCGTGGTGGACGCCAGCAGCGCGATTGCCACCCACTTGTCGGAGGTCATCAAGCGGCACGCGCACGAGCTGATCGGGCGGCAGGAGGTTCAGTTGCTCCTGGACGAAGCGGCTAAGACGCATCCTAAACTGGTGGAAGAGTTGATTCCCAATCTCCTGCCGCTGGGAACCGTGGTGCGCATTCTCTCGAATCTGTTGCGGGAGCGGGTGCCGGTGCGGGACCTCCGCACGATTCTGGAGGCCATCGCCGACCATGCGGCGGCCATCAAGGACCCGGACAGCCTGACCGAGGTCGCTCGTCAGGCCCTGGGCCGCGCGATCACCAGACAGTACCTCGGTCCGGACGGCACGTTGCCGATCATCAATTTGGACCCGCGCCTGGACCGCAAGTTGGCGGAACAGGTGGCGGCGCAGCCTCAGGGAGGCTACTGGTTGCTGGATCCAGGCCTTTCGCAGAAACTGCTGGCGGCGCTCAAGCAGGCGGCCGAGCGGGTGGCGGCCAAAGGGCAGCAGCCCATCGTCCTCTGTTCCCCCATGCTGCGGCGACACCTGCGCAAGCTCAGCGAGCGGGTCCTCGCGTCGGTGCCGGTGCTGGCGTTCAGCGAGGTCGATGGGATGGCCAAGATCAAGGCGTTGGAGACGGTGCGGATCGGCGAGGAGACGACGTGAAGCGTGAAGCGGGCCAATAACACATGAAACAAGCTGACAAGTGACCAAGCGGGCAAGTGACCAAGAAACCAGTTTGCTACTTGCCACTTGAGACTTGCAACTTGCAACTGACGACGAGAAACGAACGACGCTTCACGAGTGATGAACGACGCGACGGGGGAGCCATGAAGATCAAAACCTTTCAGGCCCTGACCATGGGCGAGGCGCTCCGGTTGATCAAGCAAGAGCTGGGTCCGGATGCCGTGATCCTGTCCAGCAAACAGGTCCGCAAGGGCGGAGGCATGTTCGGGCTGTTCGGCCGGCCGATGGTGGAAGTCGCCGCGGCTGTCGATGCGGGAGCCACCGGCTCAGCGAAGAGCCACGGACGGAGACCAGCCGGACAGTCGGCGGCTTGGACAAGCGGGCCGGACAGGACGACGGCCGTTCCCGCCCGCCCTCCGTCCGGAGCCGGACGGGGGGCCCAAGGCCGTGGAGATTGGGGCAAGGGATGGGTCGTGGACGTGGATCGCGCAAAGCGGGCGCGGTTTGAAGATACCCTGCGTAGCCAGGTCGCCACACCCTCCAGCCAGAAAGACCTGCTGCTCCTGAGCAAGGACCAGCGGTCAGCCTCTTTCAGAGCGGATCACCGGGGTGAAGCGGCGTGGGAAGGCATCAAGGAAGAATTGCGGTCCCTCCGCCGGTTCATGGAATCCTCTCTGCACATGGGGCGCGAGGAGAAGCAAGGCTGGTTGGAGCGGCTGCCCGCGCGCTTGGCGGCCCGATACCAGGACTTGCTCCGGATCGGCCTTGAGTCCGAGACCGCGCAGCGCCTGGTGACCAGGGTCCTGGAGCGTGCGCAGCCGGCGGACTTGGAGTCGGAGGCGTCCGTCCAGCAGGCCCTCGTCCGGCTGCTGGTGCGTGAGATCAAGGTCGGCGGGCCACTGTTGGGTATGGGGGAATGGAAGAAAACGGTCTTTGTCACCGGCCCGACCGGCGTCGGCAAGACCACCACGATCGCTAAACTGGCGGCCCATTACAAGCTGAAGGAAAAACGCCAGGTCGCCCTGATCACGCTGGATACCTATCGGGTGGCGGCGGTGGAGCAACTACGGATGTATGCGAACGTCATCGGAGTCTCCATGGATGTGGCGCTGACCAAGCGCGAAGCCTTGGAGCACATTCGCCGCCGAAGCAAGGCGGAGCTGATCCTCATCGACACGGCCGGGCGGAGCCCCAAGGATGAGGCCGGCATGGAAGAGCTGCGCCAGTTGGTTGACCTGGACCATCCGCTGGAAACGCACCTGGTCCTCTCGGCCACGACGCGCGAGCGGGACCTCGTGGAAGGCCTGACGCAGTACGCCGGCATTCCGATCAACCGCCTGCTCTTCACCAAGCTCGACGAGACCAGCGGGTTCGGCGGCATGTTCGACCTCATG
>Ga0194121_10011845_pt1 | contig 10286 bp, 7 predicted proteins | sample TA2MahCa50mmetaG_FD_148609 | JGI IMG/M metagenome (GOLD analysis project Ga0194121, IMG submission 148609) | Freshwater microbial communities from Lake Tanganyika, Tanzania - TA2015020 Mahale Deep Cast 50m | ecosystem: Environmental > Aquatic > Freshwater > Lake | place: Tanzania: Lake...
CGATCGACGCCGCCGGGATCTCGGCGATGTCGTAGAAGAAGGGCGCGTCGTCGGCCATGGGTCCTCCGTGGGGATCCGCTCGGGCGAGCCGGACCCGCGCATGGTACGACGATGGGCTCCGAGCCCGGACGGGTCGGCCCTCGTGGCCGATCGGCCCGGCGAACCCGTCCTTCGGGGACTCCGCCCGATATCCTGACCGGCCGTACCCGACCCCCGGCGAAGGGCCGTCCTCCTCGTGCTCGGTGATCTCAGTCAGTGGGTCTCGGACGTCATCGAGGCGATCGGCTACGCCGGCGTGGCCTTCCTCGTGGCGCTCGAGAGCGTGTTCCCTCCGATCCCCTCGGAGGTCGTCCTGCCGTTCGCCGGCTTCTGGGCCGGCCAGCGGGGTGCCCCCGAGGTCGTGCTGATGATCTTGGCGGCGACCGTCGGGTCGGTGGTCGGCGCGTGGATCCTCTACGGCATTGCCGCGTGGATCGGCCCCGACCGCCTGCACCGCTTCGTGGTGGCGAGGGGCCGCTGGTTCGGGGTCAAGGAGCGCGATCTCGAGCGGGCCGAGGCGTGGTTCGACAAGCGGGCCAATGCCGCGGTGCTGCTCGGCCGCTGCGTGCCCCTCGTGCGCTCGATCGTGTCGATCCCGGCCGGGTTCCGACGGATGCCGTTCGTGCCGTTCACCGTGTACACGGCCATCGGCAGCCTCGCGTGGAACATCGCGCTGGTGGGTGCGGGCGCGATCCTCGGTCGGCGCTGGGAGGAGGTCGGCGACGTCGTCGGCATCCTCCAGTGGGCCGTGATCCTGGGCATCATCGTCCTCGTCGCCTGGTTCGTCTGGACCCGCTTCCTCAAGCCGCGACTCGCCAAGGCCGGCGACCTCCCCGACCCGGACTGACGCAGGTCGCGCCCGGGCATCGGGTCCGGGTCGCGGCTGCCGTGCACCCCTCCTGACCTGGACGAACGCGCCACCCGCTTGACAGCGGTGCGCTCGGCGTGGAATCACTCCCGTCCCGATTGCCCGGTCGGTCGCGCCCCGCGGCCAGACTGACCGGCCCGCGCATCCCGTTCGCAACTCCCGAGGAACTCCGTGGCCAAGCCGCTCGTGATCGTCGAATCGCCGGCCAAGGCGAAGACCATCGAAGGCTTCCTCGGTCGCGACCGGGTGACGGTCCGCGCCAGCTACGGCCACATCCGCGACCTGCCCCGCAGCGCCAAGGAGGTGCCGAAGGCGGTCACCAACCCGCAGGTGCGCCGGCTCGGGATCGACGTCGAGGACCACTTCCAGCCCATCTACGTGGTCCCCGACGGCTCCAGGGAGCACGTCCGGATGCTCAAGACCGCGCTGAAGGAGGCGAGCGAGGTCTACCTCGCGACCGATGAGGACCGCGAGGGCGAGGCCATCTCGTGGCACGTGCTCGAGGTCCTCAAGCCGAAGGTGCCGGTCAAGCGGATGGTCTTCCACGAGATCACCCGCGAGGCCATCGAGGAGGCGATCGAGAACTCGCGCGACCTCGACATGAAGCTCGTCGAGGCCCAGGAGGGCCGGCGGATCCTCGACCGGCTCTACGGCTACGAGATGTCGCTGGTGATGCGGCGTCGGGCCGGCGGCGCCACGTCGGCCGGGCGGGTGCAGAGCGTGGCCGCCCGCCTCGTCGTCGATCGCGAGCGCGCCCGCATGGCGTTCCGGGCCGCGGGCTACTGGGACCTCGACGGCGTCTTCGCCGGGGCCGCGGCCGACGCGTCCGACGAGGCCGCCGCGTTCCCCGGGTCCCTCGTCCAGGTGCAGGGGAAGCGGGTGGCGAGCGGTCGCGACTTCGACCCCGACACCGGCCGGCTCACCAAGGCCGACGAGGTCGTGCACCTCGACGAGGCCGCCGCCCACGCGCTGGTCGCCGAGCTCGACGGCCGGTCGTACCGCGTCGCCTCGGTGGAGTCGCGCGACACCACGGAGCGCCCGAAGGCCCCGTTCATCACCTCCACCCTCCAGCAGGAGGCGGGCCGCAAGCTCCGCTGGAGCTCCGGGCGCACGATGGCCATCGCCCAGCGGCTGTACGAGAACGGCTTCATCACCTACATGCGGACCGACTCCACGAACCTGTCGTCGGAGGCGGTGACCGCGGCCCGGTCCGAGATCCGGGCCCGCTACGGCGAGCAGTTCCTCCCGAAGTCGCCCCGGTCGTACCGGGGCAAGGTGAAGAACGCCCAGGAGGCCCACGAGGCGATCCGACCCGCCGGCGCCCGGTTCCGCCACCCCGACGATGTCGCCCGTCAGGTGACGTCCGACGAGGCCACGCTCTACGACCTCATCTGGAAGCGCACGATCGCCTGCCAGATGGAGGACGCCCGCATTCGCCGGGTCACCGTGCGCTTCGACGCGACCGGCAGCGCGGGCACGCCGGTGACCTTCCAGGCCACCGGGCGCACGATCGAGTTCGCCGGCTACCTCATGGCGTACGTCGAGGGGTCCGACGACCCCGACGCCGACCTCGAGGACCGCGACGTCGTCCTGCCCCCGCTCGCCGAGGGCGACGTGCTCGCCTGCCGTGCGCTCCAGGCGGCCGGCCACACCACCCAGCCGCCCGCGCGCTACACCGAGGCCAGCCTGGTGAAGGAGCTCGAGGAGCGCGGCATCGGCCGACCGTCCACCTACGCCGCGGTGATCGAGACGCTGCTGCGGCGCGAGTACGTGTGGAAGAAGGGGAGCGCGCTCGTCCCGTCGTGGACCGCGTTCGCCAAGGTGCAGCTGCTCGAGCGGCACTTCCCCCACCTCATCGACTACGACTTCACCGCCACGATGGAGGAGGCCCTCGACACCGTCGCCCGCGGTGAGGGCGAGGCCGAGAAGTGGCTCCACGCCTTCTACTTCGGCAACGGCCAGGCGGGCCTGCGCGAGCTGACCGACGAGGACCACCTCGCCACGATCGACCCGGCCGTGGTCAACGCCGTGACGATCGGTACCGACGCCGAGGGCCGCGAGATCGTCGTGCGGGTGTGGAGCAACGGCGCGACGGTCGAGCGGGGCGACGAGAAGGGTCCGGTGCCGGCCGAGCTGGCCCCCGACGAGCTGACCCTCGAGCGGGCCGCCGAGCTGATCGCCGCCGGTGCGGCCGGCCCGCGGGTGCTGGGCGACGACCCGGGGACGGGTCTCCCCGTGCTCGCCCTCACCGGTCGCTTCGGGCCGTTCGTGCAGCTGGGCGAGCTGGAGCCGGGGACCAAGGGGGAGAAGCCCAAGCGGGCGTCGCTGTTCGCGGACATGACCCCCGACTCGGTCACCCTCGACGACGCGCTGGCCCTGCTCGCGCTCCCCCGGGTCGTCGGCGAGCTCGACGGCGCGGAGGTCACCGCGCAGAACGGGCGCTACGGCCCCTACCTCAAGAAGGGCACCGACACCCGCAGCCTCGAGTTGGAGCGCCAGATCTTCTCGGTCACCCTCGCCGAGGCCGAGGCGATCTTCGCCCAGCCGAAGCGGGGCCGCGGCCGGGGGACGCCCAAGCCGCCCCTCGCCGACCTGGGCGCCCATCCCGAGTCGGGTGCCCCGGTCCGGGTGCTCGAGGGCCGGTGGGGTCCCTACGTCACCGACGGCACCACCAACGCGAGCCTCCCCCGCGGGGTCGTCCCCGAGGAGCTCGGCGTCGAGCAGGCGATCGAGCTGCTCAAGGAGCGGGAGGCCCGGGGCCCGTCGAAGCGTCCGGCCAAGAAGGGCGCGACGAAGAAGACCTCGGCCAAGCGCAAGGCGCCGGCCAAGAAGGCCACCACCAAGAAGGCCACCACCAAGAAGGCGGCGACCAAGAAGGCGGCGACCAAGAAGGCGGCCACCGAGGAGGGGAAGGCGGCCAACGCCGCCCTCGTCCGCCAGGCGACCACGGGGACCCCCGGCGCCTGATCGCCCAGCCGTCGGGGCCCCGGACCCGGCGGGAGCGGTTCTAGGCTGACGCCCAGGTGAGCAACGACCAGGCACCGTTCATCCCGAACCGCCCGGACGACGCGCCGGTCCCGCCCGCGACCCTGCGCGTCTTCGGCACGAAGCCGTACCGGCGGCTGTGGACCGCGCAGGTCATCTCCAGCACCGGCGACTGGATCGGTCTGATCGCGATCCTCGCGATCGCCGCGCGCGTGTCCGACAACTCGGGCGCCGCGGTGAGCCTCGTGATGCTCGCCCGCGTGATCCCCGGGTTCTTCCTCGGCACCATCGGCGGCGTGCTCATCGACCGCTTCGACCGTCGGCTGGTCATGGTGGTGTCCGACGTCGGGCGGGCCGGCCTGCTGGTCCTGCTGCCCTTCGTCAGCACGCTGTTCGCCCTCGTGATCGTCAGCCTGCTGCTCGAGGTGTTCACGCTCCTGTGGGGTCCGGCGAAGGACGCGTCGGTGCCGAACCTCGTCAACACCGACCAGCTCGCGTCGGCCAACACGCTGTCGCTGGTCGCGTCGTACGGCACCTTTCCGATCGCGTCGGTGATCTTCTCGCTGCTCGCCGCGCTCGCCGCGTGGCTGGGCGGCTTCGGGGCGTTGCACTCGCTCGAGGTCGACCAGGAGGCGCTCGCCCTCTTCTTCGACGCGGGGACGTTCATCGCGTCGGCCGTGATCGTCTTCAGCCTGCCCATCCCGCGCGGGCCCACGGCCCGGGGCGACAAGCTGAAGATCTCCGAGACGGTGCGCGACGTGAAGGAGGGTCTCCGGTACATCGCGCACGAGCCCCGGGTGCGGGGCGTGATCGTCGGCCTGGGCATCGGGCTCATCGGCGGCGGCGCGATGATCCCCCTCGGGCCGGTGTTCGCCAAGGCCGGGATCGGCGGCGATGCCGCGACCTTCGGCGTGCTGATGAGCGCGCTCGGCTTCGGCGCGGCGACCGGGGTGATCCTCTTGTTGTTCGTGCAGAAGCGGATCCCGCGCGAGACGGTGTTCGACTTCGCGGTCATGGGCACCGGCGTGTTCCTGATGATCGCCGCCACGCTCTCGGCGCTGTTCCCCGCCGCGCTCGCGGTCGCGTTCGTGGGCGCGTGCGCGGGCACGTCGTACGTCACCGGCTTCACCGTGCTCCAGGAGACGGTGGCCGACGACCTGCGGGGCCGCATCTTCGCCACGCTCTACACCGTGATCCGCATGTGCCTCCTCGTCGCGCTCGTGATCTCGCCGCTGTGGGCCGATCTGTGGGACTGGATCGTCAACGACCTGGGCAACGTCGGCGTGGTGTCGCTCGGTCAGGTCGACTACTCGTTCCCGGGCGTGCGGATCGCCCTGTGGTTCGGCGGCGGGATCACGCTGGCCGCCGGTCTCTACGCCCGCTGGTCGATGAAGCGCGCCGATGCACTCGACGACGCGGCGCGTGGCGACGTCGCCGGAGACGCGGCCGCATGAGCGAGGGCCAGGTGCGGGAGTCGTGAGCATGCCTGCGCCAGGGCGCTTCGTGGTGCTCGAAGGCAGCGACGGCTGCGGCAAGAGCACGCAGGCCGAACGCCTCGTGCGGGCCCTGATGACCCGGGGCATCGACGTGCAGGCGACGTTCGAGCCGGGGGCCACCGATCTCGGTCGCGCGCTGCGCCGGGTCCTGCTCGGCGGCGACCACGCGGTGTCGGCCCGGGCCGAGGCGCTCCTGATGGCCGCCGACCGCGCCGAGCACGTCGACACCGTCGTGCGGCCGAACCTCGCCGCGGGCACCTGGGTGGTGAGCGACCGCTTCGTCGGCTCGTCGCTCGCGTACCAGGGCGGCGCCCGGGGCCTGGGCTTCGACGCCATCGCGACGATCAACGAGTTCGCGACGGCCGGGCTCACGCCCGACGCGGTCGTGTACCTGCAGGCCCCGGTCGAGGTGCTCGCGGCCCGCCGCCGGGGACCGGCCGACCGCATCGAGGGGGAGGGGGAGGCGTTCCTCGCGGCGGTCGTCGCCGCCTACGACCGGCTCGCCGCCGATCTGGCCTGGACCGTGGTCGATGCCACTCCCGACGCCGACGCAGTGGAGCGGGCAGTCTGGGCGGTCGTGGAGGGGCTGATGCCGTGACGACCGGCGCACCGACCGCCGAGGGTGCATCCGCCGCGTCGGCCGCCGGCGGGTGGGACCGCCTCGTGGGGCAGGACCGTGCGGTCGCGTTGTTGCAGCGCGCGGCCGAGCGCCCCGTGCACGCCTACCTGCTCGTGGGCGCGCGCGGCTCGGGTGTGGAGGACGCCGCCCGCTGCTTCGCCGCCGCCTTGGTCGCCCCGGCCGACGACCGCGTCGCCGACCTCGCGCTGCGCGGCATGCACCCCGACATCGTCGAGTTCGAGCCCGAGGGGACCGGCTTCCGGGTCAACGAGGACGTGCGCCAACGCATCATCCCCGAGGCGTCACGCTCACCCGTGGAGGGGGCCCGCAAGGTCGTCGTTCTCTACGAGGCCGACCGGCTCAGCGCCAACGCCGCGGTGTCGGCCAACGCGCTCCTCAAGACCATCGAGGAGCCGCCGCCCCGCACGGTGATGCTGCTCGTCACGGCGACGCCCGACGAGCTGCCCGAGACGGTGCGGTCACGCTGCCAGCGCGTGGACCTCGCCCCGTTGTCCGACGCCGTGATCCGCGACGCCCTCGCGCGCGACGGGATCGACCCCGACCGCGCCGCCCTGGGCGCGAGCCTTGCGGGTGGGCAGCTGGGCCGCGCTCGGGCGCTGGTGGGACCGATGGCCGAGGTGCGTCACGCGTTCGTGTCGGCCGCTGCGCACCTCGACGGCCGCGCGGGGACCGCGGTCGCAGCCGCCGAGTCGATCGCCGAGGTGCTCAAGGCCACCGTCTCCGCGCTGGAGGACCGTCAGTCCGTCGAGTCGGAGGCCCTGCTCGAGGAGCTCGAGCGGGCCGGGTACCCCGACCGGTCGCGGGCTGCGCTGGTGAAGCGGCTCGACGAGCGCCACAAGCGGGAGCACCGTGCGGCCCGTCGGCGTGCGCTCGCCGAGGGCATCGCCGCGCTGGAGACCGTCTATCGCGACGCCCTGGCCGGGCCCGGCGCCCCGGCCCGCAACGTCGACCGGACGGTGCTCGTCATGCCGCCGACGCAGGCGGCGGCCGCGCTCGACGCCTGTCGGTTCGCCCGGGAGTCGCTCGAGCGGAACCCCAACGAGGGCCTGCTCCTGGAGCGTCTGCTCGTGCATCTGCCGCCCGCGAACGCCTCGTAGGCCGATGAGCCGACGGCGTACACTGCCGGGTCCCTCGCCGGGATAGCTCAGTCGGTAGAGCAGCTCACTCGTAATGAGCAGGTCAGGGGTTCGAGTCCCCTTCCCGGCTCCAGTGCGCCCCGTCCGCTCCGGACGGGGCGTCGTCGCGACCGCCGGCCTTTCGACCGCGGCGCTCTGCTGATAGAACCGGTTCTCGTTCCGGCAGCGTGGACCGAGGGGGGACCGATGGACTGGGATCGCGTCGTCGACGTCGTGGTGGTCGGCTCGGGCGGTGCCGCCCTCGTGGCCGCCACGCTCGCGCACGACCAGGGCGCCGAGGTGCTCGTGGTCGAGAAGGACTCGATGCTCGGCGGCACCACCGCGGTGTCGGGCGGCGGCATCTGGCTGCCCGGCAACCACCACATGGCCGAGGCGGGAATCGAGGACTCGCGTGAGGCCGCGCTCGCCTACATCCGTCGCCTGACCGACGGTCGTGAGCCCGACCCGGCGCTGCTCGAGGTCTACGTCGACACCGCGCCCGAGATGCTGCGCTACCTCGAGGACCACACGCCGGTACGCACCCACATCTCCCCGCTGCCCGACTACTACTGGCCGTGGGGCATCGAGGGGAACATCCCGCAGCCGGCGCGCGCGGTGGAGGCCAACCCTTACCCGGTGGGCACCGAGCTGCCGGAGTGGAAGGACCGCATCGTCAGCCGCGGCACGCTCATGTCGCTCGGCGCGGCGACCACCCTCACCGAGGACATGATGCCGATGACCCCCGAGCTCCAGGCCGAGCTCGACCGGCGCGAGGCCGAGGACATCCGACCCAAGGGCGCGGCCTTCATCGCGATGCTGTTCAAGGGCCTCCTCGAGCGGGGCGTCGAGACCCTGCTGTCCGCCCCGGCGGAGTCGCTGTGCGTGAACGACGACGGCGACGTCGTCGGCGTGCGGGTCGCGCACGACGGGAGTGACCTCACGATCGGTGCCCGCAAGGGCGTGGTCCTCGCGTGCGGTGGCTTCGAGTGGAACCCCGAGCTGGTGCGTACGCACATCGGCTACGACGTGAAGCCGCTCAGCCCGCCCAACAACACCGGCGACGGGCTCACGATGGCGATGGAGGCCGGCGCGGAGCTCGGCAACCTCACCTCGTACTGGGGCACGCCGGTGATGTTCGACCCCGAGATCACGCGCGACGGCGAGCTGGTGCCGCAGTTCGAGTGGGGCCGGGGCGCGCCGTCGTCGATCGTCGTGAACCGCAAGGGCAAGCGGTTCGCCAACGAGGCGCTGCCCTACAACGACTTCCCGAAGGCGTTCGGCGTGTACGACGCGAGTCGGGTGGAGTTCCCCAACGCCGGTCCCGGCTTCTTGATCTTCGACCAGCGCGTGCGCGACGGCCAGCGCCTGCTCTCGATGCACCCGGGTGACCCGACGCCCGACTGGGTGCCGGTGGCCGACACCATCCGCGAGCTCGCGGCGCGCATCGGCGTCGACCCCGACGCGCTCGAGGAGACCGTCGCCCGCTACAACGAGCACGCGGCCCACGGCGAGGATCCCGACTTCGACCGGCACAAGTACGGCCTGATGTCGCCCGGGTTCGTGAAGCCGATCGACCAGCCGCCGTTCTACGCGCTCGAGATCTGGCCGGGGATGCTCGGCACCAACGGCGGGCCCCGCATCGACCGCAACGGCCAGGTGCTGCGCCGGGGCGGCGGGGTGATCGGCGGCCTCTACGCCGCGGGAAACACCGCGGCCAACGTCTTCGGGTGGGCGTACCCGAGCGGCGGCGGCACGATCGGCAACGGCACCGTGTTCGGCTACCTCGCCGGCCGCCACGCGGGCTCCCGCGCCATCCGCCCCGTCTGATCGTCCCGTCTGATCGCCCCGTCTGATCGTCCCGTCTCATCCGTCGGAGGGTGGACCCCGGCTCGGGGCGACTGCACCCGAGGCGCCCGACTGCCGATACTGGGAGGGTGCAACGGACGATGCGACGGGTCGCGGTCGCGACGGTGGCGGTGCTGACGGCGACGCTCGTCGCTTCGACGCCGGCGCGGGCCTCCTCACGAGCGGCGGCCCCGTCGACCCCCGACGCGATCTCCTCGATCGTCGTGCTGGGCGACTCGGTCGCGGCCGGTGAGGGTGCGCGGGACGGTCTCGTCTATCGGGACCGGCTGCTCCTCCCGGGTTGGTCGACCACGGGAGCGGCCACCGACGGCCGTGCGGGGTGTGGCCGGACCGACGCGGCCTACGGCGAGCGGGTCGCCGACGCGCTCGGAGCGCGCCTCACCAACCTCGCGTGCTCGGGGGCGTCGTTCGAACGCGGTGTCGTCCTCGACGAGCAGTTCGACGCGGCCCGGCCCGACCTCGTGCTGGTGACGGCGGGGGCCAACTCGGTGGCCTTCGAGCGTGCGTACGCCTACTGCCTCCTCGCCTCGCTCGGCGTGTCGGCCTCGGAGGCGGAGCAGGTGGTGTCGGCGGCGACGGTGGGCGAGGCGATCGTCACCGGGCTCGAGCTCGCCGCCCGCCGGGCCGTCGGCCGCGGGCCCGCGGCGTCGAACGCGGCATGCACCGCCGAGCGGCCCGGGGCGTACCTCGAGTCCACGGTCCTCGACCGGGCCGACGACCTTGGCGATGCCGCGCGCGACCTGGTGCGCGAGATCCGGACCCGGGGCCGTGCCCTCGGCCGGGTGCCCGAGATCGTGTTCACCACCTACCCCGACCCGCTCCCGCGCACCGCGACCGGGCTCGCCCTGTGCCCCGACGGTGCCGGGGTCGGGCCGGAGCAGCTCGCCTACATGCACCGCCTCGTCGCCACGCTCAACCGCGCGCTGCGCGACGCGCTCGTCGACACCCCTGGTGTGCGGGTGGCCGATCCCGCCCCTGCATTCGCCGGCCATCGGTGGTGCGACGCCGACCCGTGGGTGCACGGCCCGTCGATCTTCGTGACCGATCCGTCGAGTCGCGCGCCGTTCCATCCGACCGCCGCCGGCCAGCGGGCGATCGCCGCCGCCGTGCTCGCCGCGCGCGGCGCCGTGCCCGGGGAATGGCGCGGCCCCGTCTGATTCGTCGCTCCGCTCCGCTCCGCCTTCTCGGGTCGCTCCGCTCCTGCCTTCTCGGGTCGCTCCGCTCCTGCCTTCTCGGGTCGCTCCGCTCCTGCCTTCTCGGGTCGCTCCGCTCCTGCC
>Ga0194121_10011848_pt1 | contig 10282 bp, 10 predicted proteins | sample TA2MahCa50mmetaG_FD_148609 | JGI IMG/M metagenome (GOLD analysis project Ga0194121, IMG submission 148609) | Freshwater microbial communities from Lake Tanganyika, Tanzania - TA2015020 Mahale Deep Cast 50m | ecosystem: Environmental > Aquatic > Freshwater > Lake | place: Tanzania: Lake...
AAGTTCTTCATTCGAGTGGCCAAGCACGACACCAAGTACGTCGATGTTGAAGCCCGTCTCGCCAGTCTCGGCGAGTAATTGTTTTGCCGATCTCGGCGAGTAACGCACACACCTCTTTGACCGCACTTGCGGTCGACGAGAGGAGTGCACATGGCACGATCATCAGCACGCATCGCCCGCGGGGCCAAGGAAGACAAGCAACCGTCCACCAACGTCGCGGTAGTTCGCGGCCGGCTGGTCGGGTTACCAACGGTGAGGGTGATTGACCGTCATCAACGGGCGACCACCTTCGATCTCGCCTCGGTGGTCAACGGCAAGCGCGCGGTAGTGCCCGTCGTGGCGCTGAACATGGACTTGCCGATCATCAAGGTGGGCGACGAAGTCACGGCGCTGGGCCACGTGCGGCGACGGTTCTTCCGGGTTGGGGCTCGCACACAGAGCGTCACCGAACTCGTGGTGGAACAGATCGTGGCGGGCGTGAAACCAACGCGACTCGACGCACTCTTCACTTTGCTGGCGGCGCGCGGTCGCGAGACGCGCTCGACGGAGTTGTTGAAAGAAGGCGAGTCGAAATAGTCGATCTCAAACACTCAATGGTCGCATCACCAAACCGGTGCGCAACTTCGGAGTGAAGAACGTCGACTTCGGTGGCATCAGTAGACCTTCGTCAGCGGTGCGGCGAATCTCGGCGATGCTCGTCGGGCGGATGAAGACGGCGACTTCGGCGTGTCCGGCGCGCATGATGGCAGCAACCTCATGAAAGCCGTGCTGGTACGCCACCTCGTGGGTGATGCTGCGCAGTGCGTGCTCGAGGCGGATGCTGTCGAGATCACGTAACCCGGTGAACGCCGCGGAGCGAGGTGTCAGCCACCATCCGTGCATCGAGCGATCCACGAGGCACAGCGACCCCCGCATCGACATCTGACCGATAATTGAGGCATCGAGAGGACCCGAAACGGGTGCAATCTCAAACGAGGCAGCCAGCACGTCACGCAGACGCTCGGCGGAGACTCCCTGATACAGACGATGTATCGCAGCAATACTCAGTTGTGGTTCGACGAGTTCGCCGACGTAGGTCAATGTGGTGCGCGCCGCCTCGGCCAACGCGGTGTCGTGCACTTCATCGCGATAGGTGCGCGCGATCGCATAGCGGTGATGACCGTCGGCTATCAGCACGGGAGCCGAACTGACGAGCGAGGCGATGCTCCTCACCCGCAAAGGATCATCGACGCGCTCAACGCGATGAACCACCCCTTGTGTGTCGGTGAACTCTCCAACCGGTTCTCCGGCTGCCACCAAGGCATCGGTCAGTTGTTCGCGCAATGAAAGACCCCAGACCGGGGAGAGATTCGTCCTGGTCGCCCGCGTGAGATCAAGCCGGTCGGTCTTGGCTTTCGGTGTGGTGCGCTCGTGGGGCAGCACACCGCCTGCGCCTTCGTCGACCACCTCGAGAGCGCCGATCACGCCGACGGTGCTGCGCGGTTGTCCGGAGGCGTCGGTGAACCGCATGCGATACAACGTGAATGAAGGCTTCGGGTCGAGCGCCAGTACTCCGTCGCTACGCCACTGCGCGAGAGCAGCCGCCGCCGTGTTGTACGGATCATCGCCGATTGGCAGATCAAGCGCCACGATGTTGTGCTCGTCGAGGGCGGCCAAAGCGTCACGATCGGCTGCCGAGAGCACGTCGTACGGGGGAGCCGTTACCCGCGCGAGATCGTGTCGTGCCGCGTAACGCAACGCACGAAACGGAAGAAACTGCGGAACGCGAATCGGTGGCTTGACCGTCACCCTTTAAGGTTGGCAGATGCGTCGGCAAGTAGCGTGACTTGCGGCGTGAAATCACCGATTCTCTGCGACCTCGATGGCGTGGTGTGGTTGATGCATCAGCCAATCAGCGGATCTGTTGAGGCAATCGCACGACTGCGTGCGGCAGGGCATCGGGTGCTGTTCGTTACGAACAACTCCTCGGCGACGCTTGCAAAGCAGGAGGCCGCACTGGCGAAAATCGGAATTCCCGCCACCAATGACGTGTGCACGTCTGCCGGCGCTGCGGCGTTGTTGTTGGCACCCGGTGAGCGCGTCTTGGTCGCGGGTGGGCCAGGCATCATTGAAGCAATTGAATCCGTCGGCGCGGTAGTGGTAGCCCGAACTGACGATGCGATCGACGACAGAGACTTTGCCAATCGCGCAGTGCAGATCGACACCGTGATGGTCGGCTATCACAACACCTTTGACTACCGCGGCTTGACCCGGGCGGCAGCCCCGATTCTTGGTGGCGCTCGGCTGATCGGCACGAATGACGACCCGACATATCCGACGCCGATGGGGCTCATCCCCGGCGGTGGCTCGATCTTGGCGGCCATTGCAAAGGCGGGCGGCGTGCGACCAATCATCGCTGGCAAACCATTCGCACCAATGGGACAGTTAGTGCGTCAGCGGCTCGCTGTCGACGACCTGAGTGTGGCTTGGATGGCCGGTGATCGCGATTCCACCGACGGAGCATTTGCCCGTCTCGTGGGGGCGAAGTTCGCGCTCATGCTGTCGGGCGTCAGCGAGTCACCTGATGAACGAACCGTTGCCCCTGACGGTGTCTTTGACAACCTGGCCGGTCTGGCCGATCTCGTGCTCGGCGCCTGACGCGTGGCTCGGCCGCGACGTATTGATCAAGCCCTCGTTGCAAGCGGGTTGGCGCGTAGTGCGAGCGAAGCGGCGGAACTCATCGCTGATGATCGCGTCACCGTGAACGGGGCGCCAGTGTTGAATGCAGCCCGTCAGGTATCGGAACGAGACCAATTGGCGGTCGTGCCACTTGCCAGATACGTCAGCCGCGGCGGCCTGAAGTTGGAGGCGGCACTGGCCCACTTCGCGCAGGAACATCGTCCGCTCGCCGTTGCTGGCGCTCGTGTGCTTGACGCCGGGGCCTCGACTGGTGGCTTCGTCGACTGTCTCTTGCAATCCGGCGCAGCCAGCGTTGTGGCATGCGACGTGGGTCAGGGTCTCCTGCATCCGCGCATCGCATACGACCCGCGGGTTGAAGTGCGCGACGGTGTGAACGCTCGCGACATCGGTTCGATGTTGAACGACGGATCGTTGCGAGGCGAATTTGATCTCGTCGTCGCCGATCTCTCGTTCATCTCCCTGCGTATGGTTCTGGCGGGGCTCGTTGCTGCGCTGCGTGAGGGCGGCGAGCTGCTCGTGCTCGTGAAGCCGCAGTTTGAGGCGACGAAGGAAGAAGTTGATCGCGGCGGTGGTGTGATCACGGATGAAACGATTCGTCGTCGGTGCATCAACGAGATTGCGGTGGCAGTAGCCGATTACGGGGCCACCGTGACGGGTGAGGCCCCCAGCGCAGTTCCGGGGCCGGCGGGAAACCGCGAGCACTGGCTGCGTGCCGTGCGCAGCTCAATAGCCTGAACTACATGGCCAATGTGATGGTGGTGGCCCACCACACCCGCAGCGAGGTTGCGCCACTCCTCACGAGTTTGCGCGCTGCGCTCAGCAAGGCCGGCCATCATCTCTGGATGTGCAAACCCGATGCTCAGGCCCACGGGCTGGGCGATGTGGCGAGCGACCGCGACGCTGCAGACGCTGATCTCGTCGTGGTGCTCGGTGGTGATGGCACGGTGCTGCGGGCCGTCAGCATGTTGAACGGGGCGCCCGTGCCGGTGTTGGGGGTGAACGTCGGTGTGCTCGGATACCTCACCGAGGTGGGCATCGACAGTGCGATTTCCTCGGTGGAAACCGCACTCGCCGGCAAGCCGGGACGTGACTTCATCATCGACGAACGAATGCTCTTGTCGGTTGCGGTCGAGAAGAAAGATGTGCCGGAAACGGCCTGGCGTGCACTCAACGAAGCAGTGCTAGAAAAACAGCAATCCGGCCATACCGTGTGGATCGACGTCGCCGTCAACCACGAACTGTTCGAGCGCTACTCAGCCGACGGTGTCATCGTCGCAACACCGACGGGTTCGACTGCCTATTCGATGTCGGCGCGCGGACCGGTGGTGTCGCCGCGGCACCGCGCACTCATCGTTACACCAGTGTCGCCGCACATGAACTTCGACCGATCGCTCGTGTTGGGGCCCGACGAGCACTTGGCCATGACCGTCGCCGGAACTCGGCCTGTTGATCTCTCGATCGATGGTCGCCGTGTCGCGAGCCTCGCCGCCGGCGACCGTGTCACGTTTGCTCCCGACACCTGCACGGCGCACTTCGTTCGTTTTGCGCCGCCGAAGTTCCACCAGATTCTGCGATCCAAGTTCGGGTTGTCGGAATAGGGCAACGTCTCGATGCTCGTTGAACTGCGGATAGAAGATCTCGGGGTCATCGAAGAAGCAAGCATCATCTTCGGCGATGGTCTGACGGTACTGACGGGCGAGACCGGCGCGGGCAAGACGATGATCGTCGAAGCGATCAACTTGCTGGTCGGACAGCGGGCCGATGCGTCGATGGTGCGGGCCGGTGCCGACGAGTTGCGGGTAGAAGGTCGTTTCATTGACGACTCGGGCGGCGAACGCCTACTGTGCCGAGTGGTGCCGCGCGACGGGAGGTCGCGTGCCTACGTCGACGGACGCTTGGCTACCGTCGCGAACCTGGCCGAGATCGGCGCTGCGCTAATCGACTTGCACGGTCAACACGAGCACCAGAGCCTGCTAGGTGCGCCAGCACAGCGGGCGGCCCTCGACGCATTCGCCGCCGTTGATCTCGCGGGCTTGCGGGCAGCACGGGCGAAGCTAACGGAGATTGATGCGGCACTCGCCACCATGGGCGGCGACGAACGGGCGCGCGCCCGAGAGATCGACCTACTTCGCTTCCAAGTTGAAGAGATTGCCAAAGCGGCACTAGACGACCCCGACGAAGACGCCGTACTCGAGCAACAGATCGACCTCCTGCAAGACGCGACATCGCATCGCGAATCGCTCGCTGCTGCCATCGCCGGGCTCACCGATGATGAAGGGGCCGTCGACCGTATGACGACGGCGGCGGCTGCGTTGGGTCGCAGTGAAGCGATGCGCGAACACGTCGAGCGCATTCGTGAACTGCAATCGCTAGTTACCGACGCCGCCGACGATATGCGCCGTGTGTTGGAAACCGTCGAAGAAGATCCCGCTCGTCTCGACTCGCTGGCACAGCGTCGCCAGTTGCTCTTTGACCTACGCCGCAAGTACGGCGAGACACTGGCGGCGGTCATGGTCTACGGCCAAGAAACAGCAGGTCGTCTCGCCGAGCTGGAGTCATGGGAAGAGCGCGCTGCCGACCTCGACAAGCGCCGCACCTCGGCACTCGCCGAAGTAGCGCGGGAAGCGGTCAAGGTGCGCAAGCAACGCGAGACGGCGGCACCGAAACTGGCGAAGGCCGTGGAGCAACACCTCACGAATCTCGCGTTGGCCGGTGCACGCGTGCGCATCGAGGTGGGTGACGACCCGCAAGATCTGGCCGGCGACGAGGTGCGGTTCCTCCTGGCTGCCAACCCCGGCAGCGAACCCGCGGAGCTTGCCAAGGTCGCCTCGGGCGGCGAACTTGCCCGCTCGATGTTGGCGTTGCGTTTGGTGTTGACGCAAGCGCCCGGCACTCTGGTGTTCGACGAAGTTGATGCAGGTATCGGTGGCGACGCAGCAGTTGCCGTCGCCAACTCGCTTGCCGAACTGGGGGAGCGCCACCAAGTGTTGGTGGTTACGCACCTTCCGCAGGTGGCAGCACAGGCCCACCGTCAAGTAGTAGTAAGCAAAGAGGTGCGCAAGGGGATTACCTACGCGACGGCGCGCAATCTCGCCGACGACGAGCGGGCAGACGAGATCGCCCGCATGTTGTCGGGCAGTATGGCCGTCGAATCCGCCGTGGAACATGCGAGGAACATGCTGAAAGCGCGCACGAAGACGCGCAGTCAACGTCGCTCTGGGTAGACTGACCTCCCGTCAAGGATGAACCTGGCGGAACCCCGTCAGGTGAGAACGACGGGAGACGCGAAGTGCCCAAGCATGTGTTCGTAACCGGGGGCGTGGCGAGCGCACTCGGCAAGGGACTCACCGCTTCTTCACTTGGTCGACTGCTGAAGATGCGTGGCCTACGTGTCACCATGCAAAAACTGGATCCGTACATCAACGTTGACCCCGGCACGATGAATCCGTTCGAGCATGGTGAGGTGTTCGTCACGGATGACGGTGGCGAAACCGATCTCGACCTCGGTCATTACGAGCGATTCATCGACGAGAACTTGAGCCGCGCATCCAACGCGACGACTGGTTCGATCTACCAATCCGTCCTGGCGGCAGAGCGCCGCGGCGACTATCTCGGGCGTACGGTGCAAGTGATCCCGCATGTCACCGACGAGATCAAGCGACGCATCCAACGCATCACCCTAGATGACGTTGATGTCGTCATCACCGAGGTTGGTGGCACGGTCGGCGACATCGAGATCCTGCCGTTCCTTGAATCGATTCGTCAGTGGCGCAACGAGGTGGGCCGCGACAACGTTTGCTACGTGCACGTAACCCTGGTGCCGTTCATCGGGCCGAGTGGCGAACAGAAGACCAAGCCCACGCAGCACAGCGTCACGGAATTGCGCAGCCGCGGTATCCAGCCGGATGTCATCGTCTGTCGCAGTGAGCAAGCGTTGTCCGACGGGCTGAAGCGCAAGATCTCGGGCCAGTGCGACGTACCGGTGCGCAATGTGATCAACGCGGCGGACGTCGGCAACATCTACGAGTTGCCGCTCATCCTGCACGACGAGGGACTCGACACGGTCGTCTGTGAGACGTTGCGAATCGAACGCGAGATCGACCTCTCTCCGTGGCAGGCGCTCGTCGCGCGAGTCGAGGCGTCGACCAAGCCGGTGCGCATCGGCTTGATCGGTAAGTACGTCGACTTGCATGACGCGTATCTCTCGGTGGCCGAATCACTGCGCCACGCCGGGTTCCATCACGGCGCCAAGGTGGAGATCGTGTGGATTCAAGCCGAGGAGGTCGAGGGCTTGCTGGCCGACGACCGCATGACCACCCTGGATGGCATCGTCATCCCCGGTGGCTTTGGTCCGCGTGGTATCGAAGGCAAAATTCGTGCGGCTGAGTTCGCCCGCGAGAACGACGTGCCATGCCTCGGGTTGTGCCTTGGTATGCAAGTGATGACGGTGGAGTTCGCGCGACACGTGCTCGGTCTGGCGGATGCGAATTCGACTGAATTCAATCCCGCCACGCCACACCCGGTGATCGACTTGATGCACGATCAACGTGAGGTCACCGACAAGGGCGGCACGATGCGTCTCGGCGCGTACTACGCGGTGCTGCAGCCCGGCACGAAGGTGTCAAGGGCATACAACGAACCGGTGGTGAGCGAACGCCACCGCCATCGTTACGAGTTCAATTCTGGTTATCGTGCGCGCTTCGAAGAGGCAGGCTTCGTCTGCAGTGGTACTTCGCCCGACAAGCGTCTCGTGGAGTTCATCGAACTGGAGAATCATCCGTTCTGGGTGGGGACGCAAGCACATCCCGAGTTCAAGAGTCGACCCGATCGTCCGCATCCGCTGTTTCGCGAATTGATTGGTGCGGCGTTGGCGAATCGCGCCAAACACGGTCGGAGCCAGGTCGAAGCGGTGGCCGATCGCGCTGCTGGCACTGCCGTGGGGCACGCGCACTGACGCGCGGCTCAATGACCCAACGCTCGACCGACCCTGTTGGTGGTTTTCGCTCGCAGCCGTTGGTCACGGTGCACGAGTGGGCGATGTGGTCGCTCGTGCGAGGCGATTTCATCGACCCCGATGGTGAGGCGTTTACCCGCAGTTTCGTGCTGTCGCCTGGCGCCGTGGGGGTGGTGGCGCTACGTGATGGCGCACAGCCCAGGGTCGTGCTCGTGCGCCAATACAGACCCGCCCTGCATCGCATGACCCTCGAGATTCCAGCGGGCATGCGGGATGTGGAGGGTGAAGACCCGCTCATCACTGCAGAGCGCGAGTTGCGCGAGGAGGTGGGGATCGAGGCCGACCATTGGCAACGGCTCGGCAAGCACACGTCGGCGCCGGGAATCTCCAATTCGAGTGTCGAGGTGTTTCTGGCGCGGCAACTGCGGGACGTTGATCATGATCGCCATGGGCCCGAAGAGCGCCACATGACGATCGAGGAGTTCACGTTGCAGGAAGCGCTGGCGATGGTTGCGGATGGCCGCATCGACGACGCCAAGACGGTGATTGGTTTGCTGCTCACCGACCGCGTGCTGCGCGGAGGCTGACCGTCGTGTCGCTCGAACCCACCGAGCGTTTCCTGGCGTGGTTGCAGATCGAACAGGGTCGCGCGGCAGAGACGATCGAGGCGTACCGTCGCGACTTGCGTGACTATGAGGGGTGGTTGGCGATGCGCGGCAAGACGTCAATGACCGCGGGCAGCGCCGATGTCGAGGCGTTCGTTGCGCAGCTCCGCAAGCACGGCAAAGCCGCGCGCTCGATTGCCCGCCAATTCGCCGCGGTGCGAATGTTGCACAAGTATCTGGCGATCGAAGGTGAGCGGGCCGACGACCCGGCGGCTCTCGTCGACGGAGTGAAGGTGCCGAGTGGTCTGCCGAAACCGTTGCGTGAAGACGATGTCGTACGGCTGATTGCTGCCATCACGGGGGATGACTCGTTTGCCCGCCGAGATCGGGCACTAGTCGAGTTTCTGTACGCCACGGGGGCGCGTATCTCGGAGGTCTGCGGACTCTCGTTGGCCGATCTGGACATGGACGATTCGCTCGTCCGTCTCTTCGGTAAGGGCAGCAAGGAGCGCATCGTGCCCTTTGGTCGGAGTGCGCACCGTGCGCTGGCGGAGTGGTTCGAAGAAGGTGGTCGTGGCATGCTCGTGCCGAAACGATGGAAGTCGCGCGATTACGCGGATGCGGTGTTCCTCGGGGTACGTGGCACTCGGCTGACGCGCCAGGCGGCGTTCCACATCGTAAAGAAGTACGCCAACCTGGCCGGCATCAAAGAAGATGTTTCGCCGCACACGTTGCGCCATTCGTGTGCCACCCACATGCTCGTGCACGGTGCAGACTTGCGCATCGTGCAGGAACTGCTCGGACACGCGTCGGTGAGCACGACACAGGTGTATACGAAGGTTGATGATGAGTTGCTCGTGAGCGTGTACCGCGAATCTCATCCGCGGGCGATGCGACGATGAAAGCGTGGCATCTGACGAAGCGGTTCATTGGTGCGGTCACTGCTGCGCCGTTGACTTCCGCCGAACGCGAGAAGATTCGTCGAATTCTGCTGCCAAGCGAACAGAACCTCTTTGATCGCTTCGGCACGGCGGATCAACGACACGCACTGACGGTGTTGTACCGCTTCGCTGACTTCGCCCCTGAAGCCCCAGTCGAGGCGCGGCGAGCAGCGCTACTACACGACATTGGCAAGGTGGAATCCGGGTTGGGAACCGTCGCTCGGGTCGTGGCGACCGTCGTTGGCGCACGCGGGGTGCGGTTTCAGCGCTATCACGATCACGAGCGACTGGGTGTCGAGTTACTGACTGCGGCGGGCAGCGACACCGTCACGCTGCAATTGCTGCGCGGCGAGGGTGACGTATCGTTGCTCACCGCGCTGCAGCGAGCCGACGAGATCTAGGGCATCAACGCGGCAAGACGCCGATGGCGGCATGCGCGCGGGCCAAGGTTGCCGCGGCCACTGCTTCGGCGCGATCGTCGCCACGACGAATCAACCGGGCAAGTTCGCTACGGTCGTTCATCAACTCCTGATAGCGCGCGCGAATCGGCGCCAGCATCGCGATGACCGCCGCACCGGCATCGCTCTTGAGCGGGCCGTATTGCGAGTACTTAGTCGCCACAGCACTCGGCGACGAATCGGTGGCCGTCGCCAGAATCTCGAGCAGGTTGGCCACACCGGGTTTCTTCTCGCGGTCGTAGGCAACCACACTGTCGCTATCGGTGACCGCCCGCTTGAACTTGCGTTCGATGGCGGCAGGCTCGTCGAGCATGTAAACGATGCCCGCATCGCCGCTGGCTGACTTTGACATCTTGTTCTCCGGGTTTTGCAAATCCATCACGCGGGCTCCGGCCTTGGGGGTGACGGCTTTGGGCAACACGAAGGTGTCGCCGAAACGATGATTGAAGCGAATCGCGATGTCACGCGTGATCTCGATGTGCTGTCGTTGGTCGTCACCGACGGGCACCTCGTTGGCGTCGTAGAGCAGGATGTCGGCGGCTTGCAACGCCGGATACGTGAACAATCCCGCCGACACGAAATCGGCCTCGCGCTTGGCGGCCTTGTCCTTGAACTGCGTCATGCGACTCAGCTCGCCGTACGACA
>Ga0194121_10011854_pt1 | contig 10280 bp, 10 predicted proteins | sample TA2MahCa50mmetaG_FD_148609 | JGI IMG/M metagenome (GOLD analysis project Ga0194121, IMG submission 148609) | Freshwater microbial communities from Lake Tanganyika, Tanzania - TA2015020 Mahale Deep Cast 50m | ecosystem: Environmental > Aquatic > Freshwater > Lake | place: Tanzania: Lake...
TTCGAGATGATCATTTTTTGTGACATAGCTTATTTTTATTTTCTGAGAACTATTTTTTTTATAAAAATAAGCACTCGAATCCATTTTTTAACCTATTCATGCAACAAAGCCATCCTGGATGTACAAATAGTAGCCCCAAGGGGACCTTGCTAGAATTTAAGCATATACACAAACAAGAAGACCTAGAAAGTGCTGCCCATTCTGCACTAGGACAAATCCAAACCCAATCCTATAGAACCGAATTATTGGCCTATCCTTATATACAAGAAGTCGTAGAAGTAGGCATTGCCTTTTCAGGCAAAGAAGCTATGGCTGCTTATGCAACCTATGATTTAGCGAATAAGCAGGCTATGCCTGTTCAAGTGACAGATAGGTATCAAGAAGCATAGTGAATGGGCTATATATGTACCATGAGGCGATTGCAAAACCCATCTAATCATCCTAATTTTTCCGTTGCACCGGTACTCGAAAGCCCCACATATTTTCAAGGATATTTCAAGGAAACAGAGCAGGGCGAGCGATATTACCCTCACATCACAATGATGAGGTCGTTGCAAAACTCAGATAAATGCCTAAATTTAAGGCGCACCGGAACGGAAAGAAGGGAAACCGGAAACCGAAAGAAAAAGGGGACGTAATTACGTCCCCTTTTATTTGATTATCAAATGCTATAATCCATAGTTCATGTTGAGGCCATTGCAATAGACTACAAAGCACCATATAGCTGCGTTCCTTCGGTACTCAGATCCTCAAATACAGTTAGTATTCTGCGGTCTTGCGTGCCTCAGCGCCTTGCTCTCTGGCACTTATCAGCCTATTGCAACGGCCTCATGTTATATAACCAAAAAATGGACCATGCCTATCGCTAATTGGAGTGAAGCTATGGCCCATTTTTTAATTAAATTCGAGCGTAGGCTTAAATTTAAAATTTAAAAGACTGAAAAATAATTTACACAGTTATCTATACAGACCCTCTTCGAATGTTTCATGCATTCGACATGATGAAGGAGCATCATTAAATTATTCTCTTCTAGAAAAACTTTTAAAGGATCAGGTATAGGATCCATTGTACAAGTAGACCAATAATCGATCATAGTTTTGAAACATAACAGATATATACTACTTTCTTCTTGCTCTTTCATATCTAAAGGATCCAATGCTTGTTGCGTTAAGGGAAATCTTAAGCCAGCGTCATATGCATCTTGTTCTTGTTTAACTTTTAATGCTGCCAACATTAGAGGATCGTTTGTCTCGGAATCTTTTTGCTTAAAGGTAGCATACAATGTCTCTAGTTTTCCGTTTTGTTGCATATGCGCACATATTATTTCTAGTATTTTAGACCGACGTTTAACAACAGCATAATGGATGACTGTCCTACCATGTCGATCAGCCATACTGGGATCTGCACCTAGATCAAGCATTTTTTTTAGTAGATTTTCTACGTCATCATTGTAAGCTACAAAAGGCATAAAAGTAAGTGCTGTATGTCCATCATTATTTCTCCATGAGAGTGCTTCATTAGCAAGTTTTGTTTCTTCTAATAAGTTTAGAAATCTTAAAGCAACGTTCGGTTTATCTTGTAAGATGGCATTGAATAATGGAAGATCTACACTATCATCAGGTGTTATAAGCAGTCTAGGAAACTGACGTATAAATTCGTTGATCATCCCCTCCATATTTTCCTGAGTTTTCTCTTGATATGATGGACTCCTCAAAAGTGTATACATATAGTCATACATCGCCTTTCCAACCTCTACATATTCTACAGTATGATATACTTGGGTATGGATAGAAGAAGTATTTGGTGAGGGTGGGTGGTCTATTAAGTCATCACTGGCACTTGTACCAGCCTCTATGTTATCAACATGATGGGATAAGAGGCCTGGATATAATCGAAAAACATGTTGATCCATTAAATCCTTGTCCAAGTTTCCAAAACCTAATGCATGCACAAATTTACACATAAGTGCACAAAAATCTTTTGCTTCTACATCTGTCAAAGCAGCAGAGGGAGGTAGGTTGTGGTTAGATGGGTTTTGTGGCTCTTCTTGACCTGAAGCACCTGATGCGGATGTATTATTGGGTTGTTGACCTGTAGCCTCTGCTTCTGGAAACATACTAAGTGTTGGTACACTTGTACAACCAACATTGGCTACTGTATGTATCTATGTATTAGTAATAAATATTTGTAAGATTGTTTCATAAAATGTACATTTTTTATTTTTAAATGTAACGATTGAAATAAGTAGATCCAGATCATAGATTATGACCTGAATTTGCACGATATTTTACAATGTAAGGAAAAATATAATTTTTATGTCCAAATTATGCGCATTATGTGTACTTTTAAACAATAGATCTATTGTGTAGTCTACTGCTGCTGGTAATTTTGTTTTCCTAGCAGCTAAAACAACCACATACATCCTTGCACGCGCTGTGGTGCTCAGTTTTATATCTCCTAGAGATTCCTGAGTATACATGCCTTACACAACAACCGTAATAGATTATTAATATAGTTGCATCTATACACACTCATAATTGCTGTTTTTATAAAATATCTTTGTAAATTTAAGGAGCCCTTTTTATAAAAAAACAGTGGTACAATCCTAGTTTTCATTTTTTTCATTTTCTATTCAGTAACAATGTCCAACATTGGAAAAATTATTCAGATCATAGGTCCTGTAGTAGATGTTCGCTTCGAAGAAAAGACTGCCTTACCTAACATATTCAATGCATTATCCATCCAAGTAACAGCTGATAAGACCATTATCTTAGAATGTCAGCAGCATATTGGGGAGCATTGTGTGCGTGCTATAGCTATGGAAAGTACAGAGGGACTTACCAGAGGATTAGAGGTCATAGATACAGGAGTGCCTATTCAAGTACCTGTAGGTAATATCATCAAAGGTCGCCTTTTTAACGTAATAGGAAATGTTATTGATGGCATGCCTCCTCCAAAAACTGATGAAAAACGATCCATACATAGGGCGGCTCCTTCTTTTGATGAGCTTTCCTCTACAACAGAGATTTTATTTACAGGCATTAAGATCATAGATCTCTTGGCACCTTATGTCAAAGGAGGTAAAATTGGTTTATTTGGAGGGGCTGGCGTTGGTAAGACTGTTTTAATCATGGAGCTGATCGATAATATCGCGAAATCTTACAATGGTTTCTCCGTATTTGCTGGTGTAGGTGAGCGAACACGAGAGGGAAATGATTTGTTGAGAGAAATGATAGAAGCAGGGGTCATCAACTACGGTGAGGCGTTTGTTCAAGCTATGGAACAAGGCAAATGGGACCTGAGTAAGGTAGATCCAGAAGCATTAAAGTCATCTCAAGCTACGCTTGTATTTGGTCAAATGAATGAATCTCCTGGAGCTAGAGCTAGGGTACTACTTACGGGTCTTTCTATTGCTGAATATTTTCGTGACCATGCTTCGAGTGAATCTGGTAGAGATGTTTTATTTTTTATAGATAATATTTTTCGTTTTACACAAGCAGGAGCAGAAGTTTCTACTTTATTAGGAAGGATGCCTTCTGCCGTAGGTTATCAGCCCACTTTAGCTACAGAAATGGGGACTATGCAGGAGCGGATTACTTCTGTTAAACAGGGGTCTATTACCTCTGTCCAAGCTGTTTACGTACCAGCTGATGATTTAACGGATCCAGCTCCTTCAACTACTTTTACCCATTTGGATACGACAACCGTGCTGTCTAGAAAGATTGCAGCCCTAGGCATCTACCCTGCAGTAGACCCTTTGGATTCTTCTTCTAGAGCGTTAACTCCGGAAATAGTGGGTAACGCCCACTACGATGTAGCGCAAAAAGTAAAGAAAATATTGCAACGCTATAAAGAATTACAAGACATCATAGCTATTTTAGGCATGGATGAACTCTCAGAAGAGGATACACAAACTGTGTACCGGGCTAGAAAAGTACAAAGATTCTTATCCCAGCCTTTTAATGTAGCAGAAAGATTTACAGGCATCAAAGGAGAACGGGTGTCTATAGAGGATACCATTCAAGGGTTTAACATGATCATCGATGGAGCATTAGATGATATTCCGGAGATGGCATTTAATTTAGTAGGTAATATTGAACAAGTTATTCAAAAAGCAAAAAAATGTTCATAAAAAAGCTGTTACATAGTTTTGTATTGTTGTACTTTACAAGTAATACACTCCAAGCTCATACATTTGAAGATCCATTAAAATGGAAAAATCAGGAGGTAATCATAGCCTTACGTGAGGGTAAAATCAAAAAAATAGAACCCATACAGAATTATTTAAGAACAAAGGGTAAATGTCAAGAATTTGAGAGTGATGTTTACTTAGTTTCTCTTGAAAACGGGATGCAAGCTGTTTTCAAACCTTCTAAAGATGGTCCTGAGGATGAGGATCATCGTTCCGCGCGTATGGAAGTAGCTGCTTATAACGCTTCTACGGTTTTGGGATTTCCTTACGTCCCTCCACTGTGTTGCGGGTCATCAACAACCAAACAGGCTCTTTGCAACTCTTTGTTCCAACCAAAATAGATCTCTTGGTTCCAGGTGTATACGAAAAACTTGTAGCTGATCTAGATCCTATGGAACCTATAAGGCTCTATTTGTTTTACCTTATATTTGGGCAATTTGATAATGGCCCCCATAACCTATTGGCCTTAAAAAGAAAGAAAAAATACTACCCCATAGCTATTGATAATGAGGGGATGGCTAACCTACAGCATGTAGAACAACTTGGTAATTTGCCCTTTGTTGCTGTAGCGTATAGCGAAAAGTTCAATTCTGATGATTGGGATAAGCCTTTCCCTTTTCATGAGGTGCAGTGTATTATGCAACCCAATGAAGCAACCTTACAGGCTACTTTTTTAGATAAGTTGCCTCTTGCTTTTTATAAAAATTATACAAGTTATGGACAACCTCTTTACTATGTTATCTATCAAAATCGACTATGGCGTCAGTTTCATGCTGGAAACGAAGGGTATGTTTCTTTATTTATCAATAGATGCGATCAACAGACATTAGCATCTATCAAAAAACTAGATGAATCTATACTCAAATCTATTTTTAATATGCCTAATACCCAGAATGTATTGTTTTATAACCAATATTTTGCAGGAATTCTACACCGTAGAGATCAAGTATTGACATTTTTTGAAAAACAAACATAAAAAATTATCAACTTTGCTGTAGCAAAAATAATTTTTGATAAAGGCCACCTTTGTCTAATAGATCAGCATGTGTACCTTCTTCTACTATTTTTCCTTCATCTAGTACGATAATTTTATCCGCATGAGCAATGGTACTAAACCTGTGTGCTACAATGATAGAAGTTCTGTTTTTAATCAAAGATTGTAATCCTTCTTGCACGTTCCGTTCAGATGCAGTATCCAAAGCAGAAGTAGCTTCGTCCAAAATCAAAATAGGAGGCTGACTTAATATAGCCCTTGCAATACAGAGGCGTTGTTTTTGTCCACCTGAAAGCTTATCTCCATGAGATCCAATAATAGTTTGATAGTTTTGAGGCAAAGTCATGATAAAATCATGCGCAAACGCCAATTTGGCTGCTTCTACTATGGCTGATTCTGTACAGTTGGGCCTATTAAAAGAAATATTGTTGTAAACAGTATCATGAAATAAAATGGGTTCTTGTGTGACCATACCCATTAAACAATGCATCACATCGTCATCTATTTGAGATAATGGTGTACCATCTATTTCAATAACTCCACTATTGGGTTGATAAAGACCTAATAAGAGCGACAAAAGTGTAGATTTTCCTGAGCCAGAAGCTCCTATCAAAGCGACAGTTTCTCCTTTTCGGATGGTAAAATTTACATCTTGTAACGTTGGTACTTTACCTGTATAACTAAATGAAACATGTTTAAATGCTATTTCATGGTTGAAGGTAAGTTTTTTTAAGAGTGGTGGTAACAAAAGATTTGTTGTAACCAGTGATTCATCCAATAAATGAAAAATCCGCTTTGCTGAGACCAATCCTTTTTGTATATGAGGAATAGAGGTCGAGAGCATTTTAATGGGTATAAGCAACTGGGAACAGATAATGATATAGGCTACAAAAGCACTCGCATTGAGCCCATGATTTTTTAGCAAAATTAAATGACCTCCATACGCCAAAATAATAGCCACAACAACCACACTCAACGAAGAAGATATAGGGCCCGTCATATACTCTTTGCGTGCCACAGACATGTTTGCCCAAAAATATAATCGACTGTTTTTCTTGAATTTTTGTATAACATATCTTTGGGCATTGAAAATTTTTATAATACGAATACCTGTTAATGTTTCTTCAAGCAAATTTATGATCTCACTTAAAGACTGCTGCGTCTTATGTGCCCATCTTTGCACTCTTTTAATGATCTCAGCTATCATCCATCCAGCAAGGGGTAAAAAACATAATGTAAAAAGTGTTAGTTTTAGGGATAAATTGCACAACACCATGATGTAACAGAAAAGTTGTGTGGGTTCTTTTAGAAATACACGCAACGCGTCTGCTACGGCATGTTCTACTTCCTGAATATCTGTAATAATGCGGGCAATTAAATCTCCTTTCTTAGTATCTGTAAAATAGCTCAAAGGAAAATTCAGCATCCGTTTGTATAGTTCCAAACGCAAGTTATACACTACGCTGATGCGCACTTTGGCCATATTTATATCGGCTATGTACCTAAATAAATTGGATAAAAAATTAGAGAGTACAAACAAAAAAGCTAAGCAATAGAGTGCGGGTATTTTGCCATTTTTTTGTACAATTTTTAAAAAATAATGATAAAACAGCTGAGTCATGTAGGCTATACTTATCTGTAATTGTGGCTGACTTTGTTGTTCCAACACACTATGACTTAATTCTTTTTGTTCAAAAAGTACCTTTAATAAAGGAATAACCAATCCATATGTAGTTAGGCCAAAAAAGATGGATAAAAAAATGGCACAAAAATAATATAAAGAACACTTTTTAATAGGACCGGCATATTTTAAAATTCTGTAATAGATGTTCATTATCAATGATGTGTTAACCTAAAATTAGGTAATTGTACTATACTAGCTGGTTGCTTCTGATTACGAATGCTTCACCTTAAACAGGGTCTGAAAGCAGTGGCAAAGAATTCTCGCCTGATACATCTAGAAAAAGGTCACTAGTGATCTGATCAGCTAGTAATTTACCACTATTTGTTAAATAAAGCTTGCCTTGTTCTAAATAGACCAATCCGTTTGTAACCATCTGTGTTATATATGCTTCTCGAATGTCCATAAGATCTATATCATATGTCTTATAGATCCAATGCAAATCACACCCCCAACAAGTTCTTATGCTTGTCATAATATACTCATTGACATGGTTTTCGATAGTCAAGTATTCTAAAGAATAAGGTAGCTTTCCTTGGTTAATGGCTTTGATATAGGATCCATTATTGGAAATATTCCATTGCCGCTCTACTCCATTATAGCTATGTGCACTAGGCCCTATACCTAAATAAGCCCCTTTTTTCCAGTAATTTGTATTGTGTTTGGCATATTTACTCATTTTGCAAAAATTGGAAATTTCATAATGCAAATACCCTGCATTTTGACATCTATCTATGCACAATAAAAATTGCTTGCTGGACAGCTCGTCTCCTACTTCTACCATTTTTTTTTGGTTCTTCCAATGTCCAAAAACTGTTTTTTCTTCAACCGTTAAACAATAGGCTGAAATATGTTCTGGTTCTAAACTGAGTGCTTTTTCTAGATCTTTTTCCCAATCCAATAGAGTATGGTTTGGAATAGCGTAAATAAGGTCTATACTTATATTATCAAATTGAGCTTGACGTGCCAATCCTACTCCCTTTTGAGTCATTGCACTTGTATGAGATCTATTCATATAGCTCAATGCCTCATCATTAAACGATTGTATGCCAATACTGAGTCTATTGATGCCCATATCATGCCAACCTTTTAGTTTGTCAGATGTTAAATCTTCAGGATTAGCCTCTAATGTGATTTCTACATCAGGCATTACTGCAAAGTACTTGAATATGGTCTGGAGTAGATCGTTTACCTCAGAAATGCTCAATAAGGAAGGAGTACCTCCACCAAAATAAATGGTAGCAATAGGCAGGTCTTTAAAGGAGTGCTGACGCAAGGCAAGCTCTTTTTTCATAGCTTCTATCACCAACGTTTTTAGCTGAAAATTGGTACTAAAATGAAAATTACAATAATGACAAGCTTGTTTGCAAAATGGAATATGCAAATAGATACTGGCCATATTCTTGTCTGAATCATTACAAGTAGTCACAATATTCTTTTGCATACAATGGTTATTTCTCGTATATTCGGTAAGTCTTTGTGAAAATACTAATAAGTTGGTACAATTACACTTTTATTCTAAACTAGTTTTATTATGCTTATGGATTTATCTTTTGCTGCACTTATGGATGAAGCACGTGCTCTATATAAAGAATGGAGTACCGTTCATGAAACATTTGTTTTTATTTTATCCATTGCAATTCATATTCTAGATGCTAAACAATCTATTTTAGCACGTATTTTACATTTTCCACATCTTTTTCATAATATTTATGTCTATTTTATTACCCAGTTTTATGGCAAAGTTTTTTATAGTATCGTTGTTATTTTTTGGAATGCATATGCTTATTTAAGATGGAAGGGTACTAAAATAATAGCTGCTGTACAAGTGGACAAAACGAAGCATAAAACATGTGCTTTTATCATGGGTATGGGCTGTTTAGGTACGTTGATATGGGGAGTAACATTGAACAAATATTTTCATCAAGCTCTGTCTATTTCACTTTGGTGTGATGCTTTTTATGCTTTTTTTGGTCTTGTAGAGAAATGGTTTATGTCGCACAAAAAGCTAGAAAGATGGCTATTAGCTTTTCTGCGTTATGTGATTTTTTCTATTGCTTGCTACTACAAGGGGAAGCCGATTCTGACAGCACTACATCTTATATTAGCTATTATAGCAGTATATGGACAGTTTAAGTGGGTACAGTCCTATCAAACTAGGGTTAAATGTTTGGTGCCTAATAAATAACTTCATACCTAATGCGGAGAAGCTAGCTCCTCCGCATTAGGACTTTCACCTGAAATACTCTCATGCACCTTATCTTGGTGCACAATAATTAATATTTTTCTGATTATCAAGCAATATACATCCAAACTAACGTTATGAGGCCGTTGCAATAGGCTGATAAGTGCCAGAGAGCAAGGCGCTGAGGCACGCAAGACCGCAGAATACTTGAGGATCTGAGTACCGAAGGAACGCAGCTATATGGTGCTTTGTAGTCTATTGCAATGGCCTCATACAGATAATCTGTCTGTATCTAATTGACCATTTATGTTTGTTTTGAAAACAAAATCAGACTCTTCTCTTCTTCCAACCGGATGTCTTTGTTGCATAGATCAAAAAATGTCTTCCACAAACCAAATTTGTTGTAAACAAACAACAAATTTGGTTTGTGTTTTAGTCTCTTATGTAACATTTTCAAGAAAAATAACGAAATGCACCAAAAAAATAATTTTTTACTAATTCATGCAATAAAGCTGTCTTCCAGAGTTCACTTTAAAATAAAATAACCCATGCAATTAACCATTAAATTGTTATTTACATCTATACTATACACAACTGTAGCCTGCGATTCGACATCATTACATATTGTAGAAGAAGCTAATCAGCAAGTAGTAGAACAGCAGCCACAGAACGCATGCGAGCATCAATCCAGTGATTTGATACAAGCTATTGGGGACAATAACTTACCTTTATTAGAAACATTTTTGTTAAATAAGGGCATCGATGTCAATACACAGGATCACGCAGGACATACTCCTTTGGATTTAGCATTAATAGAGAATAAAACCGATGTGATTAAACTTTTCGCCAATCATATAACTACTCAATCAAAATGTGAGGGTACCTTAGAACCCCTATCAGAGCTAATCATAGTAGGAAAAAATATAGAAGAAGATACAATAAATTGGAAAAAGCATGCCCAAACAACAGGTGGGATTATAATAGACTTTAATAGAAAAAAACAAAAATAACAGATATATTACAATGCATAAATAAGCGTGGTAAAAAAGTGGACAAAAATACACGTATTATCTTGGACGCTCATGGAGGCATACCCGATTGGCTTTGTTGCATGAATAGGTTAAAAAATGGATTCGAGTGCTTATTTTTATAAAAAAAATAGTTCTCAGAAAATAAAAATAAGCTATGTCACAAAAAATGATCATCTCGAATGCAAGGGAATATAAT
>Ga0194121_10011855_pt1 | contig 10280 bp, 7 predicted proteins | sample TA2MahCa50mmetaG_FD_148609 | JGI IMG/M metagenome (GOLD analysis project Ga0194121, IMG submission 148609) | Freshwater microbial communities from Lake Tanganyika, Tanzania - TA2015020 Mahale Deep Cast 50m | ecosystem: Environmental > Aquatic > Freshwater > Lake | place: Tanzania: Lake...
GACCCCGGAAATCCCGGTGTTCGATCCCTACACCGGGGAGCGTCTCGGCGCGGTGCCCTGCGCTAGCGCGGAGGAGGTGCGACAGGCTGTCGACTGGGCGATGGCCTACCCCGCGAAGCTCACCCGTCACCAGCGGGCCTCGGTCCTTGAAGGCTGTGCTCGGAAAGTTCGGGAGCGGATGGAGCCGATAGCACGGCTGATCAGCGCCGAATCGGGGCTCTCGATCCACGACGCACGCTACGAGGTGGGCCGAGTATGCAGCGTTCTCGGCTTTGGCGCGCAGGAAGTGCTCCGCGACGACGGGCAAACCTTCAGCTGCGACCTGGGCGTGCCGACCAGGGCGCGCAAGGTGTTTACCCAGCGGTTTCCGCTTCAAGGCGTGATCGCTGCGATTACGCCTTTCAATCACCCCATGAACCAGGTTGCGCACAAGGTGGTGCCAAGCATTGCAAGCAACAACCGCATGGTGCTCAAGCCCTCGGAAAAGGTACCTTTTTCGGCGATGCTGCTGGCCGATCTGCTCTACGAGGCTGGGCTTCCCGAACCCATGCTCCAGATCCTCGCCGGCGAACCCGGAGAGGTGGTGGATGCGCTGCTTGCACATCCGGATGTGGAGATGATCACCTTCACTGGAGGCGTTGCGGTTGGGAAGGCCATCGCACAGAGGGCCGGCTACCGCAAGCTGGTGCTCGAATTGGGCGGTAACGATCCCTTGATCGTGATGGACGACGCCGATCTCGAGGAAGCCTCCACGCTCGCGGTGCTGGGTTCCTACCGCAACTCGGGACAGCGCTGCACCGCGATCAAGCGGATGCTGGTGCACGCATCGATTGCCGAGGACTTCACCGCGCGCCTGGTGGAGAAGACCCGTGCCTTCGCCTGCGGCGATCCGATGCTGGAATCCAACCAGATGGGCACGGTGATCGATGCGGGCGCGGCAAAGCGTATCGCCGAGCGGGTTGAGGAAGCGATCGCGCAGGGTGCCCAACTGCTCCATGGCCACCTGCGCGAAGGTGCCTTGTATGCCCCCACGGTGCTCGACCGGGTTCGCCCAGAGATGCGTGTCGTGCGCGAAGAGACCTTCGGGCCGGTGTCGCCAATCATCCGCTTTCGCACGGTTCACGAGGCGATCGCGATCGCCAACAGCACCGCCTTTGGTCTCTCGAGCGCAGTGTGCACCAACCGCCTGAGCGACATCGACCGCTTTGTGCACGGACTGCACGTGGGTACTGTGAATGTCCGTGAAATACCCGGATACCGCCTCGAGGTCACGCCCTTCGGAGGCATCAAGGATTCGGGACTCGGCTACAAGGAGGGCGTGCAGGAAGCGATCCGAAGCTTCACGCACCTCAAGACCTATTCACTTCCCTGGGGAGAAGCATGAGGGGGTTCAGCGCATGAAGCCACTTTCGATCGAAGCCATCGCTGCACTCTACCGCCAGCGCGGCGATGAGCAATACAGCGGCGAGCCGGTAACGCACCTCGAGCATGCCTTGCAGGCCGCAAACCTTGCCGAGTTGGCCGGCGAATCCGACATGCTCGTCACTGCCGCCCTGCTGCACGATTTGGGCCACCTGCTCCACGACCTCGAAGGGACACCGACGCTGCGAGGGGTGGACGACACCCATCAGGATCGCGCGGTGCCCTTTCTGCGGGGGCTGTTTCCGGAATCGCTGCTTCTTGCCATCCGCGGCCATGTCGATGCCAAGCGCTACCTGTGCGCAACCCGCCCCGGCTACTACGCAGGCCTGTCGGAAGACTCAAAGCGCAGCCTGCAGCTGCAGGGAGGCGCCTTCGGCCCGGCCGAGGCGCAAGCCTTCATCCACTTGGAGGGCGCACGCGATGCGGTACGCCTGCGCATCTGGGATGATCGTGCAAAGGCTCCCGGCGTTCGCACACCGGATCTGGAGCACTTTCTGGCGCGGGCGCAGCGCGCGGCAGGATCAGCCTGAATTGCGCAGCCCTGCGGCGATCCCGTTGATGGAAATCTGGATCGCGGTGCGCACCCGGCCTATCTCCGGATCATCGTCGCTGGCGCGGGCACGGTACCTTCGCAGGAGTTCCACCTGCAGATGGTTGAGCGGATCCAGATAGGGGAAGCGGTATTCGATCGAGCGACGTAGTTCGGGCTCGGACGCCAGACGCTCGGCCGACCCGGTGATGCGCTCGAGCGCGCTCTGTGCGCGTTGCCACTCCGCCTGGATCTTCCGGTAGATGCGGCGCCCCAAGCGCCGATCCTCCACCAGATCCACATAGCGCTCGGCGAGAGTCGGGTCGCTCTTGGTGAGGACCATGTCCATGTTGGACATCAGCGTCCGGAAGAAGGGCCATTCGGCATGCATCCTGCGCAGGAGGGCAAGACCCTCCCGCGCATCCGGGTCGGCGAGAAAAGCCTCCACTGCAGAGCCAAAGCCTGCCCATCCCGGAAGCCCAACCCGGCATTGTCCCCAACTGAAACCCCAGGGTATCGCGCGAAGACCGTCGATCGACCAGCGCTGGCCCTCGCCGCGAGGACGCATCGGAGGGCGCGAACCGATCTTGAGTTCGGCGATCTCGCGAAGCGGCGTTGCCGCAAAGAAGAATTCGGCAAACCCCGGCGTGTCGTAGACGAGCTTGCGGTAGGCCGCAAAACTCAGATCCGAGAGTTGCCCCGCTGCGTTCATGAAAGCCTCCGGCACCTGTTCGGAGGCTTGAATCAGGCTTGCCTCAACGGTGGCCGATACCAGCGCCTCAAGGTGGTAACGACCCACTTGCGGGTTGGAGTATTTCGAGGCGATCACCTCACCCTGCTCGGTGAGCCGCAATTGGCCATTCACCGTCCCTGGGGGCTGCGCAAGGATCGCGCGGTAGCTTGGCCCGCCGCCGCGCCCCACGGTACCCCCCCTGCCGTGAAAGAGACGCAGCACCATGCCCTGCGTCTCGCGGAAGGGCCGAAACCATTCCACCAGCGCCAGCTCGGCACGGTAGAGCTCCCAGTTCGAAGTGAAGAAGCTCCCATCCTTGTTGCTGTCGCTGTAGCCGAGCATGATGTCCTGCTCGCCGCCGCTGGTGCGGATCAGCGCAACGATCCCCGGGATCGCGTAGAGCTCGCGCATGATGCGTGCGGCAGCGCGCAGGTCGGCAATCGTCTCGAACAAGGGCGAAACGATCAGGTCGGCGTGCGTACCCTCCTCGCCGAGCACACCGTGAAATAGGCCCGCCTCTTTCTGCAGAACCAGCACCTCGAGCAGATCACTGACTTCCTCGGTATGCGAGATCACGTAATGGCGAATCGCCGCCCCGCCAAAGAGCCCCTGCGACCTTCGTGCCTCGTCGAAGACCGAGAGCTCGGCAAGGCAGGACGCGCTGTAGGTGTGCGTTGCGAGGCGCAGGGCGCGAGGGTCGTGCAGCTGTCCGATCAGCAGGGCACGCCTTTGCTGCTCGTTGCACCCCAGGTAATCAGGGCATACCCGCGCAATGCGGAGGAGTTCTGCGATCGCCACCTCATGCCGATCCGAACTCTGCCGCAGATCGATCGTTGCGAGGTGAAACCCGAACACCTCCGCAGCACGCTCGAGCCTCGCGAGCCGACCGAAGGCCATCGCCTCACCGGCATGCCCTTCAAGCGATCGCGCAACGACACGCAGGTCATCGCGAAACTCGGAGGCCTGCGCATAGGGCCTCGACGGTGCCACGGCGTGACGCAGCGCCTCGGCACCGGTGAGCGTCTGGAGCGTCGCCGCAAGGCGCGCGTAAACGCCGATCAGCGCCCTGCGGTAGTACTCGTCTTCGCGGTGCGGGTTATGGTCCTGAGCGGCGCGCGCCAGAGCACGCAGTTCGGCGCTCGACGGCGCAAGCCCATCGGCAATGGAAAACTCCGACCCGAGCCAGTGCACCTCACTCAGGTAGTGCCGGAGGATCAATTCGCACTGTCTGCGCAGGGCTCCCGCCAGCGTTGCCGCGCCCACATTCGGGTTCCCGTCGCGATCTCCGCCAACCCAGTGCCCCATTCTGAAGAATGGCGCAAGTCGTCCCGCCTGCAGCCGCTCCTCGAGGCTGCGGTAGAGGCGCGGGATGTGTTCGAGAAAAGTAAGGGGGTAGAAGCTCAACGCATTCTCAACCTCGTCGGCCACCGTGAGTCCGGCGGTGCGCAACATGCGTGTGAGCCAAAGCTGCGTCATACAGCCGAGCATCTCGCGCCGATTTTCCTCGAGCGCCTCACCGTCCTCGAGCGTCTGCCGCGCCCAGAGAAGCGTCGAGATCCGGCGCTCGGCCTGCATGATGCTTTGCCTTCGGACCTCGGTTGGATGCGCGGTGAGTACTGGCGAAATGCAGGCCGTTTGGAGCACTTGCAGCACTGCCTGTCTTGACACCCCGGCCGCTTCGAGCTTTGCGAAGGTGGCCTTGAATGTGCCTGCCGGTGGCCGACCGAGCGAGGTCTCGCGCGCCCAGTTGCGCAGCAACTGGTGATCCTCGGCGATATTCACCAGATGACTGAAATAGCTGAAGGCTCGCATCACCACGACGGTTTCATCGCCGCTCAGACGCTTGAGGATGCCGCCAAGCCGACGCCCAGCGGCAAGATCGCGATGCCCCCGACAGGCCACCGAGAGCCTGCGGATCTCCTCGATCAACAGGTAGATCGCTTCGCCCTCGTGGTGCCGAATGACTTCGCCGAGGAGGCGGCCAAGGAAGCGGATTTCCTGCACGAATCCTTGCGCCCCATCGTCGGCAACGGTGGATCTGGGTGGCGCTCTCTCGCCGTTGGCAGGAGCCTCCCCGCCCGCAACCAAGGCGTTCGGTTCAAGCTCCGGCGTTGTTGCCCCGCCCGATCCACGGATGGTGGACTCTGCGACGGAAGTTCGCGTCTTGCGTGCGGACTTCACGGATTTGCCTCCCTCTGCACCATGAAACAAGACCCGGCGCCCCAGCATGGCGCAAAGACTGAGGGGCATCAGTCCAGGAACATTCCCATACCCGATGCCCTCGGGGCAAGCAAGGAACGTACCCGTATCCGATGTCTATTGGATGGTTTGGATGTCTTTAGCGGTGAGCAGGCAACGTACCCGTTCTCTGACGCGGGTGAGGCCGTGGGCGACCCCACTGGCGAACGTACTGCGCACGCAACAGGAGCGGCCCACTTTGCGCTGCACTGCATTTCACAGGAAGCGGGGCTTACAATCGATGGCAACCCTTGACGAAGGAGGCTATGCGATGGGACTTTTCAGCAAGAAAGAAGAAGCGCCTGCGCCGGATCCCAACATGGTCAAGGTGCGTCCCGAACTCACCTGCTGTGCGACCTGCCTCTGGTGGATGGGCCGGCGCAATTATGTGAAGCAGACTGAGCAGATCACCGAAACAAAGAAGGGGCGCACCGACACCTTCATCCGGGTTCATCGCACCGATACGGGCGACTGCGGAAACGTGAAAATGGACGAGCGTTATGGAAAACCGTATAAACCAACCCACTACTGCGACGGCTACCAGAGCTGGTTTGTCAACGGACTGCCAACCGCCAACAGCCGACTCTGAACCGAAACGAACGCGCAGAGTGCTCGTTCTGACCCCGAGGGGCCACGCCTGATTTAATACGGTAAAGTCCTTACGCACGAACGCTTACCGTAGCTTACACCTCAAATCATTCAGGTGGGTACCATAAGGGAGTTCACTGACGGTGAACTTCCCAACCTTCATCTCCCATCGGGGAGATTTTTTTGCCGATCGCCGGTGCTATGGTCGGCACACTGTTGATCCGCGAGAACCCTTAAGGATTCCCTCAGGGCATGACCGAACCACCCTTGCGCACCGTCCTGATCGGCACCGTTTTCAGCCTCTGCTACGTGATCGTTGACCGGCTGAGCTACATCCATCCGCTGGGCGACCTGAACATCACACCCTGGAACCCGCCTGCGGCGTTTCAGGTGTTCTTCCTGGTGGTTATGGGTGCAAGGTGGTTTGGCTGGGTGTATCTCACCCTCGGCCTCTCGGACATGTTGGTGCGCCACTCCGACCCCGCGACGCCGTCGGTGTGGCTGGGCAACCTTCTGCTTGTGGTTTGCTACACCCTGATCGCCCTGAGCCTCCGAAAAGGTCATCAAGGTGTACCGATGCTCGGCTCAAGGCGCTCGATTGTGTTGTCTTGCCTGATCCTGTCGGCAGGCGCGCTGTGCACTGCGATGGCCTATGTGAGCCTGCAGACGATCCTCGGAACCCTGCCTGCCGGAGAGTTCATTCATGCAATCTATCGTTTCTTCGTGGGTGACCTGCTCGGAATGATCGTGCTGCTGCCCCTCGGTTTTCAGTTGGTGGATGTGGCTGGCCGAAAGCGCTTTGTGCAAATGCTCAAGGCACCCAGTTTCTGGCCGCTGCTCGGGTTGCTGCTCGCCGGCCTTGCGATGCTTCTGGTGCTCCCCGGGGAGTTGCGTCTACGGTACTTCTTCCCGCTCTTTTTCGCGCTCGGACTGATGGCCGCTGCGCATTCCTTGCCGGGCGCAACCCTGAGTTCGAACATGATCCAGGTCCCGCTGATGATCAGCAGCGCGCAAACCGGCGCCACCCCGGAGTTGCTGCTCGAGTTGCAGATCGTGGTGCTCACGCTGCACCTCACCGGACTGATCATCGGCACTGTGGTCGACGAAAGGATCCGTGCACAGGAAAGGCTCCAGGACAGCCTGCAACTGGCTGCTGCCGGCGAGCTTGCCGGATCGCTTGCGCATGAACTGCATCAACCCCTCAGTGCGCTCAACGCCTACGCCGAAGCAGCCGTGCTGCAGGCGCAGGGGGTCTCGCCCGAGGCGATGCCGGAATCGGTGCGCAACACCCTCGACAGGATCGCGCAGGAAACGCTGCGGGCCTCCAGCATTGTGCGCAGCCTGAGGCAATTCTTCACCGCCGGAGCGGCTTCGATCCAGCCTGTCGACCCGCTGCACCTGATGCAAGAATGCGTGGACCGTGTTGCTTCGCTGGCCGCCGAGCGCAAGGTGGAGCTGGGCATCGCCTCGAGCGGCTGGGCCCCCGTGGTTTTCGTGGACCGGGTGCAAATGGGCACTGCACTCGGCAACCTGCTCAAGAATGCGGTCCAGGCCTCCTCGCCCGGACAGAAAGTTGTGATCCGGTTGCTTGGCCGTGGACAGCGGGAGGTCCAGATTCGCGTGAGCGACGAAGCCACGCCCCTGTCGGCAGCCGAGGCCGAGCAGTTGTTTCGGCCTTTCGCCACGCGGAGCAAGGACGGTCTGGGTCTGGGGCTTTCGATCAGTCGATCGCTGGTCGAGAACAACGGCGGTACACTGCACTACGAGGCTTCTCCTGAAAAGAGCTTTGTTGTCACACTGATCCATGAAGAGCACGAACCCGACATCCGCAACGAAGGACCACGAGCAGCGCGTTTGTGTCGTTGACGACGATTCTGCGGTGCGCGATTCCCTTGCGCTGATGCTCGGTCTCAAGGGATTCGACTGCCGTGTGTTCGAGAGCGCGGAACATTTCCTCAGTGCCGCGCCCAAAAAAGCCTGCTGCCTGATCCTCGACTTGCGCATGGGCGGGATGTCGGGACTTGAACTCCAGCGGCGTATTGCCACACTTGGAGTGGATCATCAGGTGATCTTCCTGAGCGCCTATGCCGACACCCAGGTGATGCGCCAGGCGTTCCTCGGCGATGCCGCCGACTTCCTCGAGAAACCGGTGGTGGCAAGTCAGTTGCATGCGGCTATCGAGCGAGCATTTGTGCGCATCGCGCAGAACGCGCTCCAACCCGAAACGGATCGGGCGCTCGACCTTCTCACTGCGCGCGAACGCGAGGTCCTCGACGCGGTCGTGAAAGGCCTGAGCCACCGCGAGATCGGCGAACTTCTCGGCATCAGCCCGCGCACCGTGGAAGTGCACAAAGCGCGCATCATGGGCAAACTCGAGGCCAGGAGCCTCGCAGAGCTTCTGAGAAGGGCCATCCGCAGCGACACCCCACCAAAGGTAGGGCTTGCCTGATCGCATCCGATCAGCGACCATCTGCCTCGCTTAGCGGATCCCCACTTGAATCGTCGGGATTATAAAAAAGACAAGGAGCATGCGCGTGCGCCGTTGGGCGTGCACCTCTGCTCCGCTGGGTTGTCGCAGGGAAGTAAACGTTGGTGGGCATTTCGGAAAAACCTGAGTTCCGGAGGCCACCTTGGAAAGCGAAGCGGTAAAACTGTTTCGCGCGGCGGATGCGGCGTTTCTCGTCGTATTGGCTGCTGCGCTATGTCTCGTCTTCTACGTCGGACGCGTTGGTTACCATGAGGCTTCACTCACCGAAGCAGCCAAGGCCAACGCCGAAGTGCTGCGACTCTGGTTCGACAAGCTCGCCCAGGCGCACGCCCAGGGACAGCCCACCCCGCTCGAAGACTGTGCAGCCGACGGCGAAAAAACCTGGGAGCAGTGCCGCAAGGCGCTAGCGGGTGCCGACGGACCGCTGCACAACCTGCGCAACCCCTTCGATCCGTCTTTCGGGGTGATCGGCCCCAAGTGTGACCGCACCGACCTGAACACCCGGGGCCTCCTCGTGGTGGAGAAAGGCACCCCGGCACCGCCAGGCACACCGCCGGGCGTGAGCTATGGCCCCTTTGAGGATTCCGACAAGCTCACCCGGGAGATGCCCGCCCGTATCCTGGTGTGCGACAAGGGCGCCTACCCGCTGCGCGTGGCGGAGGTGAAACTGTGAGCGCTATCGAGTCTACGCCCCGAATCCGCAGCGCGCCTCCCGCGTGGGGATCGCTGCCCATGCGGGCTTTCTTCCACCAGTGGTTGCTCGACCCCAACCCCCGGGGCAATTACCAGGCTGCGATCGACCGTTTCGTTGCACTGCTGATCATCGCAAACCTCTTTGCGCTCGTTCTTGAAGGGGTGCCGGCAATCCATGACCCCTACAAGAAATGGTTCCACATCTTCGATATTTTTTCGGTTGTGGTGTTCACCGTCGAATACCTGACCCGTCTCTACCTCGCTCCCGAGGACGAGGAGTTTCGCCGGGGAGCCTTTCCACGCTGGAACTATGTGCGCAGCCCCTTTGCCGTGATCGACCTGATCGCGATTCTGCCCTTCTACCTCGCGGCCTTCATTGCGGTGGATCTGCGCATGCTCCGGGCGCTGCGCCTGCTGCGGATCTTCAAGATCCTGCGGGTGCTGCTGCCGGCCTACCGGGAGTTTCAGGAACTCAATCGAGGGCGCAGCTTTCGCCAGAAGGTTCATGCGCTGGTCTGGCCGAGCGCCTACGGCGGGCAACTCCACGAGTTTTTCGACACCTTCATCATGGTCTGGGTGGTGTCAGTGCTCGCCGTGGTGCTGGAATCCGTCCTTGCAATCCACTATGTGCTCAACCTCGAATTTGTGATCCTCGATATCGTGGCGGTGGGCGTATTCACCATGGAGTATCTGTTGCGCATGTATTCGGTGGTGGAATCCGAGGGCCACCGCCACCCTGTGGTTGGCAGGTTGAATTATGCAAGCAGCGGCAACGCGATCATCGATTTCCTCGCCGTGATCCCGTTCTTTCTGGAAGCCTTCCTGCACCACCTCTTCGATTTGCGTTTCCTGCGGGTCTTCCGGTTGCTGCGCTTGCTCAAGCTCACGAAGTACACCGGAGCCACGAGCACCATGTTTGTGGTGATCAAGCGCGAATGGCCAGTGATGGCCGGCGCAGGGTTCATCATGCTGCTGCTCGTGGTGCTCACCGCAAGTCTGGGCTATCTCTTCGAGCATGAGGCGCAGCCCGACAAGTTCGAGAACATTCCGCAGGCGATCTACTGGGCAGTGATCACGCTGGCTTCGGTGGGTTACGGCGATATCTCACCGGTCACGCCGACTGGAAGGGTCATGACGATCATCCTGGCGCTGATGGGCATTGGCATCTTTGCCATACCGGCTGCCTTGCTGTCTTCGGCGTTCAGCGATCAGTTGCGCATCGAGCGCGAGAGGCTTGCCAATGAGCTCTACAGCATGTTGGCGGACGGACAGATTTCGGAAGAGGAACAGGAGATCATCGACCGCGAGGCCAAGCGTCTGCACTTGAGCAACTACGAGGTACAGCGCCTGATCGAGCGTGCGCACCGCGAGCGGGAACTCAAGGACAACCACACCGGACTCTCGATCACCAAGCTGGTGGAACGCCCCGAGGTTGCAATCGAGCGCTATCGCGAGATGCTCGGGCAAATGCGTCAGATAGCGCTTCTGGTTGACGCTCAGGCGATGGACCGTCTCATCGATGATCCCGACCGCACCAGATAACGTACAGAATCTTTCGCACTTTCGGGAATGGTGGCTTCTTCTAGAGT
>Ga0194121_10011856_pt1 | contig 10279 bp, 7 predicted proteins | sample TA2MahCa50mmetaG_FD_148609 | JGI IMG/M metagenome (GOLD analysis project Ga0194121, IMG submission 148609) | Freshwater microbial communities from Lake Tanganyika, Tanzania - TA2015020 Mahale Deep Cast 50m | ecosystem: Environmental > Aquatic > Freshwater > Lake | place: Tanzania: Lake...
TACGCAACCACCCTGGGCGAGCGGGGCACCGGGCTTTCGGGCGGTCAGCGGCAGCGCTCGAGCATTGCGCGCGCCATCTTGCCCGATGCCCCCATCCTGGTGCTGGACGACTCGACCTCGGCGCTCGATACGCACACCGAGCGACTGGTTCTGAACACGATCTTCGGCATGGAACGCCGGCCCACCACCTTGATCGTGGCGCAGCGGCTGTCCGCGGCGCGCCGCGCGGACTTGATCCTGGTGATCGAGGAGGGGCGCCTCACGCAGCGGGGCACCCACGCCGATCTCGTGGCCGCTCCCGGCCTGTATCAGCGCATGTGGCGCGAGCAGGCCTCCGTTCATGAGGACGCCGATCATCCCCCTGCCGGCGCCGCCCGCCCATGATCGACATCGAAGAACGGGACGAACTCGTCGTCAAGCGCGCGTTCAGCGCGCGCGATGCGCGGCGGCTATGGCAGTTCGTGCACGCGGACCGCTGGCGGCTTGCGGCGGGTGCGGCGCTCGCGATCGCCGGTACGCTCTTCGAGTTGACGCAACCGATCGTGCTCATGCACATCATCGACGGCGCCATCGGCGGCCGGCGCGCGGATTTGCTGTTCTGGCTGGTGGGAGCGTACCTGGCCCTTGCGCTGGGCAACTGGGTCAACGGCGTCTGGCAGACCTTCCACATGGGCCGGGTGGGCCAGGGCACCCTCTACCGCATGCGCATCACCATGTTCACCCACCTGCAGGCGTTGTCGATGAGCTTTTATGACAAGACCAAGGTCGGCCGCATCATCTCGCGCATGACCAGCGACATCGGCGCGCTGAACGAACTCATGACCAACGGAGTGATCGCGGCGCTCACCTCGAGCCTTTCGCTCGTCGGCATCATCGTCTTCATGCTCATTACGAGCTGGCAGCTGGCGCTGGTGGCGTTCGTCGTCCTGCCCGCAGCGGCCTTGTACGTGCGCTGGTTTACGCCGCGCTCGCGCGATGCCTGGCGCGAGGTGCGCGACCGGACATCGGCGGTCAACGCGGCGATGGCCGAGAGCATCATCGGCGTGCGGGTGATTCAGGCCATGGCGCGCGAGGACGTGAACGCCGAGCTTTTCGACGTCATCAACCGGCGCAATTTCAACGCTGGAAGGATCGCAGGTAAGATCACCGCCACCCTCTGGCCGGCGGTGGACGGCATGACCGCCGTGACCACCGCCGCGGTGATCGGCGTCGGGGGCTACTGGGTCTTGCAGGGGAGCGTAGAAGGCTTAACGGTCGGCGTGCTCGGCGCCTTCTTGATCTATGTGGAACGTTTCTTCGAACCCTTGCGGGCGCTCAGCGAGCTGTACGACTCATTCCAGAACGCGGCCACGTCCAGCGAGCGGGTGTTCGCCCTATTGGACGTGCGGCCCGAGATCCAGGACAAGCCGGGCGCATTGCCCATGGGCGAGGTCCGCGGCGAAGTCGAGTTCGAGCGCGTGACGTTCGCCTACAGCCCGGGGAATCCGGTGATCCACGAGCTGAGCCTGCGCATCCGGCCCGGCGAGACGGTGGCGCTAGTGGGCGCGACGGGTTCGGGCAAGACGACCCTCGCGAATCTGATCTTGCGCTTCTATGACGTCTCGGACGGCGCGATCCGCATCGACGGCCACGACGTGCGCGATGTCACCCAGGCCTCGCTGCGACGCCGGATCGCGGTGGTGCTGCAGGAGCCTTTCATCTTCGCGGGCACGCTCCGCGAGAACATCACGTTCGGCCGCCCCGACGCCAGCGAGGCGGACGTACGGGAGGCCATGCGCATCGCCAACCTCAGCACCTTCGTCGAGCGCCACCCGTTTGGGCTCGACACCCCCATCCAAGAGCGGGGCGCCGGACTGTCCCTCGGCGAGCGCCAGCTCATCGCCTTCGCACGCGCCATCTTGGCGGACCCGCGCATCTTGGTCCTGGACGAAGCCACGAGCAACGTGGACACCGAAACGGAGCGCTTGGTCCAGCAGGCGCTGGAGCGGCTCCTGGCCACCCGCACCGCCGTGGTCATCGCCCACCGGCTTTCAACGATCGAACACGCCGACCGCATCATCGTCCTGTCGTTGGGGCGCATCGTGGAAGAGGGCAATCACGCGCAGCTCCTAGCCAAGGGCGGTCTCTACGCCCGGTTGCACCGGCTGGGGATTCAGCAGACCGACGAGATCACCCAAGCCTTGCTGGCGGAGACGGCGGAGCGGACGTAGGCCGCCGGACCCGTCGGGGCGGGTCTGCGACCCGCCCGCAACGCGGCCAGGCGCCCCGCGTGTAGGGGCGCGCCGGTTCCGATCCTCACGTAGGAGGATGCTGTGGGATGCCGTGCGCTGGCACGGCGTCTCAGAGTGGCTCGGGACGAGCTGGTAGTTGGGTGGCCATGCGCGCGCCGGAACTTGCCAAGTCGGATGCCCGGGCGGTCGCAGGGTCAGGCGAAGGAGAGGCGCCACCCGCCGGGACCGGGGGCGAAGCTGGTCCCGAAAGGCACGGCACGCGACCATTCGGGCAGAACCGTCGGTTCGCGTCGTCGTGGCCAGCGCCGGTGCGACGGTGGCGCCCGCTGCGCGCCTGGTGGGCCCGCTGGGCCTGCCCGCTGGCCATTCTCATCGCCAGCGGCACCCTCGTGGCCGCGATGACGTGGGGTCTCACGACCTTCGGGCCGGCGTTTGCCGCCTTGGGCATTATCCCCAGCGCGCTGGACGGCCGGTTGCTGTACGCCAATCCGGCGTTGGGGCACATCGCGCAGCGGGACGCGCACGCGCTGCCGGGAGCGCCCTTCGGGGATCTCATGCATCCAGACGACCGGCCGCATCTGCAGGAGCACTTCGCGGCCCTCGCGCGTGGCGTCACGGACGCCATGGCGCTGGACCTGCGGCTTCGCCGGGACGCCGCGACGCCCGGCTGGGCCCGCGTGACGCTCGGGCTCATCCGTACGTCCGACGGCGTGCCCGGCTTCGCCGTCGCCATCGTGGAGGACGTGACCGAAGAGCGGGCCCACACGGCGGCGCTGGAGCATCAAGCGCTGTACGACCCGCTCACCGATCTCCCCAACCGCGTCCTCTTCCTGGATCGCCTGGCGCATGCCATCGAGTCGGCCCGCCGGGACGAGTTGCCCGTGGTCTTGCTGCTGCTGGACCTGGATCGCTTCAAGGAAGTCAACGATACGCTCGGCCACCACTGGGGGGACTCGCTGCTGAGGAAACTGGCCCGGCGCATTCGTGCCGAGTTGCGGGGATCGGAGACCATCGCGCGGCTCGGGGGCGACGAATTCGCGGTGCTGCTGCCGCCGGGCGAAGGGCTCCCCGCCGCGCAGAGCGTCGCCACGCGCATCCTGGCCGCGCTCGAAGCGCCGTTCGAGATCGACGGGCGCGTGCTGGACGTGGGGTGCAGCATCGGCATCGCGCTCTATCCGGCCAGCGGGCGCAACGCGACCACCCTGCTACGCCGCGCCGACCTGGCCATGTATACGGCCAAGCACGCGAAGGCCGGCTTCGCGATGTTCGCACCCGAGCAGGAGCACCACACGCCCCACCGGCTCTCGTTCACCAGCGAGCTGCGGCATGCCATTCACAGCGGACAGTTGCGCCTGCATTACCAGCCCGTGGTGGACATGGCGAGCGGCCAGGTGAACCACGTCGAGGCCCTGGTGCGCTGGGAGCACCCGTAACGCGGGCTGCTGGCGCCCTCGACCTTCATCCCGCTCGCCGAGGAGACCGGGTTGATTCGACCGCTGACCAACTGGGTGCTCGCCGAGGCGCTCCAACAGTGCCGCCGCTGGCGCGACGAGGGCCTGACGCTCGGCGTATCGGTGACCGTGTCCGCGTCGTTCCTGCAAGGCCAGCGCCTGCCCGAGAAGGTGGAGGAGTTGCTGCGCGAGGTGGAGCTCGATGGGTCCGCGCTGCGGCTGGAGGCGACAGAAAGCGCGATCATGCGCGATCCGGCCCACGCCACCGAACTGTTTGCGCGCCTGCGCGCCCTCGGCGTGCGGCTGGCGGTGGACGACTTCGGGACCGGGCATTCCTCGCTCGCCCACCTCAAGCAGTTGCAGGCCGACGAAATCGAGATCGATCAGAGTTTCGTGCAAGCCATGGTGAGGGACCCCCGCGACGAGGTCATCGTGCGCACCGCCATCGACCTGGCGCATGGCCTGGGGTCGCGCGTGGTGGCCGAATGGGCAGAGAACCACGAGACCCTATTCCTGCTGGCGGAGCAGAACTGCGACGCCGTGCAGGGCTTCATCCACAGCCAGCCTCTGGCGCCGGATGAAGCGGCGCGGTGGGTGCGCGCATCGAGGGCCGGTGCCCCCGAGCTTCGGCTCGCCTCCACCCCGTCACCCCAAGCCTGATTGGGGACGGTGAGCCGCCCCCGGCAGATCGCCGCCGGCCATCCGCCGGCGCTCGGCGGGTCGAGAAGACGGCCGGGGCCCGAGTGTCCGGGACGACGAAGCGACGCATAATTGTGCGCCGCGTACCCGTGGACGGCGACCGCGGCCCCCCGGGTTCGCCCAGGGGGAATGCGAGGTCCTACCCGTGCCCCCAGGCCCAGGTGAGGTCGGCCTGGGCGAACACGGGCCCATCCGTACAGACGCGCTCGGGACCACGGATCGTCGGCACGACGCACGAGTAGCAGGCGCCCACCCCGCAGCCCATGCGCGCCTCCAGGGCGACAAACACCGGCGACGCCACGCCGGTTGCCGCGGCAAGCTGCGGGGTCAGGCCGGCTAAGGCCCGCAGCATCGCGGTGGGTCCGCACGCAAAGATCTGATCGGCCCAGGCGTACATGGGCGGGATCAGCTCCGTGACCACGCCGTGGTGACCCTCACTGCCGTCGTCCGTCGCGACGGCATAGCGCACGTGCGGCGCCACGTAGCCGCGCGGCGTGAGGCCGTGGCGATCGCGCCCGCCGCTGAGCAGGGTCACCGCAACCCCGGCCTGGGGTGCGCGGTCGGCCAAGGCCAGCAGTGGCGCCAAGCCGATGCCGCCACCGACCATGAGAGCCCGCGTGCGTCCCGGCTGGTAGGCGAACGGTCGCCCGAGGGGACCCAGGACGTCCACCAGCGACCCGGGGTCCCGCTGCACCAGCCAGGCCGTGCCTCGGCCGACGACGTCGATCAAGAAGGCCACGCGGCCCCTGGCCGGATCGATGCGGCTGAAGCTCAAGGGCCGCCGTAGCATGGGGTCGTAGCAGTCGTGCGGCGCGCAGCGCACGTGCGCGAACTGCCCCGGCTGCGCCGCCCCCGCCAGGCGCGGCGCGTCGTACTCACACCACCATAGGCGATCGGTGAGGCGGTGATTGGCGCGCACGCGCACCGTCTCGAGTGTGCGCATCACGCGGGCGCGACCGCGACCGGCGCGCCGTCGCGATAGGCGGGCAGCGGCAACACGTTGTAGGTATGGCGCGCCTCGCGCAACGCCTCCACCAACGCGCGGGCGGTATCGAGCGACGTCAGGCAAGGCGTGCGCGTTTCCACGGCGGCGCGGCGCATGTGGTGCCCGTCCTGCAGGGCGGTGCGCCGGCCGGTAAGCGTGTTGATGACGAGCACCACACGGCCCGCGCGAATCACTTCTTCGACGTTGGGGCTGCCTTCGCGCAGCTTGCTCAGCACCGGCACGCGCACGCCCAGTTCGGCGGCGAGGTAGCGCGCGGTGCCATCCGTCGCCGTCAACCCATAGCCCAACGCAAGCAGGCCCTGCATGATCGGGCGCGCTTCCCGCTTGTCGCGGTCGGCGATGGAGACCAGCACGTCGCCCGTGGGTGGCAGATCGTTACCCGCCGCGATCATGGCTTTGAGCAGCGCCGACGGAAAGGTGCGGTCGACGCCCATCACCTCGCCGGTGGATTTCATTTCGGGACCCAGATACGTGTCCACGCCGGGGAGTTTGCCTATCGAGAAGACCGGCGCCTTCACCGCGTAGAGCGGCCGTGGAGGCGCGAGACCCGGTGCGTAGCCGAGCCCCCGGAGCGTGTCGCCAAACATGACGCGGGTGGCGAGGCGCACCATCGGGATGCCCGTGGCCTTGCTCAGATACGGCACCGTGCGGCTGGCCCGGGGGTTTACTTCCAACACGTAGACCTGACCCTCGAAGATCACGTACTGGATGTTGATGAGCCCCTTGGCGTGCAGCCCCGCGCAGATGCGCGTGGTGTAGTCGAGGATCGCGGCCTGGGCGGACGGATCGACGTTCACCGGCGGGTAGACGGCATAGCTGTCACCCGAGTGCACGCCGGCGCGCTCGATATGCTCCATGATGCCGGGCACCAGCGTTTCTACGCCGTCGCAAATGGCGTCGACCTCCACTTCACGACCCTGCAGGTACTTGTCAACCAGCACCGGGTGCTGGGGCGACGGCTGGGTGACCTCGCGGATATACCGCTCGAGCTCGGCGCGGCTTTCGACGATCTCCATGGCCCGGCCGCCCAGGACGTACGAAGGCCGCGCCAGAACCGGATAGCCCAGCCGATCGGCGATCGTGAGCGCATCGTGCATGTGCGTGACGGTGGCCCCGGGCGGCCGCAGAATACCTAGCCTTTCGAGGAAGCGGTCGAACTTGGCGCGATCCTCCGCCTCATCGATGGCGGAGACGCCGCTGCCCGCGATCTCGACCCCCAGCGCGTAGAGCGGCGCCGCCAGATTGATCGCCGTCTGGCCGCCGAACTGCACCACGGAAGGCGGAGGCGCGCCATTGCCCTGCGCCTCGTTCCGCAGCACGTCGGCCACGCTCTCTTCGTCTAGGGCTTCGAAGTACAGGCGGGTCGACGTGTCGAAGTCGGTGCTGACCGTTTCGGGGTTGGAGTTGATCATGACGCTCGCACGGCCGACCTCGCGCAACGCCCAGGCCGAGTGCACGGCGGAATAATCGAACTCGATGCCTTGCCCGATGCGGATCGGCCCGCTCCCGATCACCACCGCCGCGGGCGCGCCCTCAGGCAGCGCTTCGTTCTGGCGCTCATAGGTACTCCAGAAATACGGCGTGGCCGCATCGAACTCGGCGGCGCAGGTGTCCACCATCTTGTACGCCGGCGTGATCCCCAACGACCGGCGCAATTCGCGCACGCGGTCGGGCAGCATGTCGGCCAGGCTGCCGATCATCTCGTCGGAGAAGCCCAGGCGCTTGGCCTGCCACAGCACGTCGGGCGTCAGCGCCACGGCGAGCAGCTTCCGCTCCATGCGGTGGATATTGGCGAGCTTTTCGACGAAGAAGACATCGATGGCCGATCGTTGCGCGATCTCCCCAGGGGTGGCGTCCCGGCGCAGGGCAGCCATGATGGCCCACAGGCGCTCATCGTTGGGATGGTCGATGCGCCACCAGAGCTGCGCGGGGTCGTTCGCCCAGCGCGGGTCCTCCCACAGCAGCGTCTTGCCACCGATCTCCAAGGCGCGCACGGCCTTGTTGAGCGAGGCCTCGATGGTGCGCTCGATGGCCATCACTTCGCCGGTCGCCTTCATCTGCGTACCGATGCGGCGGTCGGCGCTGGCGAACTTGTCGAAAGGCCAGCGCGGGATCTTGGTGACCACGTAGTCGAGCGCAGGCTCGAAGGCCGCCGTGGTGCGCTGGGTGATGGGGTTGGGCAGCTCGTCCAGCGTGCGGCCGATCGCGATCTTGGCGGCGATGCGCGCAATTGGGTAGCCGGTGGCCTTCGAGGCCAGCGCCGATGAACGGCTCACGCGCGGATTTACTTCGATGATGTAGTACTGGAAAGAGCGAGGATCGAGCGCGAACTGGATGTTGCAGCCGCCTTCGATGCCGAGGGCGCGAATGATCTTGAGGGCCGCCGAACGCAAGAGCTGGTATTCCTTGTCGCTCAGCGTCTGACTGGGCGCGAACACGATCGAGTCCCCCGTGTGCACGCCCATGGGGTCAAAGTTCTCCATGTTGCAGACGGTGATGCAGTTGTCGGCGGCGTCGCGCATTACCTCGTACTCGACTTCTTTCCAGCCGATCAGCGAGCGCTCGACCAGCACCTGGTGGATCGGGCTGGCCTGCAGCCCGTGGCGCACGACGGCGTCGAATTCCTCGGCGTGCTGGGCGACGCCCCCGCCGGTGCCGCCGAGGGTGTAGGCCGGCCGGATGATCAAGGGAAAGGGGCACTCGCGGGCGAATTCCCACGCCTGCGGCAGCGAGGTGACCGTGCGGCTCCGCGGCACCGGCTCGCCGATCCGTTGCATGAGCGCGCGGAAACGCTCGCGGTCCTCAGCGTCCTGGATCGCGCGCAGGGGGGTGCCAAGCAGGCGGACCGCATAGCGCGCCAGCACGCCGGCGTCCGCCAAGTCCTTGGCGAGATTCAGTCCGGTCTGGCCGCCCATCCCCGCCAGCAGCCCGTCCGGCCGCTCACGCGCGATGATGCGCTCCACCACCGGGACCGTGAGAGGCTCGATGTACACCACGTCGGCGATGTCCTCGTCGGTCATGATGGTGGCCGGGTTGGAATTCACCAGGACGGACGTGACGCCTTCCTCGCGCATGGCCTTGCAGGCTTGCGTGCCGGCGTAGTCGAACTCGGCCGCCTGACCGATCACGATCGGCCCCGAGCCAACGATCAGGACTTTGCGGAGGCCGTCGCGCTTAGGCATGGGGGATGGGGTCTTGGCCCAGCACGCGCAGCGGCCCGGGACACGTGCGCGCGGCTTGCGCGAGGCGGACGTCCGCAGTCCAGATCGGACAATCAGAATCCTCGGCAACGGCCAGATCTTGGGCGTCGTCCACCGAGGGCAAGCCGAGACGGACCGTGACCGCCCATGCTCGGCCCAGCAGGTCCGCGGATCGGCGATAGCGCACCGGCAATTCGATCATCTGCGCCAGCGCCTCATCCGCGAGTGCCGGCGTGAACAGACCACGGCGGCGCCGCTGCCAAACGCCGTTGGCGACCTCGTACGGGAGCAAGGCTGAAGCCACCCACAGCTCCCCACGGGCCGCGACGGCGCCAAGCAGTCGTTCGGCGAACTCGCTGTCGGGCTCGTCAATCACAAGCTTCACGGCGACCGACGCATCCAGACAGATCATTCGCCGTCCCGCCAGCGGTCGGGCGCTTGTCGCATCGCGCGGATGAGTGGAGTCGAATCCGGAAGCGTCCCGTACGTGGCCCGAATGGCGGCACAGTGCGCGCGCAGCCGTTCGAGCGTTGCTGGCCAGCGGCGCAGCTTCTCGCGCAGTTCGTCGTCGATGAACGATTCGAGCGTGGGCCGCTCGAAGAGGCCGCCCTTCCCGACCTCGAAGTGGGCGCAAAGGGTCTCCAGGGCGTGAACGTCGTAGCGCTTGGCGGCGCCCGCGTGGATCCGGTGCACGGTTGAGTAGCTCAAGCCGGTGGCGCGCGCCAGCTCGGCCAGCCACTCACCCTTCTGGGACACCAGCGCGCGCAATCTGATCGTAATCACCGCGGTTCCCATTTGGCGGCATATCGGAACGACGACATATTATTTCGCATCCGATAGAGATGGCCGATCAGGCGTTCCCCTATCACGGCCGCTCGCGATCGATCAGGTCCAGGAATCGCTCGAACAAATACTGGCTGTCCTGCGGTCCGGGACTGGCCTCCGGGTGGTACTGAACCGAGAACACCGGCAGGGTGGCATGCGCCAGTCCCTCGACGGAGCCATCGTTGAGATTCTCGTGGCTGACCGTGAAGCCGCTGGCGGACGGGATCGACGCCGCGTCGACCTGATAGCCGTGGTTCTGGGCGGTGATATACGCCCGGCCGGTAGCCAGGTCGCGCACGGGATGGTTGGCACCGCGGTGGCCGAAGGGCAGGCGGCTGGTGCCCGCGCCGATCGCCAGGCCCAGCAGCTGGTGCCCCAGACAGATCCCCAGCAGCGGGGTGCGCCCGATAAGCTCGCGGATGGCGGTGATGGCCGCCCGCGCCACCGTCGGGTCGCCGGGGCCGTTGCCGATGCACACCCCATCGGGTCGCAAGGCGAGGATACTCGCCGCGGACGTGCCGTACGGCACAACGTCGACGTGGCAACCGCGACGCACCAGCGATCGCGCGATGTTGGACTTGGCGCCCACGTCCAGCAATGCGATGCGCGGCCGCCACGCCCGCACGGGAGGATCGGGCCAGGGCGTCCATGCGCCGTTGGTCGCCACGAATCGATCGGGCGTAGTGACGTCGCGCACGAAGTCCTGCAGATCGTAGGCGGGCAGGCGGCGCGCCGCCGCCACCTGCGCGTCGGCCCAGGCGGTTGCCCCGGGCCATGCGCCGCTCGCCCAGCGAAAGACCTCGACCCCGGCGGCCAGCTCGGTCGGCGCGCGCGCGAGAACGCCGCGCTGCGGCCCGCTGGTCCGCA
>Ga0194121_10011868_pt1 | contig 10272 bp, 11 predicted proteins | sample TA2MahCa50mmetaG_FD_148609 | JGI IMG/M metagenome (GOLD analysis project Ga0194121, IMG submission 148609) | Freshwater microbial communities from Lake Tanganyika, Tanzania - TA2015020 Mahale Deep Cast 50m | ecosystem: Environmental > Aquatic > Freshwater > Lake | place: Tanzania: Lake...
CACGCGCCGTGGGCCATGGCCGCCACCGCGCAGATTCGCCACCGCACCGGCACGGACGTCGAGGTCATGTGGGGCGACGAAGGCTTCGTCGTCCGCTTCCCCGAGGCCGGGAACCCGCCGGATCCCGCGCTGCTCCTGCCGGAGGTGGACGAGGTGGAGCCGCTCGTCCTTCGCCAACTCGGCTCGACGTCGCTCTTTGCGGCGCGCTTCCGCGAGACCGCCGCGCGCGCGCTGCTCCTCCCCCGCCGTCGTCCCGGGATGCGCACACCGCTCTGGCAGCAGCGGAAGCGGGCCGCCGACCTGCTGGCGGTCGCCTCGCGCTTCGGGTCGTTCCCGGCGCTGCTCGAGACGTATCGCGAGATCCTGCGCGACCACTTCGACATGCCGGCGCTCGTGGACACGCTGCGGAAGATCTCGACGCGGACGCTGCGCGTCACGACGGTGGACTCGCGCGCGCCGTCGCCGTTCGCGGCGTCCCTCCTCTTCAGCTACGTCGCCAACTACATCTACGACGGCGACGCCCCGCTGGCGGAGCGCCGCGCCCAGGCGCTCTCGGTGGACCAGGCGCAGCTGCACGAGCTGCTCGGCGACGCGGAGCTCCGCGAGCTGCTCGACCCGGACGCGCTCCACGCCGTCGAGCGCCAGCTCCAGCACCTCGACGACGGCGACAAGGTCCGCACGGCCGACGGGCTGCACGATCTGCTGATCCGCATCGGCGACCTCACGCGCGACGAGATCGCGGCGCGCAGCGCGATGCCCGACGCAGCCTCGGTCGTCGCCACGCTCGAGCGTGCGCGCCGGCTGGTGGCGCTGCCGATTGCCGGCGAGCAGCGGCTCGTCGCCGTCGAGGACGTCGCGCGCTACCGCGACGCGCTCGGCGTCCCGCTTCCGCCGGGCCTCCCGGACGCGCTGCTGGAGCCGGTCAGCGACCCCGCGGGCGACCTGGCGCTGCGCTACGCGCGCGCGCACGGCCCGTTCACCGCGCGCGAGATGGCGGCGCGGTACGGGCTCGGGACCGCCGTGGCGGAAGCGCTGCTGCTGCGCATGACGGAGGCCGGCAAGCTGATCGAGGGCGAGTTCCGGCCGGGCGGCACCGGGCGGGAGTGGATCGACAGCGGCGTCCCGCGCAGCCTCCGCCGGCGGTCGCTGGCAAAGCTCCGGCAGGAAGTGGAGCCGGTTGACGCGGACGCGCTCGGCCGCTTCCTCGTGTCGTGGCACGGCATCGGATCCGGGCGGCGCGGGCCCGAGCCGCTGCTCGACGCGATCGAGCAGCTCCAGAGCGCGGCGATCCCGGCGTCGGTGCTCGAGGGCGAAGTGCTGCCCGCGCGCGTCGAGGACTTCACGCCCGCCATGCTGGACACGCTGATGGCCGCCGGCGAGGTGACCTGGGCCGGCGTCGAGCCGCTGGGCGAACACGACGGACGAATCGCGCTCTATCTAACCGACCATCTCCGCACGCTGCGGAGGCCGGCAGAGAGCGATGCGGAGCTCGACGGCCGGCGGGCCGACATCGTCACGTATCTTCGCCAGAATGGCGCGTCGTTCTTCGGCGCGATTCACGAGGGCACGGGCGGCGGCTTCCCGAACGAGACGGTCGATGCGCTGTGGGAGCTCGTCTGGAAGGGGCTCATCACCAACGACACGCTGCACGCGCTGCGCGCGTACGTGCGGACCGAGGACAAGGCAGGGGCACGGCGTCGCCGTGCCCCTGCACCGTTCCGCTCACGGCGTGTCGTTCCCCGCACCGCGGAAGGACGATGGTCGCTGGTGGAAGCCCGTCGGGCCACCAGGTCCGCCGCGACCGAGTGGGCTGCGGCCCTCGCGCGGCAGCTCCTCACCCGCCACGGCATCGTCACGCGCGAAACGGTGGCGTCGGAAGCCGTGGCCGGCGGCTTCTCCGCCGTCTACCAGGTGCTGAAGGCGATGGAGGACGGCGGCCGCGTCCGGCGCGGCTATTTCGTCGCCGGTCTCGGCGCGGCGCAGTTCGCGCTGCCGGCGGCGCTCGACCTGCTCCGATCGATGCGCGGGGTCCCCGAAGCGCCGCGAACGGCCGTGCTCGCCGCCACCGATCCGGGCAACCCGTACGGGGCGATCGTGAAATGGCCCCTCGACGTCGCCCGGGGCAGGCCGGGTGAGGGTCCCACGCGCACGGTCGGCGCGAAGGTCATCCTCGTGGACGGCGCCGCCGCCGCGTACCTCCGGCGCGGTGAGCGCGAGCTGCTCCTCTTTCTGCCCGACGGCGAGCCACAGCGGTCGCGCGTGGGCCGCGAGGTCGCGCGCATGCTGCTGCACCTCGCCATGGCACGCGAAGAGGGACGACGCGGGATGCTGATCGTGGACATCAACGGCGAGCCGGCCGCAGGGCACACGGCGTCGCGGCTGTTCATCGAGGAAGGATTCATCCCCGGCGCCATGGGGCTCCAGGCGCGTCCGGTTGGCACCGCCATTGCGGCTCGACGCCATGGAGGGAGATCCATGGCTGAGCCCCGCGACGAGAACCCCATCGACGAGCCGCGCCCGAACGAGACCCGCGACTCCGAGCACGACCGCGCCCGCAGCTCCAACGATCGCGACCAGGCCGCCGAGCGCGCCGGCGACACGAGGGCGCACAACGCAGGCTACGACGAGGCGGTCGTCGGCAAGCGATCCGAGGAATTCGCGCAGATCGACCCCGACAGCGCCGAGTCCGAGATCGATCGCGACGACAGCGTCACCGACTGAACTTCCAACGCCCGACTTCCAACGCCCAAGGTGAACCCTGGTCTCTTGGGAGTTGGGTTTGGGAGTTGGGAGTTGCGCGCGGCAAGCACCTGCTGATCTGCTGGCGGCATCGGCAACATCTACACGTCGGAGACGCTCTTCGCGTGCCGCGTGCGCGAGCAGGGCCCGAATGCGCGCTCGACCTACTGGTGCGAGCGGCTGCCAGGCAATCACCCCCGGTTGATTTTCGAAATGCGGTCGATGGTGTCCTCGTGCAGCACCCGCATGTGCACGCCGAGGGCGTCGATACGCGACACCGCTTGACCGTGCAGCTGCAGCATCTGGCGATGCAGGTCCGAGATCTGTGTCTGCAGTGAAATCAACACCTGCTCGATGGCGTTGAAGCGGACATCGACCGCGTCAAACCGCCGACCCATCTCCGCCTGCAAGCCGTCGATGCGGGCCTCTACGCGGTCCATTCGCTGTTCCAGCAGGGTGACCCGTCGCGCCAGCCAATCGGGCTGCATGCCTCGCGGATGAGCTGCGAACGGCATGCCACGGTCGGCGCAGGCGACGACGATAACATCGTCGAGAAGAACGCCGCAAACGCCCTAGAGCGGTTTCTGAAACGTCGTAGTGTCCGGCTTTAGCCGGACCAAGTTGATCGGCACCGCCGTGTGTGGTCCGGCTAAAGCCGGACACTACGAAGAAGTCGAAAACGCCCTAAGGGCCGCGGCGAAAGGCCAGAACCCGGGTAAGGAATGCCCGCCGCGCGGCCGGATCGTGTAGTTCGTCCTCGTCGGCGACCGGCAGGCCCGGCATCGCGTCGACGATCGCTTGCGCGAAGAGTCCGCGCCCGGAGCGTTCATCTCCGTCAACGCGGACATCACGGATCCCGCAGCTTGGCGAGCGTGCCTTGAGGATGAAGCCGGAGAGCCCGAGCTGCCTCAGCGCCTCCGCCCGTGTGCGCGCCCAGGCGTGCATCCGGCCGGTCCAGTCCGTACCGCTCGTCACGCCAAGCAGGCGAACGCGCGCATCGGCTGACGGCACGCCGTTCGCGCCGGCGACGAGGTGAATCGGCTCGCGCGGGGTGCCCATCCCGACTTCGACTTCCGGACAGACCGGCACCCACTCGACGTGCGCGCCGAGCGTGGACACCAGATCGGCGTCGAGCGTGTGCGTGCCGTCGTAGCGGACCTCGTCGCCCAGCAGGCAGCGCGAGATGCCGACGCGCGGCCGCTCAGGCATGCGAGGCATGCGGCGACGGGCCGCAGAAGAAGCGGGCGGCGCGGTGCTTCACGTCATACGTGCACCGCTCCGCTTCGAGGAGCTCCCCGTCCACGTTGACGCGCGCCGCGCGGCTGAAGCGCAGCTCGAACGCCAAGGCGCGGAACCTGCGCACACGCCCGTCGGAGGCGCCGGCGACGACGCGCGCCGTGAACGGCTCGGGCGCGCGCGTGCTGCTGGCGGTGGCCGCGACGGGCGCATTCGTGGCGGGGCTGCTGTTCTTCCGCTTCTGTCGCGAGAGCCAGGACCGCCTCCTTGCCTTCTTCAGCGCCGCGTTCCACCTGCTCGCGCTGTCGTGGACGCTGCCCGGCCTCGTCAGCCCGAGCGAGGAGACGCGCCCGTCCATCGACGCGATCCGTCTCGTCGCGTTCGTGCTGATCATCATCGGCATCATCGACAAGAACCGAAAGGCGCAGGTATGATCGCCGCTGGATGGCGACTGTCTGCTCGTTCGACATCACGTCGAACGTCGATCTCCAGGAGGTCGACAACGCGCTGAACCAGGCGCGCAAGGAAGTGGCGCAGCGCTACGACTTCAAGGGCTCGAAGGCGTCGATCGAGTTCGACCCGAAGGAGTCGAAGCTGGTCCTCGTCGCCGACGACGACTTCAAGCTGAACGCGCTCTGGGAGGTCGTGCAGACGCGCCTCGTGCGGCGCAACGTGCCGGTCCGGAACCTCACGCGCGGCGCCGCGCAGCCGGCCGCCAACAGCACCGTCCGCCAGGAGATCGCGCTGCAGCAGGGCATCCCCACCGAGAAGGCGCGCGACATCGTCAAGTTCCTGAAGGACTCGAAGATGAAGAAAATACAGGCCGCCATCCAGGGCGACCAGCTTCGCGTCTCGTCGCCGTCCAGGGACGAACTTCAGGAAGTCATGCGCCTGCTGCGTGAGCAGGACTTCGGCGTCGCGCTCCAGTTCGGCAACTACCGCGGCTGAGGACGCCGCTTCCCCGGCGTCCCGGTCCGCGGCGGGCGCCCGACTTACTTCTTCTTCTTTTCTTCCCAGGCGACCTCGGTGTCGCCGCCGGGCTGCAGCAGGAGAATGGCGTTGGCGATCCGGTCCGTCTTCACGCTGACCGGCAGCTGCACGGCGTAGACGAGGTCCTTCGCGCCCGCGCTGCGGAGCTCGTACTTCACGTCGGAGCGCCGCAGGATGGCCTCGACGTCGCCGCGGAGCGCCGCCGGCTCGGCCGAGGTGACCTTGAGATCGAACGTATTGCGCTGCTGGGGCTCGAACGACTCGATGAAGAACAGCACGGCGAGGACGAACAGCGTGGCGAACACCGCCAGGCCGTAGAGCTCGACGCCGCAGGCGAGGCCGATGCTCAGCGTGGCCAGCATCACGACGGCGTCCTTGGGATCGTCGATGCGGGCACGGTAGCGGATCAGGCTCGCCACGCCGACAATGCCGAACGCGCGCGCGAGGCTGCCGCCGACGATCAGCATGACGACGGCGCCGAGGATGCCGAGGATGACCTGCGTCTGGATGACCGACGCGGAACGCGGCGGCGTCCCGCGCCGGCGCGGCCGGAACGCCAGCACTCCACAGAGCAGGGCCGCCAGCGGCAGCGCGAGCACCGCCACGGCCACCATCGCGGCGTGAGACTCGAGAACGTCCGGAATGTACGCGGACAACTGGGGCGGAAGCCCCTGCGCAGGCTGCGGCATCAATCCTCTCGTACGCGGCGATCGAGACGCATCGCAAGGCCGTCGGCAATCTTTTCCTCGAGACGGGCGATGGAGCGCGCGGCGTCGCGGTCATTGTAGTTGCCCGCGCGGAACGCGTCACGCCATTGTGCGTCGGTCAGCCGGGCCAGCTGCCGCGCCGCCCATCGCACGTCGCCCGGGCGCAATCATCCGGAGCAGGTCCTGGTGGCGGCCGTCGTCGCCGAACTCGACGCCGTCGGCTGTGATCCGGGTGAGGAACGGCTGGTCCTCGAAGCCCTGGAGCCGGTTGCGCCGCGGAAAGGGCTTGCCCGTTTCGCCCAGCGCGGCGCCTTCGGTCACCAGTTGCCAGGACGGAAGGTAGTAAATCGCGCGCGCGGGCGGATCGTCGCCTGCATGCACAAGGCGATGCGCGAGGCGAAGGTGTCCACGAACTGGCTGAACCAGAGCGTGCGCCACGCACAGGCGATGACGAAGTTCGTGGCGCTGGCCCTGGCGTCCGACAACGCCGCCTTCCGCGACGACGTCCTCGACTTCCAGCGCCGCGTCGCGCGCGACGGGATCTACAATTCGCTGGCACAGCTGACGATCAACGCGGCCGCGCCGGGCGTCCCCGACTTCTACCAGGGCACGGAGCTCTGGGATTTCAGCCTCGTGGACCCGGCAACCGGCGGCCGGTGGACCACGAGCGCCGGCGGGCGCCCGTCGAGGAGCTCACCGCGGCGAGCGGAGGATCGGCTCGAGCTGTTTGCGACGATGACGCTGCTGCGATTCAGGCGTGAGCACGCGGAGCTCTTTCAGCATGGGACGTACGAGCCGCTCATGACCGGCGGCAGCCGGCGCGGGCACGTGTTCGCGTTCGCGCGCGTGCACGGCGCGGCGGGCGCCGTCGCCGAGCACGCGCCGATCGCGCTCCTCGAGCCGCTGTGGTGATCTGGACGATCGCCGGCATCGCCTTCCTGACGTGGTTCGTCCTCGTCGTGCTCTTCACGCCGCGCATCGACTATCACGTCTCCACGCCGCTGCGGCCCGACAGCGAGGAGTTCCTGCACGTCGTGCAGCTGACCTGCCAGGCGCCCGTCTTCGGCGGCAACCAGGTGAAGGTGTTCGCCAACGGCGCGCAGTTCTACCCCGCCATGCGCGACGCGATCCGCGCCGCGACGGCCTCCGTCAACCTCGAGGCCTACATCTTCCGCCCCGGCGAGGTCGCCGACATGATGATCGAGGCGATGGTCGAGCGGGCGCGCGCCGGCGTCCAGGTGCGGCTGGTGGTGGATGCCATCGGCAGCTCGACCTTCGGCGGGGAGCGGTTGCGCCGGCTGCGCGACGCCGGCTGCGACGTCCAGTTCTACCAGCGCCTCACCTGGCACCGCCTCCACCGCGCCAACAACCGCACGCACCGCGAGCTGCTGGTGGTCGACGGACGCATCGCCTTCACGGGAGGTGCCGGCGTGGCGGACGTCTGGTTCAAGCCGGTGGACGGAGAACCGTCATGGCGCGACACGATGGCGCGCATCGAAGGGCCGATCGTCAGCGCGCTGCAGGGCGTGTTCGCGGAGAACTGGCTGGAGTGCGGCGGCGAGATCCTGACGTCGCCGCGCGACTGGCCGCCGCCGGCGCCCGCCGGCCGCGCCGAGGCGATGCTGGTGAAGAGCTCGCCGTCGGACCGCGCGACCTCCTCGCGCGTGGTGTTTCAGATGCTGATCGAAGGGGCGGTGCGGGAAATCGACATCAGCACGCCGTATTTCCTGCCGGACCGCGCGCTGCGGCGCGCGCTGGTGCGCGCCGCGCAGCGCGGCGTCCGCGTGCGCGTGCTCGTGCCCGGCCCGCTCACCGACGAGCGCCTCGTGCGCCTCGCCAGCCGACGAATGTACGGCGAACTGATCGACGGCGGCGTCCGGATCTGGGAGTACCGGCCCGCCATGACGCACGTCAAGGCGCTCATCGTCGACGACGTGTGGGCGGTCATCGGCACGACCAACCTGGACAACCGCTCCTTTGAGCACAACGACGAAGTGAACGTCGCCTTTCGCGAGGCCGCGGTCACCGCGCGTCTTCGCCGGGACTTCGAGTCGGACCTCGCGGCCAGTGACGAAATCACGGCCCGCGCGTGGGCCGCGCGCTCCCCCTTCGAAAAACTCGTGGGTCCCGTCTGCTGGATCCTCGAGCGCCAGCAGTAGACGTCCTACGAGCTGCCACCTACCCACCTACCACCTCAAGGTTCTTCCGCCCCCGCCGACTGTGTAGATAGGGGAACCACAACTGGTGGTTCGTTCGGTGTTCGTTCGGACGGCGGCACTCGTTTACCTGAGAGAAAGCACGGGGATCTCATCCAGGGGTGGTTGGCACTGTCGTTGCTGCGCGGGAGCGCAGGGAGGACGTCGTGAAGCACCGCATATTCGCCTGGTTGTTCCTTGGTGTGGCGGTTGTCGGCGCAGGCGCGGTGTCCGGGGACGCGTCCGAGGTCGTTGAAATCCGGCTGCGCGGCCGCTATTTCATGGAACCGGCCACCGTCCACATCACCGTCGCCGTCGAACCGGATGCCGCCAACCGCGTGCTGCGCATCGAAGCCGACGGAGATTCCGTCTTCCGCGCCAGCGACGTGTCGCTGAGCGGCGCGGGCGAAAAGCGCATGCACGCCGTGGAGTTCAAGAACCTGCCGGCCGGCACCTACACGCTGCGCGCGCAGGTCTTCTCGACCGAGCGCCTGCGCGGGAGGGCCGAGCAGGAGCTCGTCGTCACCGGCATCGGCGGACGCTGATCAGGTCTTGTCGATCGCCGCGGTCCACTCGGCGATCCGATCCTCGGTCATCGAGCCGCGCGGGATCGCCCGCGCGTCCTCGTACCCCCAGTCGTCGATATCCACGAGGGACTGTGCGCGCGACAGGAGTGTGCCCTGGCACACCTTGCTGTCGCGGGCCGGCACATCGAGCTCTTGTCGGGCGTGACGAGGAGAGGCGTGGTGGCGTCAATCACGTCTGTTTCCCTGAGCTCCTTCGCGCGTGCTGAGTGGTGCAGAAATCAGGCCGTCTTGACCACGGGCTCGCCACGCGCCCCTGTGGGCGGCTGCCCCGAGTGTGGCGCGCCCGCGTTCACCGGCAGCTGGACGATCAGGTACGGGTTGGGAATTGTTTACTGCTGCTGCCTCTGCTGGAAGCGCTCGAGGCGCTCCTTCATGCGCTCCTCGCGCTGGGCGCGCCGGTGCTGCACGACCTGCTGCTGCTCGGGCGTGAGCACCGAGAACACCTGCTGACGGTACTGCTCGGTGAACTGCTGGATCTGCTGCCGCTGAGCCTCCGTCAGGTTGAGGCCGCGGAATTCCCCACCGCCCGGGCCCAACGCGCCCCGTCCGCCCCGCCGGCCAGGGCCACCCTGCGCGAACACCGAGCCGGCCGCCACCAGCAGGGCGACGACGACGGCAATCACTGCAATGAAACGAGCGTTGCGAGCCATGTGTAACGAGTCCTCCTGACCGTATTGGACGGGATGCCCGTGGCGCCGCCGTGGCGCGTTCGTGAAAAAACCGTGGCAGCCGCTTCCCGGCCTCGCAGCCCGGCCCGGTGGCCTACGATCACAGGGTGGAGCGCCCCGCGGAGCCGCGCCGCACCGTGCTGGTCGTCGAGGATGAGCGGAACATCCGCGACCTCGTCTGCCTGCATCTCGGCATCGAGGGGATGACGTGCGTCCCCGCGGCGGATGGCACCGAGGCGATGGAGCACGCGCGCCGCCAGCCTTTCGACCTGGTGGTCCTGGATCTCATGCTGCCCGGACTCGACGGGCTGTCGGTCTGCCGCGCCGTGCGCCGGGAAACCATCAACCGTGACGTGCCCATCCTGATGCTCACGGCGCGCCGTGAGGAGGCCGACACCGTGCTCGGGCTCGAGAGCGGCGCCGACGACTACCTCACGAAGCCATTTGGCGTGCGGGAGCTCGTCGCGCGGGCGCGCGCGCTGCTCCGCCGCGGACCGCGCCCCGCCGCCGCTGCATCGGGTGACGGATCGAGGCCGCTCAGCTACCGCGACATCGAGATGGACCCGGCGCGCCGCCGCGTGCGCATCGGTGGCCGGGACGTGGACCTCACCGCGCAGGAGTTCCAGCTGCTCTACGTCCTCCTCTCCAACCCGGGCATCGTCTTCAGCCGCGAGGCGCTGCTGCAGCGCGTGTGGAAGGACGACACGTACGTCACGGTCCGCAGCGTCGACACGCTCGTCAAGCGGCTGCGCCGCAAGATCGAGGCGGACTCGGCGAACCCCTCCGTCGTGCTGACGGTGTGGGGCACGGGCTACAAGGCGGCCGATGTCTGACGGGGCGACACCGGTCTGGTATCGCAGCCTCTACTGGCGCGTCGGGATCGGCTTCGTCGTGTTCCTGGCGCTGCTGCTCGTCGCCCAGGCGCTGCTCTTTCTGTGGCTCACGACGCGAACGGCCGGCTCGTTCCCGGCCGCATCGAACGAGCGGCTGGCCGGCCTGATCGCGGGCGACGTGCGCACCCGTCTCGAGGAGGATCCGGCGTTCGACATGGGCGCGCACGTGACCGCCGAGTACGGGCGCGTGGTGCAGGCGTTCGCGATCGTGATGCGCGACGGCCGCGTGTTCACGAACCGGTCCAGCGCGCCGCCCG
>Ga0194121_10011876_pt1 | contig 10266 bp, 8 predicted proteins | sample TA2MahCa50mmetaG_FD_148609 | JGI IMG/M metagenome (GOLD analysis project Ga0194121, IMG submission 148609) | Freshwater microbial communities from Lake Tanganyika, Tanzania - TA2015020 Mahale Deep Cast 50m | ecosystem: Environmental > Aquatic > Freshwater > Lake | place: Tanzania: Lake...
AGATGCATACAACATTTAGATAAATTACAAGGATTGGCTGCCGAAACAATGAAGAGAGAGGAAGCGAAACGAAAAGCCGATAATAAATTAGAGTAATTTTAGAGTAACATAACAATTTCTTTTTCATGATCTTTTGATGGCGTTTCTAATATTATCGGAACATTTATTTTCTGGAAGAATCGTTGAATAAACATTAACGCTTCATCCCCAATATAACCTTTTCCAATAGTTGCATGTCTATCAACATGTGAACCGAGAGGTTTTTTGCTATCATTCATATGTATTAATTTAATATGTCTCAATCCAATTGTCTCTTCTAATAAATCAATGAATATTTTTGTTTTATCTTTTGTACTAATATCATATCCCGCTGCAAAAACGTGACATGTATCCATACATATTCCAAATCTCTCTCTAATTTCATCATTTTTATGTTTTGAGAATTTTCTATATAAATATGCCAAATCATCTATTTTATAAGCCATTTCTGTACCTTGTCCAGTTGATGTCTCAATTAATATTTTAATTCCCGTATGTTTGGTCTTTTGATGAACATATAGCAATGAGGTAAACATATTATTTATACCTTCTTCTTTCGTCAAATCCAATAATTTCCCCAAATGAATTATTACCGCGAATGCTCCTAAATTATGAGCTAATTCTATTTCTCTTATGAATTGAATAATCCACCAACTCTGTTCTGTCCAATGTTGTGCACAATTTATCGTGTAAGATATATGAACAACTATTTTGATATTTTCCTTTTTTACATACGCTCTAAAAATATCATATAATTCTTTTGTTTCGCCATTATCGTTAATATTATTATGGGATGGATTTACGAACAGTTGCAACAAATTACATCCTAAATTTTTATATTTTATTGCTTCATCGAGTATATTATGAATATTACTATCAATATGAACTCCAATCATATTATATTCTAATAAACAAAATTAATTTTCATCCATAATATTCATAACTGTTGTAATAAAAGCATCAAAATGAATAATTTCTCTTCGACACTTGGTTAAATTATGTTCTATTTTTGCAATTTCTGCTAATATTTTAACTTTGACATCTTCTTTAATTTCGTTTCTCATAATAATTTCATCAATAAGATCGGTCAATATTCTCGGTCCATCTATATTTGTTATCATAAGATCAAATATACATAATCTTATTTCATGAATATCTGATAGTCTTTTTCCGCATAATAAATCTACAATTTTACTTATCGCATTATTATAATCTGTACGAATATCGAGAGCATTGATTATATTGAAATTTGATTCCATTATTTTATGTATTGTATCAACATCATCATCTATCTTGATATTTTTTGGAATATTAACATTCGCAATATTTTTTTTGATTTGTTTATTTTTTTTATCATAATTATCAATAAATTTTTCTGCAGTATTAAGATTATTACCAAAAAACGTTATATCCAATTTATATTTTTTAAGGATTGTTTTTAATATTTTGTAAATTTCATTGTTTATCGATGTTGTTAATTTTATTTTTGTATCCTTATTAATACCAATACGCCTTTCATTATCATACACCTTATTATAAATACTATTTAATACATCATTCAATATATCGTATCTGGCAATTATGTTTTTAATCGTGAATACATTATTATAAAATGCATTCAATATGATTTTATTATTTTTAAATATATCTAACTGCCATAATGCCGTTTTAATATTACCGTTGGAAATATCAATTATATGCTTAAATTTTTGTCTCGATATATCTATATTTTCTTTTTGTGCTATGTTCATCACAAATAACATTAAATCATCATTAGATGGTGCAGGTACATTCAAACATTTGCATCGACTTCGTAAAGGTTTAATAACTTTAGATAATGATTTACACCACATTATAAATCGACATTTATCACTATAAATTTCCATCGTTCTTCTCAATGAAAATTGCGCATACTCTGATAGATTATCGACATTATTGATAAGTACCAATTTAAAACTTCTTTTTGTTTTAAAAATGTTCAACGAAAATCTTTTAGCGTATAATTTAACAACATCATGAATTAAATATCGATCAAAATTTGTACCTTTTGGTTCTAATACGATATGATAATTACTTTGCTTAATTAATTCTGCTGAAGGTTTATTTCCACTACCTGTTACAGTATATGTTACGTCTTGTGTTTGATTTACAGATTCATCAAATAACATTTCTAAAAATATTCTTATTAACGTTTTTTTACCCCCACCATCAGGACCATAAAATATAATGTGAGGGATAGATTCATCTTTGCAGAATGATTCAATAAGTTCATAAAGATCGGTGTGAAATGTTACATCATTTGATGTTTTTGGTGTATATTTGTCGATTAGAAACATAATTTCTTTTAATCATAAATTTACTCATATAATCTTTAATTATGTTTATTTCAATTTTTTATTGATTATGCAATAATCAATAAAAAGTTGAAAAATACTGTTCTTACTTAACACATAGATAATCTCTCTATTTATCAATCAAACAATGTGCGGAATTTGGTTATACATTTCCACTAACGGAAACAAAACAACATCTCCCAATTTTTTTGATGCATTTATGAAATTACAATCTCGTGGTCCAGAAAGATCTCGATACGTAATACTCAACAAAAAAGGAATTCATATTGGATTTCATCGTCTTTCAATTATGGATCCAACAGTGAAGGGTGATCAGCCATTTGTTATTGAAACACCTGATGGACGTACTCTATACATATTCTGCAACGGAGAAATTTTTAACTTCAAAGAGTTGGCTCAGAAATTCAAATTAGACCTCACATCAGGTTCAGATTGTGAAGTAATCGGACATATTTATGAAATGATTGGTGTTGATGGATTATGTCATGAACTACAAGGAGAATATGCATTTGTAATATGTGAAACATCAGAAGATGGTGAAACGAAAATTGTCGCTGGAAGAGATTTGACAGGAGTTAGACCAATGTTTGTAAGTTATACTTCGGACGGTATTTGTTTTTCATCTGAAGCAAAAGGATCTCCTTTTCTATCGTCCTCAATGTATGATATTCATCAATTTCCACAAGCATCACATTTGACACTATTAACATCACAAATGAGTGATTTTCTCAAACGTCCACAATCATTTTATACAAAATATGAAGATATTTCGACAATTGTACCAACAATATTCAATCTCGATGAAGCCGTAGGTAAATGTAGAGAACAATTTCACATTTCGTCTAAACGTAAAATATTCGCAGATCGTGCATTGGGATGTTTCTTATCTGGAGGTCTCGATAGTAGTAAAACTTTTGCGGAACTTCATGAAGCTAGAACATCTTTGCCAAAAGATCGACAAAAAGATATTGTATCATTTAGTGGAGGATTATTGGGTTCAACAGATGAACCGTATGCAAAACTTATGGCAGAGTCAAAAGGGGCTAAATACTATGTCATTAATTATGGAGATGTAGAAACATCTTCGAAAATTAGATATCATACTGGAGATCGTCATTATCATATTAGATTTACTGAAGAAGAATTTATTAATGCAGTTCCTGAAGTAATTTATGCTATTGAATCATTTGATATTACTACCGTTAGGGCATCTGTCGGACAATATCTACTTTCCAAATGGGTAACAACATATACTGATATTAAGGTTTTAATGCTCGGCGATGGTAGTGATGAACTTACTGGTGGATATATGTATTTCCATCGAGCACCGAGTGCAATAGAATTACATAAGGAAAACGTACGATTACTCCAGAACATTCACTATTACGATGTTTTGCGTGCGGATAGAGGGGTAGCCGCGAATGGTTTAGAAGCGAGAGTACCATTTTTAGATGAAGAGTTTATCCGATTATATTTGACGATCGATCCAACATTACGAATGCCGTTATACGGTGTAGAAAAATGGCTACTACGAGAGGCAACAAAAGGTTTAATTCCGGAAGAGATTCGCATGCGTCGCAAAGAGGCATTTAGTGATGGTGTATCATCAAGTACGAGATCTTGGTATAAGATTCTCCAAGAAAGCATTGAAACAAAATATAGTGATGAAGAATTAATCACAGCACAGCGAACTTATAAACATCTTCCTCCAACGTCAAAAGAAGCACTACATTATCGAAAGATTTTTGAACAATATTTCGGTACTGGAAAAGTGTGCGAATTAATTCCACAGTATTGGTTACCACGATGGGTAGGAGATGTAAAAGAACCTTCAGCACGAGTTTTGTCAGCGTACTCTGAATCGAAAGGAACTTGTTGATTTAATTATGCTTTATTTATTTTTTCTTCATAAAGTTGTTTTAAAGTAACAAAACGATCAATATAAGTGAAAATTGCATAAATTATAATAGCTAGTATAATTGCTAAAATAGGTAAAGCAATCAAACTTTTTCCTCTACCCGATCCGAAATCTTTAAATTTTTTATTATGTTTATCATATAAAAATGTTGGTTTATACAAGATTATAAGTAAAATTATGATTATATAAATAATAATCGGCGTCCAAACAGTTTGTAAGAATGCCATTATAATATATTTCTGAAAAAATATCTAAAACATAACTCTTTAGCGGATGCAACTAGTTACCATTAAATCCTACAAAACCTTATAATATATTTTTATTTACTTATTCCGCTAACGAAAGAGCAGAAAATTCTATATAAAACCTTATAAGAATTCACTAAAATTGATTAGATTCCAATATCAACTTAATGATATCTTCTTCCTCAACTCCTACTCTTTTCTTTTAGGCAAGTTGGCGGTATTTGCCATTATTTTATTTTTATAGAGATTTTAATAACATATTTCTTGCACTATTTACATCCCTTTTCATTATCAGTCCGCATTTATCACATTTATATTCTTCATTACTTCCTACATCCTTTTTTTGATTCCCACATTCCGAACAACATTGTGTTGTATTTCTTTCGCTCATTAATCTATAACTAACAAACGCATATTTACATTTATATCTCAGACGACTTTTAAATTTATAAAAAGATAATATGTTTCCAACTCGTTTTGTCATGTTTGAAATATTGCCATTTTCTCCAGTTTGCTTGGTACTTAAATTCCCAATTACAACTCCAGGTCGAAATTCTATATAAATCTATATAAGGATATGTATATTTTATTTACTCAATGAAAGCAAAAGAAGTTTTATCTTTATTAAAAATTTCCAGAGTTACTCTTTGGAGTTACACTAAATCTGGGAAAATTAAAACTACAAAACTTGATAACGGTTATTATGATTATGATCGTACTTCCGTTCTTAAATTAATCAAATCTGATAATAGATATAATGCCATTTATGCTAGAGTTTCAACCAATAAACAAAGTAAAGATCTTGATAATCAAGTCAAAAGAATACAAAAATATTGTAAAGATAAAAAAACAAAAAATATTAAAATTTTTAAAGATATCGCCTCTGGAATTGAATTAGAAAGAAAAGAGTTTACTGTTCTTTTGGATGATGTATTTAATCATAAAGTTGATACAATCTATATCACTTATAAAGATAGATTATCTAGATTGTCTTTTAAACTTATCGAATTAATGTTTAAAAGGTTTGGTACAAACATTGTTGTTATAACTAATTCTGATAATCAAAATGATTCTAAGGATGAATATTTAGAGGATATTATATCTCTCATGCATTCTCTATCCACTAAAGTTTATTCTAAAAGAAGGAAAACTATTTAAAGATTATTAACAATAAACTATTATTAATGAAACCTACAACTAAAATTAAATTACCAAAGAAGGCGTTAACCTCTCTAATTAATCTAGGATCTAAAAGAAAAAGAATAATTAAATTTCTTTGTCATCAATCTAAAAATATATATAATCACTATATCTTTTGTTATAACGTATATCAAAAATTTAAAGAAAACGTTTATTTGGAACTTTTAAAATCAAACGATCCAAAACCCATCGATTTTATAATTGATAAATTATCATTATATTATGAAAAGTATTCCAATAATTTTGATAAATTTAAAAATAATAATACGCTTATTTACAACTATATTAGATCATTAAATTTAAATATTGAACATAAAAACTTAGATATAATTAAATCCGAACTCTATCTAAAATGCATAATTCAAATCAAAGAATTAAATGTAAATTTAAATGATCCGTTTGAATGTGAATATTTATATGAAAATATTATTGATCAAATAGTTCATAAAAATTATTTGGGAAAATTTTATTATATTAAAAGATGTCTATTAAATCATAAACCTATTGAAAATCCCAACCAAGGATTTATCGAACATGTCAAAAAGGGAGATGTAATTAAAAGAGAATTAAATAATAAATGGGTTTTAGATCATATATATAATAAATCTAAAAAGAAACAATTATCGAGTGAAACTACTTTAATTAGAACTTTTGCTCTAAAAATGCTAAAAGATCGAAAAATATACGGTGACATAATTATAAATATAATGGACAAAGTTCAATCGGCAATTACGGCTCATTATGCAAAATTGGCAAAGGGAATGTACTCAGTCTTTCCTAAATATAAATCTAAAAATGAAACCTTTGTTATTCCCTTTTTCTCGAAATCATTTAAATATGAAAAGATAAAAGATAAATATTATATTAAATTATCAATTGGTGATTATGCATCATCTAATATAAATGAAATATGTAATACAAATTTTACACAGTTGAAAAGTAAACGTGGACAATTATATTATGATGTCAATAATAAATCGATAAATATGAATTATATATACGTTAAACTACCAAAAATATTGACAGATAAAAAGATCAAATTAATTGAAATTGTACCTATATATAACGATTATAAGTTTAAAATAAACTTTATTTATGATGACTGTACACATAAAATATTTATGGAACCATCTAAGATTGATGATATGATATCTATAGATTTAGGCATAGTTAATTTAATGACTATATATGATCCCTCTTCAACTCAAAAAATTATTAGAGGATCATTAATAACCTCATTAAATCATTATTATGCCAAAAAAATAGATGGAGAAAAATCGATTCAAAATAGGGAAACGAATAAAATACGTTTAATGAGAATTAAACGGGAAAATAAATTAAATAATACAATGAATAGAGTAGTAAGCAAATTATATCAAATGTATAATAATAAAATGATAATAATAGGTTTAAATCAAGATTGGAAAACAAACGTAAATATGGGGAGAACCGCGAACCGTACATTTTATGAAATTCCCTATAGGAGACTAATAAATAAATTAATAAATAAATTTGGAAAGAATCGAATATATACAACAGAAGAATCATATACGTCCAAATGCGATGCATTAAATTTAGAACAAATATGTAAACATGAACAATATACAGGGAAACGAATAGAGAGAGGCTTATTTAGTTCACAAAGGGGCAAATTAATAAACGCCGATTTAAATGGAGCAATAAATATAATGCGAAAGTATTGCAAAATAAAAGGAATAAAAATGGATGAAATAAAAGGAAAAGATATATGTAACCCAATAATAATACGAATATAAGATCAATATACGTGAAGTTATAGTTAATGAATAATTATAACCAGCGTTGAGATGTGAAATAGTCTTCACAGTATTGCCAAATGTCCCCCATAATAAATAATTACCAGGAGTAATTATCAATTTTATGTGTCGAACAATGTTCGTATGCTTAAATGCAGTAAAAATAGGTGGCATTTATGTGATATAAAGAAGAAAGGTGTAAATGAGTATTCTAATATACTTTTATATACTTTTCTGGACTAGAAGTGCCAAAAAAATTAAAGAGGATTCCTAAAAAGAAGTAATAATAATTTTTTTACAAGAAGCGGAAAATAATCTAATTTTTTGCTTTTATTTTACATTTCTAACAATGTATTACTCTTAATAAATAAATCATAATTATAATTTACCCAATCTTCCCGATATATATGCTCTTCATCCTTCAAATAGTATTTATATCCAATATTTTTTTCAGCATTATTTCTCCCCTTATGTTCATGTTTTTCTAATATGGGAATACTTTTACACATTATTGCTTCAAAAAATCTCATCGACCACGGTGCATCTCCCGCCGGACATAACGTAAATTTACTTCTACACATAATATTAAAATAGTTATTATCAAAGAAAATATAATCATCATATTTCGTACAATTAACTGGAATAGGTATATATGTATTATTTTTATTATGTTCCATAGTTTTATCATAAACACCTAAAGGTTTACCTCCAGTATGTTCTTTCCACCTTTTTGGGCATACTTTTTGTGATGCATCTGTTAAAACTAAATACGATTTATCTGAAAACTTTTTTTGCATAAATTCTATTATCCATCTTCTATTTTTAAAAGTTTTTGTAAAAAACAGCGTACCCATAAAATTATAATCAATATCTCTATCGGTGTAATTATTCATTGTATTATTTATTCTATCTACATAAGATCTCGGATATAACATTATACAATCTTTTTTATCTTCATCATGATCATTCGGATTGAATAATTTATTTTCCTCCAAAAATGCTTGCAAATATAAAAATTTCATTCTCAAATTTAGATGCATTTTAACATAATTAGACAGTATATCAATTGATACCATTCGATATATATACTTCATGATAGATGAATCGTATACACAATAATCATTCAATACTTCTCTATCTCTCCACGTTGAAAACAAATAATAATGATTCATCTGTACAATATTCGGATTAACATGCATGATTTCTCCACTTTTAATCACACTTGGAGCATGAACACCATAAACATCAATACATTCTGGTCTAAAAACGCATTTTGTTCTCTGTATTTGTCCTGATGTTTCCGATTGGCGATACATAAATTTATGCGTTAATGATAAATAATTATCATCGACTTTATCATTATTTGTTCCAAACCAATAAGCCTCAAATCTCCATACCGAATAATTATGATTATCACTAATAAAATCTATCAATTTGAAATATTTTTGTGGCACAATATATTCATCCACGTCACATACCAAAACATAATTACATTTACAATATTTATACAAAGCGTGATTATATGAACCAGTTTGACTATATTTATTATCCGATATCACACCATGAATAAATGGCCAATCAATCAATGTAATATTATTGTATTTTTGAACAATATTTAATAAAGTTTCTCTATCATCAGTATTATTATCATAAATATAAAAATAATCTACACCGTGCATCATATAATATCTTATCCATTCATCTAATTTATCATTTTCATTTTTAATTTTTGTCACCAAAATAAAATTATGAGCCTGAGATGTATTTGGTGTTACAGTATGTTGTTTTGATTCCCAACCATCAAATCCTATTTTAACAGTCTTGGACTCAAATACATCATAAACAAAAAAGAGTATCATATTGGGTATTTTATCGATTATTCTTGTGGGAGTAATTTTGTTCTGTTCTATCAATAAATATATGTTCTCATAATTAAGATTATTACTTGGAGGACCAATAACTATAATTTGTTTATTATCTAATGATGCAAAAACATCATACATAAAAGTATGATATTCAAAATTAGTCTCATTATATTCATTTTTTCGTTTAATAGGATTTCTTTTTAAGTGAAAAAAGTCGCTATTTACGTTTTCCATTATATTTTATAATTCTCATATATTTTTATATCATTTGATCAAATGAAAGCGGTTTGTTTTTTTGGTCTCATAAGAAGTTTTGCCAAAAATATAAATGGTATAATAAAGAATATCATCGAACCAAATAATCCAGATATATTTATTTGTACATCAATATATGATAATCATAAAACTAGATTTAAGGTTGATCATGAACAAAATTTAAATATTGATGATATTACAAACATTTTAAGCAATGCATTTGGACAAAAACTAAAAGGATTATATATATATGACAATAATAGTGATAACGTGAATATAAAAGATGCACGATTCAAAAAAATAGCAAAAGTATTAGAATTAAAAAAAGCATACGAAACAACTAATAATTTTATTTATGATACTGTTGCAATACATAGATTAGATGTTATATTTTGTCCATGGGATATTTGTGATAAATATTATGATGATCGTGTTGTTGAAGAAGAAAGAGAAAAAGGATTAGTTAAAATTAACAATACACCTATTGGGGTCAAAAATCATGGTTGTTGTTCAATTCAAATTTGTCCAAATATTGATGAAATAAGTACAATAATTAATCTACCAGAAAATATGAATGATAACACTATTGGTTGCTATGAAGATTATTGGATCGGT
>Ga0194121_10011878_pt1 | contig 10264 bp, 10 predicted proteins | sample TA2MahCa50mmetaG_FD_148609 | JGI IMG/M metagenome (GOLD analysis project Ga0194121, IMG submission 148609) | Freshwater microbial communities from Lake Tanganyika, Tanzania - TA2015020 Mahale Deep Cast 50m | ecosystem: Environmental > Aquatic > Freshwater > Lake | place: Tanzania: Lake...
CGTGGCCAAATCGGTTAGGGCATGAAAAAAATAACCGCGCTGAATAAAACGGCAGCGAGTCCGCGTCTCGAAATACGACAGAGCCGTCCCCATCGGGAAAGCGCGACTCCCATTGCAACGGCAAACAGGAGAGAATGTGTCACCGTGCGATGCGTGGCATCCAAATCAAATCCCAATGGCCAGTGCAAAAGATAATCGAGATCGGGGACCAAGCTGAGGGCTATCGCGGCAGCGGTTTTGTCATGATCCCGCAGCGGATGATAGTCTTTGTCCAGGCACGCCCAGACTGCAATCCCAACGGACCCATGTCCAATCAACAATGACATCCCAGACGATCCTTTTTCAAAACCTGCCTGCTCAAACTGAATCCCTTGTCACGACAGCGGGTGATTTCTACGAGAGGGGGGAACAAGCTCGAGTGGCCGGCTCAGTTGGTTTGGTCGGGCGACGTGGCTCAGCCTCCCGGACCGGATTCCGCACTCAGAACTACAGCTACGAGCCAGTGGTCACTTTTCGATCAGGACGAATCAACACAGGAGCGTTCGCAGGACGAATAGCCTGCTCATTTTTTTGATAATTGATCACAGACATCCGCATATGCTCAGGAGGACGATCCCATCCGACCGTCTTGTACTCTTTTTCAATAGGAACGGGCATGCGGTCTTTGAGCGCCGGATTGAGCAGATGCATGATCGGCTGCGTCATCCACAGCGGCAAATAGGCGATCAGCAAATTCATCAGAACATTAAGCCCCACCCGCCCGACATGGTACAGCTCCAGCGGCTTCATAAACCAGCGCGCGGGAAGATCCACCCATCCGACACCTTTTTGCCGAGTCAAAATAGCCACAATCGGCTTCCAGCGGATGTACGTCCTAAAATTGTAGCGGATGATATCGCGCTTCAACTCGAACTCGCCCATAGTTTCCGGAACATAGGGCAACGGCGTCGTGTCAAAAATGCTTCGCGTCGCGGACAGCGTGCTGTTGAAGTTCGACCATCCGGGCAGGACCTTGACGCGCGAGGAGTCCTTTAAATCCGTATAAAGGGGCGTGCCCGGATAGGGAATCAAATTGTTATACTTGGACATTTGCACATTCAGGCCTTGCACCAGATTGAAGGTCTCTTCGCGTTCCTTAGCCATTTCAGTGGGCAGCCCGAAAATCATGAACAGCGAGGTTTCGAATCCTGCCTTTTGGCATCGCTGCACCGCGTCGATATGATCCGCAACCGTCTCACCTTTCACAATGACCTTGGCGAGGCGCTCGCTGCCCGTTTCCATCCCAAACCCCACGTGCACGAAGTTGGCCCGCCGCATGTGCGGGATGATCACATCGGGAATGTTGTCGGCTCTGGTTTGAATGGAAAAACTGCATTTCTTGTGAAGACCGCACTCGATTATACGATCGCAGATCTCGATCACCCGGCGCGGCTTGAAGCTGAAGTTGTCGTCATAGAACAGAATCTGCTTCTGGCTGTAATGGTCAATCAGGATTTCCAGCTCATCCACGATACGCTTGGCCGACTTGTACCGGTACGATGTTCCGGTCAGCATCCGCTGGCTACAGTAGGTGCATTTGTAGGGGCACCCACGCGAGGAAGTAATGAACCCCATTTCATAGCGGGGGTGCCTGAACATGTCATAAGGAAACATGGGCAGATCGTCAAGATCGGGGACCAGCGGCATCTCCGGGTTCTGCTGAATGTGTCCGTTTTTCCTGAAATATAGATTACCTACTTCATCCCACGGCTTGCCTTTACGAACCGCCTGATAAAACTCGAGCACCGCCACTTCACCCTCTCCCTTGATTACCGCGTCGATAGCCTCATGCGCAAGAGACTCTTCTGGAAGTGCGCTGGCATGGAGTCCTCCGGTGACAATAACGGCGTCCGGATACAACCGTTTGATCATTTCCGCATGCTCATAGCCCCGCCTCGCATGAGCCGTCAGGCAACTGATCCCGATCACATAGGGCTTCTCCAATCCTTCCAAGGCCTTTGCCAAAGACTTTTCATCAATATCAGTCACTTCCTCGTCTAACACATTAACCGGGATTCCATGCATACGGAGATATCCGGCCAGAGAGCCAACTGCCACTGGAATACCGATGGGAACATACCGAGAGAGAAAACCACCGAATTTTTCAGACGCGGGATTGATTAAAAGCATGGGCGCCTCTTAATCAAAAAAGTGGACTTGTATTTTCATGATAAAAAGGTATTAAACTCCCCTCGTCATTGTCAAGCTAATATTGTATTGACTCAACCCCCCCGGTCCGCCTTCGACAAAGACTCGTGTCGAGCCGTCGATCGGTCTTGACATATGTGCTAGGTTGGCTTCATAGTTATGAAATTTAGATGAAAGATTTGCTGACTCCCTTATCCGCACAGATGCCGCCTTCAGTGCCGCTCCCTTCCGCTTCCGGTAGCGACCGACTGGTTCGCTTGGAATCGAAGTTTCCCCTGGTCGGCGCGGAGCTGGCGATCCGGCTTCTGGAGATCCATTGGCGTCCGGATTCGGCATTCCCCTCGAACCAGGTGTTCACCATCCACTTCGACACCCCATCCCTGGACGCCTATGCAGAAAACCGTTCCGGAGATTTTGTAAAAACCAAGGTGCGGGTCCGCTGGTACGCGGACGGCGAGCAGTGGACCGGCCCCGCCCGCGTCCGGCTGGAAGCCAAGCGAAAATTCGGGCTTCGGGTGGAAAAATCGTTCCTCTTGATGGAGGTTCCCTCAATCCCCCAGCAAGACTGTCTGGACAATGCCTTCTGGGCCCCGTTGATCAGCCAAGCGCTGCCGGCCCTAGCCCCTGACCTTCGCGGTCCCCTGATGCCGGTTCTCCTCTCGAGGTATCACCGGCGCCGCTTTGTGGATCCCTGGGGATCTGCCCGGGCGTCGTTGGATACCGGCCTCACAGGCCTGGCGGTTTCCCCCTGGGCAGCACCGGCACGGACCGGCCCCCTGCAGATCCCCGGGACGGTGTTGGAGATCAAGCGACAGGCGGAGCCGTTGCCGGATTGGATACGGCTGATCCCCTCCCTCCGGGAACAATCCTTTTCCAAGTACGCCGTGCTGCTGGGACGCTATCTGAACGATCAATGAGGAGCAATCAGCCATGCAAAACCTGCTGACCAGACTGGCCGAACAAAGCGGGCTTCCCAGTCTGCCCAACGTGATCTTCGCGCTCCTCGTCTCCGCCGCCGGGACGGTGATCCTCTTCGTCATTTATGAAGTGTTTTACCCGCGAAAAGAGTTGGGGAGCCAGGTGCATCGGGCGTTCTTCCTGATCGGCCCTTCCACGACCGCGCTGTTCATCTCCATCCAATTTTCCCTTCCCCTTTCCCTGGGATTGCTGGGAGCGCTCTCGTTCATCCGGTTTCGGACGCCCATCAAGGATCCCGAGGAAATCGCCTATTTGCTGTGCCTGGTGGCCTTCTCCATCGGATCCGCGACTTTCAATTATATGTTGGTCCTCCTGCTGTTGACGCTGGTCGTCACCTTGCTGCTGATACGCCGCTGGCTCGTACCCGCCACTTGGTCGGCCCCCCGCCGCGGTCATGTACTGATCTCAGGTCGCTCGGAGAACCTGTCCGACACTCGGGCATCGCAAGCCCTCACCCCCTATTTGGACCGCCTGGAGTTGTTCAGCCTGACTCGCGCGGGAAGCACGCTGAACCTCCATTACACCTTCCGCATCACTCCCACGCTGGACCGGGCCGCCCTGGCTCGGGACCTTGAGACCCTTCCCGGAGTGGAACGGTTCGACCTCATGACAGGGGACGCCTGATTCTCCGGCTGATCGAGTAATTCCGTGTCCTTCGAGCACCCATCACCAGTTCCACCGGCCAAGGCCGGCGGGACACGCCGGCTCCGGATTGCCGGCGCGGCCGCCTTGCTGCTGCTTGCCGGAGCGGTCCTGTGGGTATCGCCATCCGAGTTCACCCATGGACCGCGTCCAGGCCTCCAGCCCAACCAGTTGAAATCGCCCCAGCCCGAGACACCCCCGACCAATCTGCTTCCCACCAAAGCCCCGTTTGCCGCGGAGAGTTTTTTGACGGATTTTTTTCTCACGGAGAAAACCCCTGTCCAGGTGCTGGCCCAGTTTCCCGCAGCCATTCATGAGATGCCGAGTATCGCCACGGGAACCTACCGGCAGTTCCTGGTGGGCGACCCGAACCAGGACCGTTGTCATCGAATAACCCTGGACTGGAAGATCGCGCGGCCTTTCGCCTTCCGTCTGTTCGACCGTCTCGGCCGGCCGGTCGCCTTCGGCGCCAGACCGTCCGGCCACGAGACCGTGACCGTGCGGGCCTCCTATTACCGCATCCGCCTCGATTATGAAGGGACGATTCCCCGGGACGCTTCCTTCACGCTCGCCGCTGCTGCCCTGGCCGAATGCCCCGCGACCGTGTTGGGAGACGCCCCGGCCGTGCCGGACATTCCCCGTCTCGATCTGACCCTTCCCTTGTCCAGCGCTGCGAAGTTCGATATTCTGCGCCGCCATCATGAGGCGGCGCTCCGCAACACCGGCACGAGCGGCCAGCCCATCGAGACCAGAAACCAGCGGGTGAAGGGTTTTTTGAGGTTCGAACAGGGGGCGGACCACAGCGTCGTGGAAATCTGGGCGGCCGGCTCCGGAGACATCCGCCACTTCAGCCCGGGCCACCCCTCGTATACGGTCCAGATCGTGTCCGGTCCGTTGGTCATGGGCATGGCCAAGTTCAAGCTCTACAGCCTGCCTACGAAGGAAGGGTTTCTCGATTTTATCGCGAGCGCGATGGGAGCCAAGGAAGGATTACTCATCCCCCGGTCAAAGCTGATTCATTTGCACACCGACGGCCGCGATGTCGGACTCTACGTGATGGAGGAAATGGTGTCCGCGGAATTTTTTGAGGGACGGGAACGGTACGATAGTGCCGTGGTCTCCCTGGGCATCCGGCACCACAAGCCCCGCCGCGTTCCCCCGGGCCCCAACGCCGGCTTGTCGGACAACGTGGACGTCACCGCGCGCCAGGTTGATCCCCGCGCATTCGCCAGGTTCATCGCATTTTTGAGCCGCTTCAATGCCACCCACGGATTGGAAAACAACCAGCTCCGGTTCCTGGTGGATCCCGTCACCGGTGTTTACGAACCCATCTTCCGCGATATCAACGTGAATTTATGGGCCGAAAACGGCCTAGGAGTCCGATCGGTGCTGACCCACGCATCGTGGTGGCTCGCTCCCCGGTTCTATGGATTCGGATCCCATCGCAACGTGAAAACGGAGAATCCCAGGGACGGCTGGACGGGCTGCGACTTGTGCGTGTTCTACCGACTGACTCCCACCACCCTGGGCCTGGGGGGAACCAATCCGACCCTGATCGAATTCATGAAGGATGTCCGTCACCGGACTCTTGTGGAGCAGGCCCTCTGGTATTACAGTTCTCCGGAATACCGCTCGACTCTGCTCCGGCACCTGCGCGCGATCCTCATCGTTGCCCTCCCTCATTTAGGCGTCGAGTTAGACAAAACCTTGCTCCATCAGGGCACCAATCCCTTCGACCCGGGGGACACGTCCATCGGCCGCCTGGCCATCCCCTTGCGCGACAAGGGACAGCTCTGGTTGGTGCCCCTGGAGCGCACCCCTACGACCGTCCGGTACGCCCTGTATAACTTGTCCGGATTCTCGCTTCATCTGGACCCGCAGGCCCGCGCCCTGGCGGTGCTCTCCCCTGCGGAACGGACCGCGCTGGCAAGGCAGGATTATTTTCTGGGCCCCTCCTCGCTGTTTCCCTATCTGATCAACGGCCTCTACGAGGATCGAGAAACGGACCTGTCGGGACGATTGTCCCAACGGATTCTCCGGACGGCTCTCTTCACTGAATTCCGGCTGGCCGCTTCTCCGGAGGAGATTCCTATCGAGGCTCCCTACACTCCGCCATTTCTCGTGGTTCAGGTCCCGGCGCCCCAGGAAAAAACGTGGCTGGCCCTGGTCCGGGCGGGAACCTGGCTTTCAGTGGGAGGAGCGAGCCCGCTGGGGTCCGATAAAATCAGGCTGGCCACGGAGCTCCCCCTCGATGCAGTTCCGAAGTACCGTCCGGTCCGCAATCGGGAAAGGGAGGACCTCGAATTATCGCCCTTGGAACGCGCGGTAATGGTTCAGGAAGCGGGGCAATTCCCCATTCCCGGGGGATATTTGCTGCGGTACCTTGTGGTCAATCAGTCGGATCAGCCGGTGACGCTGCAATGGGAATCGGGGGTGGGACAATTGTTTCCCCGCACCCCCTCCCTGGCCCTTGAACCAGGTACGCTCTTCCGCCTGGAAGAAGCCTCGGTCACAGGAGTGTCGGAAACAGGACTAATTCACGGCCGGGGCTCCCTGCGCCTGTCTCCCACGGCCCGCCGCCCGGTCACCGCCTCGACGGGTTTATGGATCGACAATCTGGTGGGGCTTGTAAACGGTCCCGCCGAGCCGGGGGAGCCTGTTCTGGCAGTGGTGGATCTGGTCCTCATCGCTCAGGGAACGGCGAAACCCACGTTCCGGGGCTATGAATCCAAGGGCTATGCCCAGTTGGATACTGCCCCCACCCATGTGCTGGCCCTGTTCGGCGACGGACTGCCTCCCGGCGTTGGAGTCCGGGTGCACGAACCGGGACGCATTCCTCTCTGGCCCCACCAGGGTTTCCCAAGCGAACCACGCGAACACCGGTCCCCGGCCCCCACCTTTCCGACTCCGAAGAAATCCAACGGCCACGTGGTGCTCCCGGGCGGAACCTACCGGTCACTGGTGGTCATCGGACCGGATCAAACCGCCATTATTCCTCCCGGCGCCAGGCTGGAATTTTCAGAAGATGGAGGCTTGCTGGTATTCGGCGCGCTGGAAGCCAGGGGGACGGCCGGCCACCCGATTGAGTTGCTCCCTCTGGACCGGAGCTGGAAAGGCATGATGGTGATCAACGACGGACGCCGCGGTAGGGAATCCCGTCTGGAACACGTCAGGATCGCGGGAATTTCCGCGGCCGGTCTGGATGGACGGTACCAGAACGGCGCCCTCACCTTCGCCCATGCCCGGGTCGTCCTCCGCCACGTCACCGTGGAAGACGTGCAGGCGGAGGACGCGATCAATCTGTACGAATGCCTGTTCTCGATCGAGGATTCGTTATTCCGCAGCATGCCGTCCGACGGAATCGATTCCGACTGGGGAGCCGGTCGGATCGTCCGTACTCATTTTGAGGACTGTGGAGGGGACTGCATCGACCTGGCCGGCACCTTGGCCTTGGTGGAAGACAACAGCATGGAGCGGGCGGGCGACAAGTGCCTGTCCGTCGGAGAAGGGAGCGTGGCTACGCTCAACCGGAACGCCGTGTCGGACTGTCCGGTCGGCGTGGCGGTGAAGGATCAGTCCTTCGCCGTCGGCGGCGGCAACCGGTTCCGGAACAACCGCGATGGCGCCGTCGTCAGCTACATAAAAAAACCCCACTTCATCGCGCCGACCCAGCGGTTGACCGGCAGCGAATTCGGCGGGGATACCGGAAACAAACCCGACAGCCCTCGCTCGGAATTGCTCTTGGTTCAATAACCCTATGTTCGGAACCTACCGATTTGCCCTTTCCCTCACGGTAGCAGCAGCCCATATGTCTCTTGTATCCGGTTTCCGGATTGGAGCCGTCGCGATCATTTGCTTTTACATCCTTTCCGGCTATGTCATGACCCATTCCTTTTTCCGTTATTTCGACCAGTCACCGAGAAAAATAGCTGGGTTCTTCCTGGACAGAATCCTGAGAATCTATCCTGTGTACTTGTTTTCGCTGGCTTTGATCATCGGATTCTTTTTCCTGACCGGCGTGCCGAAATATGTGGAGAACGGATTGGAGGGGGTCAATGTCTTTAGAAATTTCACCCTCCTCCCCTCTCGATTACTGGCACTTCCTTCCCGATACGTCGCCCATCATTCAGCCGGCCGCCTCGGTGGCGTTGGAATTTCAGTTCTACCTCCTGCTTCCCTTGTTGCTGCAGCAAAGGGAGCTAAAAACTCTCGCGCTGGTTCTCAGTCTGGCGGTTTTCACCCTTGGGGCCTTTGACATTCTTCCTGCCTATTAATATACTTGTGCGCACTTACCCGGAACCTTGCATATGTTTCCTATCGGGTCCTTATTGTACGACCGCCTGAATGGCACCGGTCCCGGCCCAACCGGCCTACTGCTCAAATGGACGTACGGCTACCTTACGATGCTCCTGATCGCTCTTGCCTTCGAGAGAAAACTCGACACGGGACACAACATGGAAATCCTAGTCGTAATGTTCATGGCACTTATGTGCACCGTGTATTTCTCCCAAGCGGCCAGTCAGACCTCCTTCTCCCTGAGAAATGTGGATACTATTCTGGGGGACCTTTCCTACCCGATGTTTTTGCTTCCTTGGCTTTCGATGGCGCTCGTGCCCTTCGTCGCCCAGGCCGGTGATATCCAGATCGATCCCAGGGGAACCATCGTCCTCCAAATTCTCGTGACCGTGACTTTGGCCGCCGGAATCTTCTTTTTGGTGGACCGCCCGGTCCAGAGAATGCGGAAGCGCCTGCATCAGCCCTCTCCTGAAACACCTCTGGCTGACCTGGCTTCCGCCTCCCCCCCGGGCTACCACTTGATTGCCCCCTAGGTCGTTAAACTCCATCCGCTCGCCTTGCACCCATGGCATCCTGCATCAAAACATACCTGGTCCAGGACAAATCCTCCCACGAGGGATCCGGTGGAGGCTTCTCCGTCGTGAAATTCATCCACCTTCGGGTGGAAAACAGAACCGACGCCACGCTGCAATCAGTAAGCCTTCGCTATCGACTGATGAAAGGGGACGCGTGTTTTCAGGAGAGCACGCTGACCGTCGAAGCGGTGGGACCGGGCCAAACGGCCACCTCCAAGGACTTTATCCGCGAAAGCCACGTATTCGATCGCATCGAATGGGCAGGAACGCCCGATGTCCGATCTGAGCGGACGCTTTCTAAAGGAACGGTGGTCTTTGATGGACGAATCCCGGGAACCTCGCGAACCGGTTGCATCCTGGCGTTGCTGGGCTTGATCCTGGCGGTTTCGGCGACCGTATATACGCTGTTGAGGCGTTGACTCTCCACCTGTGTCAAAGCCCTCTACTTTCACAGCGAATTGCCGGGCGTTGCTACAGGATGGCATTATCCGCTCGAGATACACTCCGTATTTATTTCTGTCTCCTAATCATAAATTCTGTTACCCTAGCCTCGTGTGTGCTGCCGTCGCTTCTTTTAAAAAAGCGTGTTCTGTCTCGGTCTTGTGTCATCCATGGTTGACACATTCGGCAGCGTGATCTGGGCGTAACCGGAACGCGATATGCAGGTGCTCAGTGTTCTGGAATCCCACCAACCTTCCGGCCATTCTCCTTTCCCCTTATTTTATGTCATCGATCAGGACCATGACCATGCCCCGGATGTCATTTATATCGACCGGGCCGGCCGCGGCCTGTGCGCCGACATTGTGCGCTACCACGAGTTGACAACGCCGCCCCCGCTACTCCGTGGCGACGGCCTCTGAGCCGCGCAGCATCTGTTCAATCGTCGCCGAAATCCGGCCCGCCGCTTGCACGGCCGGCTCTTCCATGAGCATCGCGTAATGTTTCTTAGTCGTCTGCGTACTTTTGTGCCCGAGCAGATCGCCGACAATGCCAAGGGATTGACCTGAAGAAAAGCCAATCGTGGCGAAGGTCGTGCGAAAATCCCGAGCCCATAAGTCCTGACACCCCCCCGCCTGCCGCAAAGGCCCACCGGTGCCCCTAGCGGTGTAACCGTAAGTGTCACCATTTGCCCTCAGACCCATCTCATCCAGCGCAACGCGATGCAAACCCAGCCATGATGCTATTCTCCTTTCCCATCGTGGGATTCGTGCGTTTCCTGCGGGGTTTGCTCTTGGTGTAATTCTGATTCCGTTTGGTCTCTGTGGCTAGTTGTCGGGTTCCCTTTTTGCGGTACCCGCCTGCCGCAAAGGCCCCCGGGGATCACGGTTTTGGTCACGGTCCCAGTCCGAAAACAGTCACGGTGAGGGGATTCCACAGGAAGGCACAAGAAACACCGGCAGGCCACAAACCCCTTAATAGGCTTGCGCCTGCCGTTGTATGGCGTAGCTTCGCGTTGCATGCTATTTTACATCAAATTGTTCTCATAAGCCGCGGGTCACCCGTTCGATCCGGGTCACCGCCACCAAATAAACTCCTTGGTAATCCAGTGACTTAGCACTCGGCTGCTCAAGCGAGTACCTCCTCGA
>Ga0194121_10011893_pt1 | contig 10252 bp, 9 predicted proteins | sample TA2MahCa50mmetaG_FD_148609 | JGI IMG/M metagenome (GOLD analysis project Ga0194121, IMG submission 148609) | Freshwater microbial communities from Lake Tanganyika, Tanzania - TA2015020 Mahale Deep Cast 50m | ecosystem: Environmental > Aquatic > Freshwater > Lake | place: Tanzania: Lake...
GGAGACCCCGCCCAAGACCGTCGCCCTCGACGCCTGAGAGCCCGTCCGCACGGCCCCCAACCGGCCCTTGTGGTGACAAACCGCCTTCGCTTCAGGTTCAAAATCCGCCAACTGTCGAACTCGGGCTCAGCGCGGTCCGGCGGCCGAGGTCCTTCGCCCTGCGCCTTGCTCGCCGCGCGGCGGACCGCGCACGCCCGTCCGACGCCCCGCGTCTGCGCGCAGACCCAGGTTCGCCGAAGCAGTGTGCCAATCACAGGGGGCCGCGCGGGCGAATCGCTCGTCCCTGCTCAGGGGGAGGGTTTGCGGCAACGTTGGGATCGGATCCGTCGTGGTCGGTTCCAGCCCGCTGAGCCTGACCCGAGCGCTGGTGAAGCAACGGACGGGCGGGCTGCCGCGCGGAGCGACCAAGCGGCCTCCCGATCCCTTACCTCCTTGGGGCAGAAGGACCGCATGAGGTCGAACGCGGCCGCCTCAGGCCGGAAACGTACGCAGACATCTGCCTTCATCCCCGTCACAAACGGGGGGACTCCCGAGGTCGCCGGTCGCACGCGGCGACTCATGCGCTTGACGGTCCGTGGCTCACGGCCTAGGATCGTCTGACGGATAAACATTTGTTTATGAAATCTTTGTTTATGTGATGGCGGACGGACGTGCCCAGCAACCTGGTCGAACTGCGCTCATACGCCCGTGCCCTCGCTTCGGGGACCCGCCTGCGAGTGCTGCGCGTGCTGGCCGAGCAAAGAGCGCTGGGCGTGGCCGAGCTTTCGGCCCGAGTCGGCCTCAGCCAGCCTTTGATGTCGTGGCATCTGCGCCACCTGCGCGTGGTCGGGCTGGTACGCACGCGCCGCAACGGCCGCGAGGTGCGGTACTCCCTTGATCCCGAGCGCCTCGAACTCGTCCACGTGCGCTTGAGCACGCACGTGGCTGAGCTCATTCGCATCCGGCGGCAATCTGGCGACCAGCGGATGGAAACACCGGGCTCGGCACGGCTCGAGCCCACTAACGGGAGGTAGGCGATGGGCAAGGTCCGTGTCGGCATCATCGGGGTGGGCAACTGCGCCTCCTCACTGATCCAGGGGGTCGAGTTCTACCGCGCCGCCAAGTCGGACGAGTTCGTGCCCGGGCTCATGCACGTGACGATGGGGCCGTATCACATTTCGGATATCGAATTTTCAGCCGCGATTGATATCGACCGCAACAAGGTCGGCAAGGACCTCGGCGAAGCCATTGGCGTGGCCCCGAACAACACCGTGCAGTTCGCCGACGTGCCGAAGCTGGGCGTGAAAGTCCATCGCGGCATGACCCACGACGGCATCGGCGCGTACTTGGCCGATACCGTGATCAAGGCCGAGGGACTCACGGACGACATCGTTGGGCTGCTGCGCGACACCAAGACCGATGTGGTGGTGAACTATCTCCCGGTGGGGAGCGAAGAGGCCACGAAGTGGTACGTGGAGCAGATCCTCCAGGCCGGCTGTGCGTTCGTGAACTGCATGCCCGTGTTCATCGCCCGCGAGGCGTACTGGCAGGAGCGCTTCCGGAAGGCCGGTAGGCCAATCATCGGAGACGATATCAAGTCGCAGGTCGGCGCCACGATCGTCCACCGGGTGCTCGCGCGCTTGTTCCGCGAGCGGGGCGTCAAGCTGCTGCGCACCTCCCAGCTCAATGTGGGTGGCAACACCGACTTCAAGAACATGCTGGAGCGTTCGCGTCTGCAGTCGAAGAAGATCTCCAAGACCAACGCGGTGACCAGCCAGCTCGACTACGACCTGGGCGCTGCAAACGTCCACATCGGGCCGAGTGATTATGTCGAGTGGCTGACCGACCGGAAGTGGGCCTATATCCGCCTGGAGGGCCTGTCGTTCGGCAACCAGCCGCTCAACCTTGAACTGAAGCTGGAAGTGTGGGACTCGCCCAATTCGGCTGGCATCGTGATCGACGCGGTCCGCTGCGCCAAGCTGGCCCTTGACCGCGGCCTCAGCGGGGCGATCGAGGGTCCATCGGCCTACTTGATGAAATCGCCGCCGATCCAGTACACCGACCAGGAGGCGCACGACATGATGGAAGCGTTCATCACGTCCGCTGCGGTGGCGGCGCGTCCGGCGTCATGATCGGATGGCGCGTTCGATGCGGGGACGCCGGGCGCCCGTGGAGGCATCCCGGCGGTCAGCGGCAGCCTCCGCGATGGATCTGCGGGAGAGCACCGGTGTGCGATCTGCCGTGAGGGTCCTGCGTGGGGCCGGAGACAGCTAGGCATGCCTGGCGCGTCGTCGTGCGCAAGCAGCTTGGACGGGCGGGGATGATCGCCCTCATCGAGTTCGCCGCGCGCTTGGAGCACTGGACGCCGCCGGCGCTCAAGATCGGGCTGGCGCGGCTGATAGGCCTGGCGTTCTTCTGGCTCAATCCGCGCATCCGGCGCAACACGGTCGCCAACAGCTCGGTGGTATTGAACCTGCCGCCTGGAGATCCCAAGGTGCGCCGGCTGGCCCGACGGTCCGTGCAGGCGTACGCGGAGCACGCAGTGGATTTCCTCCGCACGTTTCGGCTGAGCGCCGACGGCCTGCTGCGCCAGACGGTGAAGATCGAGGGCTACCCCTTCTTCGAAGCGCTGCATCGGCTCGGCCGCGGAGGCGTGCTCATCACCGCGCATTTCGGGAACTGGGAATGGTGCGGCGGCTTCGTCGCGCGCGGGCGACCGGTGTACGCGGTGGCCGAGACGTTCCCGAGCCGCGCCCTTACGGGCCTGCTGGATTACGTGCGGGCGCGCAAGAATCTCCGCACGCTGCAGGTCGGGCGGGCCGCCTCCGGCGTGCTGCGGGTCCTGCGTCAGGGCGAGTTTGTGGCGTTGCTGGCCGACCGGCCGACGCCCGGCCACGGCGTGCAGGTGCAGTTCTTCGGCCGCCCGGTGTGGGTGCCGGAAGGCGCGGCGGCGCTGGCGCAGCGGGCGGGCAGTCCGCTGCTGGTGGGCGGGGTTATCCGGCGGCGCGAGGGCTACGAGGTCCACGGGTTCCCGGCCATCTTCGTCGCGGACGACAAACCGCGCGGGGAGGCCGTTCGGGAAGCCATGCAGCGCGTGATGAATGACGTGGAAACCCTCATTCGCAAAGCGCCCGAGCAGTGGTACATGTTCCGTGACATGTGGGGAGAGCCCCATGCGTCGCGGTCCGCGCACGCATGAGAATCTTGCAGGTCTCGCCGTACGACTTCCCATATCCCGGCGGGGTCACCCAGCACATCATCAATCTGGACCGCGAGTTCCGCGCGCGCGGGCATGCCGTGGCGATCATGGCGCCGTCCACCGTGCCGGAGGCCGAGGTGAACTTCCCGAACTTCTACCGCGCGGGCACGCGCATCGTGCCCCTGCCGGTGAACCAGTCCACCGCGCGCGTGACCTGGTCGCCGGCTCTGCTGCCGCGCGTGCGGCGGTACCTCAGCGAGCACACCTTCGACGTGATCCACCTGCACGAAGCGCTCGTACCGGCCCTGCCGCTGCTCGTGCTACGGGCCTCGCGCTCGGTGAACATCGGCACGTTTCACGCCGCGCGCAAATCGTTCCTCTTCTATCGCGCGACCCGGCCGCTGATCCACCGCTGGCAGCAGAAGCTGCATGGCAAGATCGCCGTCTCGGGGACCGCGCGTGATCTGGTGTACCGCTACTACAAAGGCGAATACCGCATCATTCCGAACGGTATCGACGTGGCGTTCTACGGCCAGCCAGCCGAACCGATCCCGGATATCACGGACGGCAAATTCAACATCATGTTTCTGGGCCGTCTCGAGAAGCGCAAGGGCCTGGACTATCTGCTGCAGGCCATGGCGCTGGTCCAGCAGTTGCGGCCCCAGACGCGGTTGATCGTGGTGGGCGGATTCAAGCCCGCCCAGCGACGTCGCTACCAGCGCTCAGTGGAGACGCTGGGCGTGCGCCACGTGCACTTCGCTGGGTTTGTCAGCGACGAGGACAAGCGACGTTACCTCCAAAGCAGCCAGGTGCTCTGCTCCCCGGCCACGGGGGGCGAGAGCCAGGGCATCGTCCTGCTCGAGGGCATGGCGGCGGGCGTACCGGTCGTCGCCTCCGATATTCCTGGCTTCCGCTCGGTGCTCCGCGACGGGGAGGGCGCCATTCTGGTGCCGCCCAAGGACCACGTGGCGCTCGCGCGCAACCTGATGCGGCTGATCGACAACGCGGCCAAGCGTGCGCGCATGGCCGAGTTTGGCCACCGTCGCGCGCAGGACTTTGCGTGGGACAAGATCGCCACGCGCATCTTGGACTACTACGCCGAGGTGCGGGACGAGGTGGGGGGCGACGCGCCGGCCTGGACGCGTGGTCTGCCTGCGCGCGCGGCCTTCGCCCCATGATCCACCCTCGCCTGCAGGCGCTCGCGCGCCGCGTCGTCGAGTGGCTGGTGGCTCCGCTGGGAGCGACCAGGCTCGATCCCAACGCGCTCACCGTCGCCGGCCTGGCCGTCAGCTTCGCGACCGCCTTCGTGATCGCGCTCGGCTGGACCGTAGCTGGCGGCGTGCTGGTGCTGGTTGCGGGGGCCTTCGACATGCTCGACGGCGCATTGGCGCGGGTGCGGCGGGCGCACTCCACGTTTGGGGCGTTTCTGGACTCCACGCTGGACCGCTGGGCGGAAGGCCTGATCTTCACGGGGCTGCTTTGGCATCTCGAGGGGGTGGATCACCACGTCGAGGCGCTCTTGGCGGTGCTCACGTTGATCGGCTCCATGCTGATCAGCTATGCCCGAGCGCGCGCCGAGGGCCTGGGTATTGCTTGCACGGTGGGCTTCTTTCAGCGGCCCGAGCGGCTGATCGTGCTCGGGATCGCGCTGCTGGGGCCGCCCTGGCTCCTCACGGGCGCGCTGTGGTTCCTGGCGGTGGTGACCCAGCTCACCGCGATACAGCGAATCGTGCACGTGCACCAGCAGATCGAAGCGGCCCGGTCCCGCGAGCCGGGCTAGCGTCGCCAGACGCCGGGGTGGCCCCAGGCGCCACGCGAGGCAGCCGTGTGCGTCTGCCCGTGCGGTCAGACCTGTCCTCCCGCGCGCCTGCATCCTGTCGTTCTTGTGGTTCGACCATCCAGTGAAGCGTCGGCCGGAACGACTCGCTGAATCGTCCGCCTCGCCAAGGTTGCCGCGCAGGGCGCGCGCTAGCCCCGGGTCAGGGGCAGGCTGATGGGGCGGCCCGCGAAGTAGGAGGCGTAGCCCGCCAGCAAGGCCTCGACCTGCGCCCGGCCGTCCTCCGCCGTGCTGTCCGAGTCACGCCCGCTTTCCAGGCACTCCACCAAGTGCGCCACGCTTTCGCGCAGCCCGCCGGTTTCTGGCAGGGTCTGGCGAAAATCGGTGCCGCCGCCGGCGTCAGGCGCCCCGTAGATCAGCGCGTGAGGGGCGACGCCGTCGATCACAAGCGAGCCGCGGGTGCCCACGAGCCGGCCGCGATTGACCCCCGCGCCAGGATCCGTAAGCCGGCCGAACCGTCCGGTCGTCACCGTCGCCGTCACTCCGTTCGCGAAGGTCACGTGCATGAGGGCAAAGTCCTCGAGCCCACGGTCGGCGTGGGTCTTCAGAAAGTACTGGCCCAGCTGGCCGTAAACGGAGGTGACGTCGGACTGCGCGAGGTAGCGGGCAAGGCCGATGGGGTAGAGCCCGATCTCGTGCAACTCCCGCTTGGCCCAGACGTTGTGGCCGGAACCGGACGGGTCGCCGTGCTCGCACCGAAAGGTGAAGCGCGTGAGATCGGGCGAGATGGCGGTGCGCCAACCGTCCGGCAGCGTACCGGCCTCGCCCTTGGCGAAAATCACATCCCAGTGGATCGACAACAGCTGCCCGAGCGCGCCGTTGCGGAGCGAGGCACGCGCCCGCTGGGTCGCGGCCGTGTGGTGCAAGCCGTACACCAGGGTGCGCACGCCCGATCGCCGCACGGCGGCCACGATGGCGTCGGCCTCGCGGAGCGTGGCCGCGTTGGGTTTGTCCATCCAGAGGTGCTTGCCGGCCGCCGCCAGTTTGGCCGAGATGCCACCGCGGCGTTCGATCTGAGTCGCCACGCTGCACACGTCGATCTGGCGATCATCCAGCAGGCGATCGATGCCCTCCTCGTACGGCACGCCGTACAGCGCCGCGATCTTCTGGTTCTGGCTGACCACAAAGGCGTCCTGCCCAGGATCGTCCACGACTTTCACGATGTTGAGCTGGGGGTGCTGGGCGAAGACCGCCGCGTACATGGGCTGGTGCATGGCACAGCTCACGAGCGCCAAGTTGTAGCGTTTGGGGTGTGCCATTGGTCCCGCTCTCGAAAGGATCGCGCGGGTGTAGGGTGACAAGCCGCGCGTCCGGATGCAAGCGCCGTCGCAGCGCGGAGCGGCTATCCGTCCCAGGCCAGTGCCAGGGCCCGGAACGCGCCCCGCCCGAACAGGTAGGTGGCCAGGGCCTCGATCACGAGCGTTAGCGCGACGCCGCCGACCCCCACCGCCACGCCGGGCAAGCTCGTGAGATTGAGGGCGATCAGGACCCACGCCACCATAACGGCCAGCCGGATCACGTTGACGGCGGCGATGGGACGCGTGCGCCGCACATTCATCAGCGTAGAGGAGTAGATCTGCTCTTGCACCAGAATGGGCGGCAGGAGCGCCAGGATCCAGAGCCCGAGCGTCGCGAGTTCCGCCACGCGGTCCGCCGCCCCGATGAAATCCCCAAGGACGGCCTGGGTGATGGGCGGAATGAAGGCCACGCCGGCCGATGGGATGAGCACGAGCCAGCCGATCAGATTCGCGAAGCGTCGAATGCGGTGGGGGTCCTCCCGGCGGGCCAGGAGGGCCAGCACGGTGGGCTGCACGCCCCAAAGCGCGACCGTAACGACTTGATTCACGCTCCCGGCGACCGCGAACGCGGCGATCGACTCCGCCGGCTCGGGCGCCCGCGCCAGCGCCGCGTTCAGGATGGGCGGAGTCACGGTGGGCAGCAGCGCCGCCACCAGGAGGGGTGCAAAGAAACGGATCAGCGGTCCGTAGCCTGCCGCCACCGACCGGTCGGATCGGGCGGGCAACGTTCGATCGAGCGGTCCCTGCGTGAAGCCGGCGAGGATGGCAATTTCCAGCGCGGCTGCAAGCGTCACCGCCAGCGCCGCGGCTGGCGCGCCCGCGAGCGCCCCAACCTGCGTCACACCTGCGCTGGCGGCCACGACCGCGACCACGCCGGCCAGCGTGCTGGCGACGATGAGGCGGCCCCTTCCGATGCGCAGCGTTGCGCCGTACAGGTGCGTGCGCATCACCGCCAGGGCCGGATACGCCACCAGCAGCGGCAGCGCGGCACTGGCCTGTGCGCGCAGGGCGCCGTGCACCGCGAACACTCGGACCAAGATGAGGTCGCCCAGTGGGGTCAGCGCCACGGCCACCGCGACCAGCGTGACCAGGATCGCGAACACCGCGACGAATCGCCGCAGGCGGCCAAGCGAGCCGCGATCGTCAAGGAACACGAGCGTCAGTTGCTGCACGCGCATCTGCGGCAGCGCGACCAGGCTTATGAGGCTGAACGCGACGGCATACCCGCCGATGGCAGCAGCAGGATCGGGCGACCGCGCAAGCACGGCGTTCAACAGCGGCGCGATGAAGGCCCCCGCGCCAAGGTTGAGCACCGCGGGGATGAAGAGCGCCAAGGCCCGGCGCACAAAGCCAGGCCGAGGCGGGAGGCTGGTCCCAGACGACGTCGGTTCGGCGGAGCCAGAAACGGCCCTCATCCCTGGGAGCTGCCCGATGGCATGTCCCAGCTCTCCTCGGGGAGAGGGGACCTAGCCGAACCAGCGTCGCAGGCGCTTCTCGAACTTGGTCGCGTACGCGTGGAAGGAGCTCCCCAGGTGGACCCAGGCGGGCGCATGGCGCATATGCAGCTCGGCGTCGCGCAAGCTAAGAAGGAAATCGGCGGGATCGGACCAGGGGCGCATGCGCTGCCAGCTCACGCCGATCTCTGCCAGAAGGTGCGAGTCTGATCCGACCGACTGGGCCAGACCGTGGCGTTCGGCGTAGTGTCGCGCCGCGGCGTTGTCCGCGGCCCGGATGGTACGGCCGTTGAAGACCTCAAGGATGTCGATGCCATCGACGATGGACTCCACCGCGGCCAGTCCCAGCGCCGAGCGCCGCAGCGAATCGAAGGGATGCGGAACGAGCACCAACCCACCCTGCGCCTTGATCGCGTGCACCGTCTCGCGCGGTGAGAGGTCGCGCGGCACGGGCCCCTTCAGGAACAAGCCGATGATGTCGCCCGCGCGGCTCTTGATTTCGTCGCCAAGGATGATCGGGAAAGGGGCCGCGGCTGCCACGGCGAACGCGCCGTCCATCGTGTTGTGGTCGGTGATCGCCAGCGCCTCGATCCCGCGAGCCTGGCACACGCGGATGATCGTTGCAGGCCTTAGCCGGCTGTCCGGCGAGGCGTTCGTATGTGCGTGGAGCTCGACCCGCAGGCGGACAGGTCGCGCCGGCGCGCCCTCGCTCATGCGCCCGCGCTAGGCGGTGACGGGCTGGCGACTCGAGTCCTGCGCCCTAGCGCGGCCGGTGCCCATGACGCCATCGCGGCTGATCTTGCGCTGCAGGGCCATGATCCCGTCGATCAGCGCCTCCGGCCGCGGCGGGCACCCGGCGACATAGATGTCTACGGGCACGACGCGATCGACGCCCTGGAGCGTACTGTAGCTGCGGAAGGGCCCGCCGCAGGTGGCGCAGCTGCCCATCGCGATCACCCACTTGGGGTCCGGCATCTGGTCGAACAGGCGCTTGATGACGGGCGCCATCTTGTTGGTGACCGTGCCCGCCACGATCATCACGTCTGATTGCCGGGGCGAGGCGCGCAGGATAACGCCAAACCGGTCCAGATCGTAGTGCGGCCCGGCCGAAGCCATCATCTCCATCGCGCAGCACGCCAGGCCGAAGGTCATGGGCCAAAGTGCGTTGGCCTGCGCCCACGTGAAGAGCTTGTCGACCGTGGAGGTGAGCACCTCGAGGCCACCGATGACGTTGGTGGCGCGCACCAGCGGAATCGTTTCATCGCCTTTGGAGTCGACCGCCTTGCCCCACGGCTGGTAGCCGAGCGGAACCCGGTCGATGCCGAAATCGACGCGGCGCTCCGGGGGCGATCCCCGCCGTGAGTCGGCAGCCATGCTCATTCGCCTAACCCGGGCCCCATGCCTCGTAGTATCCAGGATTCATGGGCCGCGCGCCAGCGATCGTGCGTTGGGCTGGCGTACTAGCATGGGCGCGGCTGGATCGCAGCGACGATGGCGACCGCCAATCGTGTCCCTGCCAGCGTCAGCCGGACACCGGCGGCTGGCCTGGGCGCGCCGAAGGCCGCGACGGCCCTACCGGAAGATGGGATCTCACCGCCCTCTGCTTGGCAGGGCGGGCGCGGGGACCCCATGCTTGAGCTGTCATCCTGCGCCGCCTGAGCATCCGGCGGACGGTCCGCGGGGGGCGATCGGGCGATTGGCCTGGGTCGAGGCGCCCTGCGCCGGATGCGGCGGGCGGTAGGCGGTCCGATACCATTTGGCACGCGGAACGCGCCGTAGGGTCACGGTTCTTCCGAGTTTCGGGGATCCGCTGGCCAGCACGAGGAGCGGCTCATCACGACCACGACGACCGCGCTGGTGCGCTGCCGATTCCTCCCCGAGGACCGGGAGATCGAGGCGGATTCCGGCGCCACGATCCTGGACGCCGCGCAGGCGAACGACATCCCGGTTGAGACCGTCTGCGCGGGCAAGGGCACGTGCGGCACGTGTCGCATACTGATTCGCGCGGTGGCCACGCCCGCGCCCAACCCACACGACCGCCGCCGCCTGTCAGATCAGCAGCTTGCGCACGGCTGGCGGCTCGCGTGCCAGCACACCGTCGCGGCGGGTGCGGCGTATTCGCACCCCGTCGGCGTACGCGCGATTCGGGTGGTCGAGAGTGCCGGGCTCGGCCGCATCCGGCTCGATCCCAGCGTGCAGAAGATCTACGTGAAGCCGAAAGCGCCAAGCCTGCACGATCAGCGCTCCGACTGGGCGCGGATCCAGGACGAGCTCGCCGCCGTGGCGGGGGACGTGGATCCGGCGTTGCCAGCGCTGCTGCGGCTGGCGGCCATTGGCGAGCAGATCACCGCGGGCCTCACCGTGGTGATCGCCGGCAATCGGATCGTGTCGTTCGAGCCCGGGGATACGACGCGGAACGCCTATGGATTCGCCTTCGATATCGGTACCACGACCGTCGTGGGCGCGCTCATGGACCTGGTCACGG
>Ga0194121_10011895_pt1 | contig 10251 bp, 11 predicted proteins | sample TA2MahCa50mmetaG_FD_148609 | JGI IMG/M metagenome (GOLD analysis project Ga0194121, IMG submission 148609) | Freshwater microbial communities from Lake Tanganyika, Tanzania - TA2015020 Mahale Deep Cast 50m | ecosystem: Environmental > Aquatic > Freshwater > Lake | place: Tanzania: Lake...
CTTCCATCTCAAAAGAAGGAGAATTCAGTCAGGACAATCTCATATTCAAAGAATTGAGAAATCGTGGTTATATTGATAAGATAAGAAAATTTATCTTAACCATGACTGATAAAAAATTGTCTCTTAAATGATATTTATTATACCATATAAACTTGGCATACCTCTAGCACCATAATAAAATGTTCTTGGTGTAGAAGGTCCTACAGATAATAAAGTATAAGCATTTTCTGTTCCAGCAACATAATTATTTTCAAATATATTCAAATAATCCTGATTAAGCAATTCATTAATTGTTTCTGCAAATACTAATTCGTATTTTGATGTATCCGAATAATTGCTAAAATGGGATTGATCAAATTTAAATATTCCTTCTGAAATATTTAATGTTGGATTAGTTGAATACGCAACTTCTGTATAAACTCCAGCAATAAAGTAATTATTATCAGTTATTTTAACAGAAAATTCAGCATCGAAATTAAGACCATCAGTTTGATATCCACTAGTAAATCCTATACAATTACAACCTTCCGTCCATGTATTTAATACATTTTTTTCCTCGTATTTAAATCTTCGTAGATAAGCTTGTAATTCATTTTGATTTTTAAAACATTCTAAATAATTTCCATCTATGGTATATGTTTTAGCACAGCCATTTACATCTTTATCTATTTCTATTAATGATAAAGGCGGAATACCTCTTACATAAAGATTTATTGTACTTAAATTTCCAAGTCTATTATCATTATTTACAATATCTTTTAAGAAAATTATTTCTTCATTTTCGCTTGAAGTTTCTATTTTTTCTATTCTATAACGATCTACATTTGCTGTATTTCCGGTATAAGATACCTCAATTAAATCATTTTCTACAGCCCCCAACGAATCCACATTTCCATAATTTGTCATAGATTTTATGACATAATATGGATCTCCAGTAAAACCAGAATTGAGAGTAAATTGTGGTGGATCTACGAAGTAATCTCTTTCGTATCTTGATTCTGCATTATTTAAAACTGCTGCTGAAATAACAGTTGTTAAAATTAAATTATCATTTTGAGAACCGTTAAACTGATAAATTCCATTTACATTAGATGTTATTCCATCTTGATCTTTTACATAGTAACCATTAGAAACAGTAAATGTATTTCCATTTGTAAGACCTTGTAAAAGAATACTAATATACTCTAGATCATTTTCAGATTCTGTATTTGAATAATCAAAAATTGCTTTAGTGAAAGAATTATAATATTGTACTAAAGGAGAAGAATTTATCTTTTTTCCAATTAAATCAACATCAGTATATGAGTTTACTATATTGATTCCATAAGAATCAAATGTTTTCACCAAATATGGTGGATCATCATTTTTAAAAAACTCTTGTTCTGACATATATTAATTTGCTAAGAAGTATAGTTTTTGACCAGTAGATCCGCCACCACTCAAGGCAAAAAGCTTATTCAAATTTGATATTTCTACGAAAAGATTTTCTCCTGGATCTATTGGATATGCATTAGTAGTTCCTATTACACTAGTTATTCCTACAAAAATTTGGAATGTATTTGTATAATTACTCTTAAGATTTACTCCTCTTGTGCATGTAAATCCAGCAGCACTGATTGTTGTCGGTGATGTGGTGGCGGTAAACAAACCAGTTGTTAGAGTAGTTGGTAATGTTTGAGAATCTACAGTAACTTTTGCTGTTCCCGCATTAAGAAGAGTTTCGATTGCAGGAATTCTGGAAGTGAATGTTGCACCAGAATTACCAGATTGGTTAATCGATGTCAATAGAGATTCAAGAGTTATACCAGTAATACTTACTGGAGAACCAGTTGACCCCCTTATGTAAAGCGGAGTAGCATCTGTATTGGTTACAGCTACGCTGGGAGAAATGGTGGCGGTTAAAGTTATAGGAGCACCCAATATCTGAACCATCAGAGCGTTACTGCCGCCACCATTTGATACGCCAGCAATTAGGTTTGTGGTTGGGTCAAATAGTCGAACATAGGATCCGGTAGTAACACCATCAGGCCCAGCACCGATGCTTTTTATTTTGTAATTTCCACTTGAAAAATTAGAAGATAGTCCCTGAATACCCGCAAAGATATTTGCCAAGAGAGTATTCCCGGCCTGATCCTCTGTTACTACTGCATTATTAAGACCTGACCCATTTACTTTTAGCGAAGTTGTGCTATAATTTACTACCTGTACTGATCCTGCTGTACCACCACCAGTAATTGTGGCTCTGGTATTTAAGGTAACACCAGTAGAGGGAATATAGACTGGTAATGGGCTGGTCGAGGTGATTCTGGTGGCATCTGAAGTACCACCAAATACCATTTTCGTTAATTGAACATGAGAAGTAGCACCATAAACATCGATAACAAAATCAGTTGCAATGGTAGCGGTAAGACCACCAGCGATACCTACATTCAAATTGGGATCAGTATTATCAGGCATTTTTTCTCCAAATTACACTACTATATAGGGTATTAATTATGCTTATCGAACCAACTTTTAAAAACCAGTTTTCCAAATTAATTATAGAACATGTCACTAAAACAAATTGCACTTATATGGATGCAATTTTAAAACATTGCGCTGATTATGAGATTGAGCCTGAAGGGGCTGCTAAATTACTCACAAAGCCAATTATCGAAAAACTAGTCGAAGAGGGAAGAGATCTACATCTTTTACCCAAAAAGGCCAAACTTCCTTTTTGACTAAACACCAGACTTTGGTATACTACACCATCGGCCAAGGGAGTTCCTTGGGTAAAATTTAAGGAGACTATATGTCATTTAGTGATTTCAAAAAGCGTTCAAAGTCAAGCATCGAAACTCTAACAAAGAAGATCGAAGATCTAAACAAGACTGCTGATTACAAGGATGATCGGTTTTGGCGACCAGAAGTGGATAAGGCGGGTAACGGCTATGCCGTCATTCGATTCCTTCCTGCATGTGAGGGCGAAGATGTTCCATGGGTCAAGGTCTACTCACACGGGTTCCAAGGCAAGGGTGGATGGCTGATCGACAACTGCCCAACCACACTTGGATTAAAGTGTCCGATCTGCGAAGCCAATAGCGAACTTTGGAACAGCGGTGTTGAGAAGGACAAGGACATTGCTCGTAACCGTAAGCGCAAGCTTACCTACATCAGCAACATTCTTGTTGTAAGCGATCCTTCCAATCCACAGAATGAAGGCAAGGTGTTCCTCTTCAAGTACGGCACAAAGATCTTCCAGAAGATTCAGGAGGCCATGCAGCCTCAGTTCAAGGATGAGGAAGCTATCAATCCGTTCGACTTCTGGAAGGGTGCTAACTTCAAGCTGAAGATTCGTAAGGTCGCTGGTTACACCAACTACGACAAGTCTGAGTTTGACGGTGCGGCTGAACTTTACAAGGGTGATGACGAGAAACTTGAGAAGCTGTGGAAGACCCTTTACAAGCTTCAGGATTTCGTTGCTCCCTCTGAATTCAAGTCATATGACGAACTCAAGAAGAAGCTCAATGATGTTCTGGGCGGCGACCTTCGCAGTGTTGCCCCTGCCACTAAGAGAGCGGAGGACGAGGAGGAAGTAGTTGAAATGGCTTCGGCTCGGAAGGCCCCAAAACCTGACGAAGATGAGGATGCGCTTGAATACTTCAAGCGACTAGCTAAGGAAGACTAATCGTCCAAGACATCCAAACCTCACAAGACCCTCCAAATTGGAGGGTCTTTTATTGATGTAATAAAATCTGCAATGTCATTGGAATTACTTCCTATTGGTGTCTTTGTTTCATTGCTTGTATTTATTCTTGCAATAGGAAAGGATCTTTTAAAATCAGTATCAATTGTTCTTTCGTTTGTAGATTTATCACTTTCAAGCTGTGCTATTCTTTTCTCAATAATATTCTTTTCTATCTCACTTAAATTTTCAAAATTAGATTGTATTAATTTTAATTGAGATAATTCACTTGTATCAGTGACCATTTCCTGAACAGCTTTCTGATTGCTTTCCGTGCTATTTTCAGGAACTTCATTGTTTGGAGATTGCTCAAGAGTATCAATAGGAAATTGATTTGTTTGGTTTGATGCAGATACAGTATTCTTGTTTTCTTCTTGATTAGCTCTTTGTGCCTGATCTAAACTTGTCGTTTCAATTACTGGTTGATTTTCCGATTCATTTGTTTGCTGTTGATTTTGTTCTGGTATTACAGTATCGGATACAGTTGCATTTGGATCTACTTGTAGAGAATTATTTGTTTCATTTTCTTCATCTAGTAGAATATTTGAATAGTTTGAAACATCCATTTTTGGCGTTTTATTATCAGCCATATCAGTTTTTGCCTGATTTGGTTTTGAATAATCGATTGTATCAAATATTTCTCTTTCAAGCATAATTGTTTCTCTTCTCTTCTAATTTATTCTTATATTGATTGAAATAAACATCTCTCTCCCAAGGGAACATTTCTTCTATATCATTTACATTAATTACGCTATTTGAAGATAAGAAGAAATTTATTTTGTAATACAAAACTAAATCAATATGATTTAAGCTAATGTAAAAAAATTGAGTACTCCGTCCAATCTGAGTGTTCGTTCTACTCCATCGCTTGTTTGATATTTTACATCTGAATGAATTTTTGGTAGAGCGAGAATAAAATCTTTTACTTGATTATATTCTTTCTTAGTCATAGAATTTAAAATATCATCTATATCATTGGTTCCAAGATCCTCAAAGTGATAGACAGAATCATCTTTTGAGATTTTTTCTATAGAAGCTTTGATTAGATGAGATATATCAAAATTACCATCTATTGATAAAATTTTTATTACTGCTGGTTGTTTGAACTGTATATAATAATTTTCAGTTAATTTCAATTTAAATTCTTTTTGACCAGTACCAACCATGAGTTCGGTTAGATTAACTGTTGTTTTTATTTTTTCATTTGTTATAGGACAAGTAAAATTTGTTTTTACTATCTCACCAACAGATTTAGATCTTAAATTACAAAACAAATATTCCAAATCTTGTAATGTTATACTTTCGACCGAGATACCATCAAAGCATTTACTAATTAACTCAAGAACATTTTTAATTATTAATGATGGATTCTTTTCTTCTTTTATCAGTAAAAGATTTTTCTCATCAGATACTAAAAATGGTCTGAAGTGTATTTTTTTACCTGTGCTGGGAACATTTATTTCATATTTTGGATAAGATCTTTCAAATTTCATTATATTGCCTCATAATTTCTAAAATTGTAAAATACATCAAATGTCGCAAATTCTCCAGTGTCAGCTGACAATTCTATTGGTTGTAATTTAATAGGATATGCTTCTTTGAAGGTGAATGTTGTCTTTATAATTCCATTCATATCAAGACATTCTACTTTTACAAAGCCATCTCTGATCACTTCATCATATGGTCTTGCAAACGAAACATCTCCGGAAATACTTCCGTCCTGAACAATAAGATTCATCCACGTTTCTAATAATTTGTATGTTTTCCAGTTTTGTTCGATAGGAAATCTTATAACTAAATTAGATGAATTTGAACCGTAACTGCTGTAGTTTTGCATAAAAGGAACATTTCTACCATGTCCTGGTCCTGGTAGTTTATCTGCTATTGTATCAAGTTGTCTTCCACCAAACGATACTCTTATTGCTGGTATTGTATTGATTCCATCTGGAGTATTCAAAACCACATTAAAGCGATTTTGTCTTTGTATGCCACCAGCAGCGTCTACTAAATTTTTTAATACGTCGATAGAATTGCTCATTTGAATAGTGTCTTTTCTGTTAGAAGCTTGAAATCCCACTCATTGTAGTTACAAATATTTTTTGCTGCTTTCCATTTAGCTTCATTTATCAAAAAGGTCACTAATTCATTCTTATAAGATTTTCTTTTTTTATTTGATGGTTCTTTTGTCTGTTTTTCTGGTTTTACTTCAACAATAAGGGTCTTCATGATGCCAGTTTTTTCTTTCAACATAACCATAAAATCAGGATAATAGGTGTGTTTTTTCTTATCGATTGGTGACATATAAGGTATTTTTACACACTCATAACACCATTTGATAACATTGTCTTGAATATCGAAGTACTTGCAAAGTTTTCTTTCCCATAAAGATTTGCACAATATTTTTTCGACATTTCCGACATATTTTTCTTCGTTCAAAGGTACAAATTTTGTCTTGTACGGCATCCAAATATATATAACAGATTTAAAAATGTCATATATCTATCCTACATCAGACCAATCAGAAATACCATATTGGATAATTTTTTATAATGCTCCATATAGCGTACTAGCACTTGATAGAACTCGCGGCGGGGTTATATCCAGAGCGGAAACTTATATTCAATTGCCATTGCCCACTAGTTTAGACATTGATACAGCGCACACGTATAATGAAGGTACAGGAACTCTAAATCCTGCTAGAGGAAGTGCTGCGGCAGAAATTAATTTAGGCGGTAGAGTAGAACTAGCAAAGAAAAGATATTTAGATCCATTGATTATGAGATTGGAAGAATTGTCTTCTACTTCTACATTTAGAACGACATCAAATGTATCTGAGCTATCTCTAACATCAGAAGCGCGTAGAGAGTTTGAAATTAATTATATACTAGTTCCTAAGAATTTTACTGATTCTGATATAATAATCGAAATATGTAACTATTTTAGAGCCGCTTCCTATCCATGGAGAGCGGATTCTCCTGAAAAGGTTTATCCCCCGTCTTTATGGGTAATGCAAGTAGTCGGTGCTGGACAGTCCGACTTTCTCACAGAATCATGGCTATCAGATCCTCTAGTTTGTGTGCTTACAAATGTTGTAATAAATAAAATTCCATTTGAAGATAAATCAGTCTCAAGAGTTTTCCAAGATGGAAGTTCTATGGCAACTAGTCTTACACTTTTATTTAAAGAATTTGAAACTGGTACATACGATCCAAGCCGTAATAGAGTGTTGAGTAAATCAGAAATAGCAGTTAATTAAAATAAAAATATTCATGTTCAATAGATTTAAAACAATAACATACACTATAGATGATAAAGATTTATCCGTAAAAGATTTATCTAAATCATTTGATTTAACTAATATTAAAAATAATATTTTCTCTACAAGAGTAGCAACAAATACTTTTTTAGATACTATTTCTTATAACAATTACGGAGTTTTTGATTATTATCATGTTCCACTTTATGCTGGTAATATTTTAAATCCTTATAAAGAACTTCCTCTAACTTCTAAAGAAGTTGAAAAAACAATTAATGATTATAGTGCTGTATATTTTACAAATATAGCAGGAAGTTGCTTTATTAATGGTGACTTGATTGCAAAACAAAACGCTGGTTTTTCTGCTGGCTTTGATGTTACTGATAATTTTGGTTATGTTGTTGGTATTGATTCAAATATAAACAAATTAAAAACTTTAATTATTGGTGAAGTAGGAACAGGACCTTGCTTAATAATAAGAAAAGAAAATAATTCTTGGGGTATATTTGCAACGTTTAATAATAGTTTAGAAGAAAATTATTCCGACTCTGCCAAATATTTTTTAGATGATTCATCAATCCAATCATCAGACACATCAATTCTTGAGCAGTATTATTCTTTCAAAGCAGGGGAAACAGGATTAAATTATTCATATAATAGTGAAGTTGATATATTTAATAGTAATAGATCTATAATTTATCTTATAGATCAAACTGCTATCAAGTCTTTTGAGGGTGCTATAAATGGCGGTAGCTAATTTATCAACAATAATTGAACTTAGGATAACTCACGGCAGAGATGATACTGTATGGCACATTGTAAACCCAGAAACTCCTAATCAAAGCTACGGATATTTTGAAAGACTTTCGATAGAAGAAGGAATCATGAGTGTTATTCCTCATGGAACATTAGTGTTACGCGATGAAGGAGACTTAATTTCCGATTTCAATTTTACCGGAAAGGATAAATTTTATCTAAAGATAAAAGATTCTGATGGAAATGAAATAGAACTATCAGATTATTATGTTTATCAAGTAGCAAGAGCTACAGATTATCAAAAAAAGGGCGAAACAAGATTCGCTACAATAAAATTTATACACGAATCTTATTTCTTTAACGAAAGATCTGTATTTGATTTTGAAGAAGATATAAAACCTATTTGTAGACTAGGCAATGAAGATAGTTGGGTTAAAAAAATATTTGAGCAATATTTTGCAAAGGATTGGGCCGCGGGAAAAGCTTATGCTTCCAATACAAAAAATTATGCTTGGTTGAAGCACAAGAATTTAGCATTCCCGAACGGAAGAAAAACAGATCAGACAAAGATTTTGAATCTTTTAAGTTATCTTGCGGAAAATGCAAATGTTGATCATGATCCACCAAGAGCAGATTTCCTATTCTGGAAAGATTTAACTGGAGTCAATTTTCTTTCAATGGGAGATGAGATCAATGCTAGTTCTGAACCAGATGCAACATACGGAGTCTTTGATAGAGATAGCATAGCACCGGATCAAATATTAAAAATTAATGATATTTCTGCTTTAAATATATCTTTTACGGATTTAGAACTTAGTGGTGCTTTCCAATCCTACTACGAAAGAATAGATCCTAATCTAGATCAACCACATTTTTATTTGATGGATTCCACAAATTCATTAAAGACAAAAATTATAAATTTTAATTTTCTAGATTATTATCCATCTTCTCCTTTTGTTGATGAAGCAGAACAAGATTCACAGGGGGATATAGATTGGAAACCAAATAGCGATATTGCAGATTTTGAAATAATTAATTTCGGAGGACAGCAAATTGATATCTCTACCTTACAAGGAGCTACCTCTGTAAAATACACCAAGAGAGTTTATGACGAAGAAAAATTTGGATTTTTTGATTTGTCTTATAACAATTCAGAATATCATGAGCCGTCATATTTCTATCACACTGATGGGGGGATAACTCTTACCGATTTCAAGAGTAGCAGACGTACAGGTATGGTTTGGCAGACAATGTTTGATATAGATGAAGAAAATCCATTTGATACTGAACAAGATAAGAATATAGCTAAACTTTATATCCAGCTAAAAAAAGATAAAATAAACGCTGCAAATATTTATTTTAATTTAAGAAATTTAAAAGAAAAATGGAATATTTTTAAATATGTAATTTGCTGTCTGCGGCAAGAATCAATGTTTGAATTTTGGGCAATGGTTTTTCCTAAACAAATCCATTCTCAAAAAACTGGAATAAATCTTTATGATTTTAGAGAAGTTTATTTTATTCCTAAGAAAAATCAATTCTTATCGTATAATCCATTAGTAGATTTTGTATCAGGTATAACTCTAGAACAAGCTGGATTGACTGCAAATAATACTTTATCTGGTGTTCCTGGCTCTGGATTTACCTTTATACAACCAATAGACAATATTGGCATTGGTCAAGTTGCATTTAATTCTAATGAAGTTAGAAATTTTATTGGCACTGTAAGTGGTTTTAGCTTTGCATATGCTGGACCAGGAACAAATATGGATTTGACGGGATATCCGAATGCATTTAAGAATATAGCTGTAGGTGCAGCATTAGCAGTAAATACCCCAGCAACTGCACAACAATTCTCTATGGGTCAAGTAGTCAAAATGACTGCAATTGATTGGAAAACAATAAGTGGAATAAGTATTGACGAAACATTCTATCAAAATAACAGATATCTTTTTATGTTTGATTCTCAAAATGATAAAGAAGGTTTCTGCGATGGTGGTAGTATTACAATAACATCATAACATGCCAAATAAAAAAATTAAAAATATTTCTACAATAGGTATTCAAGCTGTATCACCAGCTGAAAAATTTATTGAAATTAAAGAATACAAATGTGCTAATCCAGATGCTGTCGAAAAAGGTGGTCCTATTTCTATAGCAAAATGTGAAGAATTATATTTTCAAAATTATACTGGAGTTACATTTAAACCACAAGAGGCAGAGCCATCAGATTCTCAATTAGACGCTGCATTTGAAAATTTAAAGGGATGTAGTTTCATATCAGATAATATGGGAAACGATTATCTAGGATGCTATATCGAAGATCCAGATGCATTTTTTAGTTGCAATTGCCCAAAAGTAGGAAAAAAATTTCCAAAATTATTGAAATTTGCTACTAAAAATTCCACCTTTTGGAATACAGATTTAAGAACACCATTGGCAAGAAATTCTTTTGTAAGTATCCTATCTTCTTTTAAAGTAACAATTGTAGTAAATGGAAATTTTAGATTATATC
>Ga0194121_10011897_pt1 | contig 10250 bp, 3 predicted proteins | sample TA2MahCa50mmetaG_FD_148609 | JGI IMG/M metagenome (GOLD analysis project Ga0194121, IMG submission 148609) | Freshwater microbial communities from Lake Tanganyika, Tanzania - TA2015020 Mahale Deep Cast 50m | ecosystem: Environmental > Aquatic > Freshwater > Lake | place: Tanzania: Lake...
TAATTATCACCCCAAAACATTAGTGTATATTATGCAGTATATCAATAATGATAAAATCGAAATTATTATCGGAAAAAATGCAAGACCTGACAAAATAACGGGTTATGATACAAAAAAATCGGGTTTAGACGATTACTTTGAACAAAACGACGAAACTATTATTGAACAGAAAGGATATTATATATCATCCTTATTATATACCGCTCTAGAAGAGTATCCACAAGCAAAAATATTAGTTCTCAACAGCTCTAATTAATGATCTAGTATTCTCGAGTAATTTATATTGATGTTCACATTTCTCTAATTGTGAGTTATTAAATAAATAAAATATTTTATAATCATTCACAGGTATAATATTAGTTTCATTCAATTTTCTTTGTTTTGTAAATTGACCTAACACGGATGATATTAAAGGTTTGTTGTAAATAAATATATTTTGAGATGAATAACCTTTTTTGTTTAAATCATATATCTCATCAAGTACTTTCGTATTTCTCAATATATTTTCATAAGTTTCATAATTTGTTTTATCTGTCACTTTTACCGGATCTTTATACAATTGTGAATTCTTCTCTCTTATCGATATTTTCTGACGTCTAAAATCTAAAGTTTCATCTTGAGTATCTAATAAAACTTTCTTTATTTCTGAATCCTTTTTACCTAATATAGTCGATGCCAATACTTTTATTACTCCCACTATATTTTCATTAATAAATATACCTTCATACGGGGCTAAGAAATAACTATAATTAACTATACCTTTAACAACATCATCCAACTCATTATCTTTAATTTTCTTTATTGTTGATTCATTCAAGTAATCCTTCAAAAATGCTCTCTTATCTTTGATTGATGCCAAAACATTCGACATATCAAAATATCTATTAATAATCCTTTCCCCGATTTGTTTTAATATATCAAATCTATTCATCAGAATAATGCGATTTAACAAATGTAATGCTAACACTCCTTGATATTGAATACTATTTATTTTCGTATCAACCTGATTGGCATTCTTTGCAGTTGTTTTAATTTGAAGTATTGTATCTTGATAACCAGATTTATCGGTAAGTTTATTTGAATTACTAATTATTTTAAATGATCTTTTATTCTCCCATGCATCACCAAATTCATACGCATAACTCAACGAAATTGGCTTCCCATCAGTTGTTCTCCCTAAATTCTCCTTCTCATATTCTGTTCCCACTTTCGGTCCATCTGATAAAGGAATATCTATAACAGCAATTTCTTCTTCATTATCAATATTAGCACTTGGTTCATTTTTCATACTATCCATCGCCATCATTCCAGTTAATGATTCGCGATCCTCGTCTGGCAAATTGTTGAACGTTTCAAATATCATACTTGGAACTAAAATTGCTAAATATAGCGGATTAATTGCAAGGGATGATAACAATGCCCGATGAAAAGATGTATCATATTTCTTGGCAAATGGTCTCTTCAAATAATCATCAACATACGTCTGTACGATTTCTTCTCTTCCAGGCAAATCAACAATAATCATCGGAACCAACACATCATCAATTAAATTTTGGAACTCATAAACGATAATTGATCTTGAACTCTCTGGATTATTTGGTGTCATTCTAATTCGTCCATGAGCCTTTCTAATTTTATCTAATTCATCAATAGTATGACCAAAATTGTTAAATACACCCTTAATATCTTTTTCATTAATTCTAATATAATGTGTGTCTCCTTCGACAAAATCACCTATATTTGTCACATATTTATCATCATTTACTAGCAAATCACCTTGAAGAGATATTGTAATATTATACGGTACAATAGACATATCGATATCATGTTTAGTCCAATAATGTGGATATTGAACACCTAAACCGTAAATTTCATAAATTCTAAACATTACAGCTTTTAATCCCCTAATACCGTTCAACGTAGCTTGTAATAGACCAGGCCTTCCAGTTGTTCCGAATAAAGTAAATGTCTTTCCAATACCACTGTAACCATATGTTGTCATCATTACTCCTTTTTTTTTCGATATTTGAGTTTCTAACGTCATATATTTACTTATATTTGTATTATCACCAAACTCTTCTGCATCAAACACTTCCGTAAATTTTATATCAGATGTATTAGCTTTCAAATTTGGACATTGTGCTGGATCAACGTGCATAATTTGTGGTTCATTCACAATTCCGGAGAATATTTTTGCATAAGCCCCTTTAATATTCCAATCATTGACCCTTGAATAAATTGTAACTTTATTTTGAAACACTTCGTGGTAAGAGTCTAATATATCTTTGAAATGATTCAATACATTGAAACTATCCTTCACATTACCAGTACAAGCATCAATATCTATTAATTCCATCGGTTTCAATATATTCGTCAAATATACGGTAAATTCGTATAGTCTCTTAACCGTAAAATAATGATACTTATTAAAATATATCGCATCTTGTTTTGGATCATCAATTGAAAATCTTCTTAATATATCACTCAAAATAGATCGATAGAACTGTAATAAACCTCTATTAATATAAGTGTAATATATAAAGTTCGTCGTATTCTCTTGCACCATTGTTGTATAAAGTAAAAATATCACATAATTATTATATCTAATATATAATTGTCTAACACGCTCTAAATCATCATATATATCCCCAATTAATTGACCTAGATGAGTTATTTTGTTATTTAATGTGCTAATTATATCTGCATTTCCTCCTGCCATCGGAATGATCGATGATGTTGGCTTTTCTATCGTATAAACATCAGAATTTAATTTAATTATATTTACATCGACATTATCAATATTTGCTTTAATATGTGATATATATTTATCAACATATTCTTGCATATCAACACCTTTAATCGCATTTTCCACCGCATCTCTAAAAGTATTAAATTTATTTGTATCAATAATATCAGTTTTTACATCCGTTTTACTAAAATTGAGTCTTTTTGTATATAATGGTAACTCTTTCATCGTTGTTGTATTTAATATTTTAACATCTTTTTGATCAAATGTTGGTTTCGATAATGTTACCATTTGGGATAATAATTGTTTAACTTCCATTTTTATTGGTGTAACATATTGAACAAAAGTATCGATATCTTTTAACGTTTCCTTAAGATCTAAATCTAACTTATCTAAAATTGTATTTTTATCATATGTATTCAATTTTTTTATCGTATCATTATAATCCCTGACAAATAATACAAATGAATCCAATAAGCCTTTTTTAAATTTACTAAGATTAGTGTCATCAACGTTTTCAAATAATTCTTCGTCGGTAATCATTCCCTCAAACGTATGTGATGATACTCTTTTATTAAGATCTCCAATAAGTTTGTCAATGCGCGTTTTCAATTGTGTTACTTTTTCTGAACTATTAATGTTACTATTAATGTTTACGTTGCCACTCATTGTATGAATAGCATCTATTTTGCCAATAAGATTTTGAAGTTCGTTATCCATCGTACTCAAAACATCTTTTAATTTGTTAATATCCCCCTTTATAATTTCCATTTTATTTATCCTTGTATCAAAATTAATTATGCCTCCACCATAATTTGTATGAAGTTTGTTATAATACTTTACTACGATATCTCTTATTAAATTATTCATATACAATACATGAAGAATTTTTAATGAACAAAATAGATGACAAATTTTACATCTTTGTGATAGATTTAATAAAATCTCTCGTTGAATTTAATAATGCATACTGATGTTGACATTTAAGATTTTTGACATTTGAATCTTCATAATTACCAAATAGATAAAATACTTTATAATCATTAATCTTACTTATATACGGTTCTAATACATCAGTTATCAACGGTTTTTTCTCATTAAAGATAGCATTTGATTTATAGATAGTTTTCATCTTCTCGTATTCTTCTTTGAGATTTTCGGTAATCATATTAAGATTTGTATCGTATAAATGATTTGGTGTTTTTCCCTCTTTGATATTTTCATTAAATTTAAAGAATCTTTCGGCATCTGCACTATCTCCTCCAGACATGAGCCATCTTCTTGCTACTTTTTGTTGATATTGGAAATTTAAAGATTGATTAGGTTTTAACATGGATTGAATGAATTTATCCTTTTCTTCTTGAGATGTAAATAATCTCGTCGCAAGGAATTGAATGAGACCAATAATATTTTCATTGATATATATACCTTCGAACGGTGTTAATAAGTATTCATATTTAACAATAGATTTTAAGAATTCTACTTTATTTGGTTTTTGTGAAGCTAAATAATTACTAATTTGTTCGCTCTTAAAATTAGCTTTTTGTAACCCTTCTAATAATGTTTTAGCACTATTTTCATCTAACGTATTAATTTTGTCGATCACCTTATTATTTATTAAATTATCTACCACGAGTCTATAAATATCGGAAATAACATCAAATCTTCCAAACTGGATTAATCTGTTCATTATATGAATACATGCAAGACCATAATATTGGTTTGGATTTTCATTTATTTTTAAGTAATTATGTCCAAACTTTTTGGTTGTTGTATCTAACTCTATTTTTGTTCCATTCGATTTAAAAAAGTCACCTAATCTCCATCCTTGTCTGTTAATATATTCATTCAATAATGTATGTGCTTCCATTTTAGTTCCAGATTCTAACGTATAACTGATATTGATCGGATCAGTAATTATCTTATTTCTCAATTTAGAATCAAATTTATTTCCATTTATATATTGAAATACTAACTCTGGTGCAAACACGGGTACAGCCAACGGATTTAATGATAAACATGATAATAATAGTCCAATCTTATTCATAAAATTATTCTCATCAGTTGGTTTATGTGCCTCAAGTAATAAACGTTTAATAACAGAATTAGAAACATACGGTTCAACATACGTTTGCATAATTTCTTCTCTTCCAGGTAAATCTATGATTAAAAATGATACCGGTTCATCATTACCACTTAATTTTAATCTAAAATCGTATACAATTACTGAACGAGAACTAACACGATTATTTACTGTTGCAGTAATACGTGCAGGTTGTTCATACGTTGGTGTTCTCTCTTTACACATACGATAATCGTCAACACTATTAACAAATTCATCAAATACTCTGAATATTTTACTAATATTATTTCCTTCTACTTTTACGAACGATCTTTGAAGTTCTGTTTCGCTACCAATCGTATAAGTATCATCTTTGATAAATTGAGCAATCTTATTGGCATGTACAGTATTAACACAATCTTTACAAAATGTAAATCCGTTTGCAGAAGCCTCTATTTTATACGTAAATATTCTATGAGCTATTTTATCTATTCTCGATTCATCAAGATTTGTTTCATTTTTCCAATAATTTGGAAATGGTGTACCCAAACCATAAATTTCAAATAATCTAAAATCAACCGCCTGTAATCCATTAATATTGTCTAATGTTGATTGTAACATTCCTTCCTTATTACTTGCCTTATCACCAAATAAAGTATAAGTTTTACCTGTACCACTATAACCATACGTCATAATTGCGACTGATTTGCCTTTTGATAATTGTGTATCTAAAGTCATATATTTAGAAATATCACCGTTAAATTTGAAGTGGGAACTATCAAAAACTTCTGTAAATTGTATCTTTTCTACTTTCGGATCATTCGTTTTCAATCCATCACAAGGTTCTTTTCTTATCCACATATTCGATGGCTCGAGATTATCACTTTTAATTTCCTCATTTGTAATTTCTCTCATTAATGATTGTTGTAACTCTTTACGATCATAATCAGAAATAAACATAGATGATGTTTCTTTATTAATAATACCACTCGTCGGATGTTTGAAATCATTAATTCTTGCATAAATAGTAATTTTATTTTGATAGCTTTCGTTATAAGATTCCATTATAGTCTTGAAATAGTTCAATAAGACAAATCGATGCATAATTCCAGGCTCACACCTATTAATATCAATAATACTATCAGTTTTAATAAAATCTTTTGTACTCATTTCATTTAAAAATGCATGAAGTTTCATTATAGTAACAAAATGATATTTACGCATATACAAAATTGGATCGGTAATATCGCCTCCAACTATTTTATTATAAATACCGTTTATTACTCTCTTATAAAATTCAATCGTACCACGATTAATGTATGTATATATCACATAATATTGCGTAAAAACTTGATTGAACACCACTAATAATAAAAATAACATATGAGCAATATTACTTACATATATCTTATTGTATTCTTTTACTTTTATTTTATAATCCTCATATTTAACCGAATAATCTTTCAATATATCCGAAAATTGCCCAATTTGTATGCCTAAATCGTCAATTAATGCGCCAGCATGCTGTTCCATTTTTGTTTTCATATCAGCGAAATTTGGCGTATAAATTTCGTTCTTCGATTGAATTTCATATTTCATTTTACCGTATTCCGTTGATATAATATCATTCATTAGATCTAATTTTGGTAATGTATCATCTTTATTTACTAATATATTATTACTTAATCTAACTGTATATCTTCCATCAAAATATTTTGTCGGAAGTCCGGCTAGTAAATCGGAAGTATAATTACTCGCTAATTCATTATATAAATCAACATAATCTCTCTCTTTTATGCTTTTATTCTGAAATTTCTCATAGGCTGATAACATTGGTCTCTTAAAATTATCGTCAATTTTTGATCCTGCTATTTTATTATGAAGTTGTTCGATTGTCGGAATAATATTTACATCATCATTTTTAACGGTTATCTTAAAACTTTCAAAAAATACATTCCATTCTTTTTGTACTAATTCAATAACTTCCTGCATTTTTTTTATCTCTTCCTTCATTCCAGTTATTCCAGCATTAACATCATCTAATACAGGTCTAAGTTTATTATCATTATCATCTTTTGTTGTTCTCATTGTTGTTCTTATTGATTCAAAACGAGTTTTAATATCGGTTAACATATCGTTAAAATGACTTCCAGATTTTACCGTATAATTCATAGGTTTTTCTACAGGAATATTAATTTGATTTACCATCGGATATAATTTGACACCTGTAGCAAATTTTTCCATCGATATTTTAATCATTTGCAATGCATTCATAATTTTATCATTATTAATTGGATCTGATGGAGTTTTATCCAAATCTCTCTCAATCTCATCTAACATTTTAAGTAATATATCCAACTCTTTCTCTATTTCATTTGTCGTCGTTTTAATTCCAGTAGTATCAATATTCATATATTTCCCAAATACATCACCAATTTTGTCCATTATACCACCGTATCGTTTGCCTAAATCAGCACCACCATGCATATATCGCGTTAAAAGATATGGAGTCGTTTTTGCAATATTATCCACTTCATTTGTTATATTATGATAACTTGCTAATAACTCATTATGATCATTATTTATTTTCGTATTTCTCAAATATTGGACATATCTCTTAATCTCTTTTATAATTGTATTCGATAACATATATAATAATATGATACAAAAATAAGAATCATTAAAAGATAAAATAATATTAAAATGTATCGATGAAATAAATTATCATTAATAAATCCATGAAAGAGGATTTTTCACTATCTAATTCGATATATACATCCTTATTTGCCAACAAATATTTAACTAAATATGTTAATCGTTCATGTACTACTCTTAATGTTGAATATCTAGCATCGGATAAAAATGTCATTAATTTATTTTGCAATAAATCTAATTCATCCATATCAATATCGCTATGTGGAATATGATCCTTAAACGAATCTAACACCATCAATTGATAATAATAATATAAAATATTAGCTCTGTACTGAGAAATCATTTTATAATATCCATCAAATAATCTATTTACATTATATTTGAATTGATCTATTTTTGCAACCAATAACTCTAACGATTGTATTAACAACTCTAATTTATTAACATTTGATATATTTGTTTTAAATGATTCAAATGTACCATTTACACCTCCAAATTGTTTTGTCCACTCTTTTGGTATGGTATCCTTTATTTCATTTATAGATACAATTTCAAACGGATGATTAATAATAGTAACAATTTGGGTCATTTGCCTATTTATTTTTGTATACGATTCATTTAATACTTTAATATTTTCTGCAAAATTAGTTTTATTTATGTTAATTTTTATAGTGGATGCTTGTAATTTAGCCTCTTCTTCTTGTTTTTGTTTACTTATCTCTTCTATTTTACTTTCGAGATTTTCAATTTCGCTATTAACTTTTGTGAATATTTTTATCTGGGGATCAAATTTGTACTTTTCTGTTATTCTTTCAAATGTATCATATATTGATTTAATATCAGCATCACTCGAATAATCAGACAATTTTTTCAACGCTTTTCGATTTTTTGCAAATTCCTTGATTATTATGATATTTGGGCCAGATATATTTATTTGTACTCCAATTATATCAATATCTTTCCCAATATCCGAATTCATATCTGTTAAATATTTTCTTATATTCGCTTCATCACCATTACCGTATATTCTGTTATACGTTTCAGGTAATTTTCCAACCGGAGATCCTCTTAATTTCTTATCTTTCATAAAACTAATGATTCGATCAAGTTCATCAGTATTTCCCTTTTGTTTTTCCCTAATATCTCGATCCATAGTTTTATAACTATTTACATCTATCTCTTGCGTTTCCATCGTTCCTAAAAAATCGTTTATCTTTTTATCGTGTGTAATATATAATTGATTTAACATTTCTAATTCGTGTTTTTTCTTATTTAGTTCATCTATCTGTTTAATATACGCTTTAATTTTAGCCATTGTTGTCTTCCCTTTTTTAAACGTAAAATTCTCAGGCTTATAATCAATATTTTTAATCTTTTCGAGTACTAATATTTTTTTTTCTACTTGATTGATTAGACCAACCATCTGATTAGTTTTTGCTTCGAAATCTCGAGCTTTATCATTAAATATTTTTGTTAATTCATCCGCCCGATATAACATTTCTTGGACATTACTGTAATCGATACCAGCCATTTTTTTTATTGTATTTAAGTTGATATCTTTCAAATCGATCGGTTCTATTGGTGGTTTTGGGTTTTTATATTTTAAATCTCTTTCTTGTCCTAAACTCTTCTCTAATTCGGTTTTTAATTTATTAATTCCATCTATTAAATCTTGTATCGTTTTAAATTGAGGTTGACTAATATTGGGAAAAGTTAATACAGAACCTTTCATCATTGTATTAAGTTTATTTTGTATTTCTGCCATCTTTCTATTCACATCTTTTAAACCACCTCCTGCCAACGGAATATCTACATCTTCATCCATTACATCATTTATATGTTCATTGAGCCAATTTCCCAAATTAACAAGATCACGAGTACGATTGATCAATTCTCGATTCTTTCCATCAAAATATTCTCTCGTTCGATCCAAATCATCTCTTGGCAACATTGTATCATCTAATGGCAATTTGTTTAATAAACCGTGTAATCCTTCGCGTATTATATTCATATCATCTGGAATATCACCGAGATTATCGATTAGTTGATTATATGCATTATTTAATCCATCAACGACTCGATATGTATTATTATATGCATCGACTAAATTATTATACGTATTGATCATATCAGAAATATCTATCGTTTCAGGTAGTGGGGGAGGTGGTGGTACAACTGGTGGCACTTGTGGTGGCACTTGTGGTGGCACTTGTGGTGGCACTTGTGGTGGCACATTTTGATATAATGGTTCTCTTCTTTGTTTTAATTTATCCAATAACTCAAATAATACTGGAATTAAATTATTATTTGTCAATCCCGGAGAAAAAACCAATTCATTTATCTTCGGCATTGCATTTGGAGATTCATATACCGAATTCATATTATTATAATTATCATTCATCTATATTTTATGATCATAAAAAAAGATACAAATATTCATTTTCATAAAATTTTTAATTTATGAAAATTATGCAAAAATTGTTACAAAATTCGTGTCTAAATAATTATTTAAGGTGCGCCAACTGCTGGTGCATTAAGTTTATCAATCGTGGCTTGGTCAATAGCATTATCACCTTGTATTAATCCATTTTCTATTTCTGCCTTATCATCTGCTACCATTTCTCTATAAGATTCTCCAGTAATCTGATTTTCGTTTATTAATTCTTTCAATAATGCAATTTTAGCATTTCTTGTAATAACATCAAGATCACTTGCTCCAGCACTTGCGTCGGTTGCTTCTCTGAGGGCTTTAGTTTCTGCGACAACTCTATTAAGATCATCTAATTT
>Ga0194121_10011899_pt1 | contig 10249 bp, 9 predicted proteins | sample TA2MahCa50mmetaG_FD_148609 | JGI IMG/M metagenome (GOLD analysis project Ga0194121, IMG submission 148609) | Freshwater microbial communities from Lake Tanganyika, Tanzania - TA2015020 Mahale Deep Cast 50m | ecosystem: Environmental > Aquatic > Freshwater > Lake | place: Tanzania: Lake...
ATCGAACGTGCGACCTGCGGTTTAGGAAACCGTCGCTCTATCCAACTGAGCTACGGGAGCTTGGCGTGTTCATGCGCCTTTCATGTCACGGTATCTCGTCCACCTCCAGATTTGGGAACAATTTGGGAACAGGTCGGGGGACCGCCGGCGTATCAACTCTCGAGATGTAGTTGATTGCGACCTCCGATGCCGACTCAAGGGCCCTTGTGGTTGGTCGCGCGTAGTAGGACAGGGTCGTTTCGATGCTTGCATGCCCCATTCGCTCCTTCACCACAAGCGGATTCACCCCAGCGTCCACCAGCATCGTCGCATGAGCGCGTCGCAGGTCGTGGGGCGTGAACTTCGGCAGCCCGCTGTCACGAATGATCCTCGAAATGATCTGCCGACGCAAGAAACCGTCGTTGACGGGACGACCCCCGACGCCGAGAAAGAGATGCCCATCTGGCTCTGGTTCGGATCCGTACATCGCTTCAATCTGTCTCCGGATCACGCCAAGGTCGTGCTCGCACACGGCAATACGACGGCATCCCGCCGCGGTCTTACTCTCCGTCACCACCACCTGACTCTTCTCGAAGTCCACGTCGCCGACTCGAAGCTCGAGAGCCTCCCCGACTCGGACGCCGGTCACGAGGAGGAAGTAGATGAGCGGGCGGTAGTGGTCGCCTGTGTGGAGAAGCATGAGTTGGCATTGCTTCGGTGACAATTCGACACGCTTAGCGGGTCTTGTCGGCTCGAGTCGCAAGGCTGACGTCGGATTTTTCGTAATCAGGTCGTCTGCCAATGCCAATTTCATAATCGGACTGATGATGCGTACGAAATTTCGTATGCTTCCCGGGCTATAACCCTTCTCGCGCCACATGGCGACGAGATCCCTGAGATCCGAAGTCGTAATCGATCGAATCGGTCGCAAGCCAAGAAACGGCAGCAAGTGGACTCGCAGAATCTGATCACGAGCAATGGCAGTCCGTGGTCGATGGTTGCACTGCTTGACCCATCTCTCCGCGACCTCAGCGAACGTGATCTTGCGCTGAGTCCTCGTCAGCGAACGAATTCCGTCATCGTCAATGACGATCTTCGAATTGAATACCTCAGCCTCACGTCGGGTTCGAAACGTCCGTGAGGCCTGACCGCCGTCGGAGCGCCGGTATCTCACCTGATACGAGACCCCCTTCTTTCCCCTACGCCTTTGAATGCTCATCGGATAGTCGTTCCCTGGAGACGCGAGCCGGGAACCATGTGACGCTCGATGAGTTTCACCAGATCCGACTTCCGATACAGCGGGCGCCGCGTGAGCCTGCACGATGGAATGTCGTGATCACGAATCAGTCTCGCGAACGCGGTCTTTTCCACATGGAGTAGCTCCATGGCTTGGCTCCGTGTGAGATACTCCTCGACTAGCGGCGACGACGCATCGATCCCCGCTCCCTCGTTGGACTCATCGTTCGACGGGCGATCGCGAAACAGTGTCGAACCACTTTCCATCGACTGATGTATATCGGTCGGCTCCAAATTTGCAACCTCCTTATCAACATTCTTTGAACGCCCCTGGCGCTGTGTTGACGACATGCCTTCGGAGTACCTCATCGCGAAGCTCTTTGTACCGGCGATCCGTGACAAACCGTGCAACAACTTTCTCGGCCGTTTTCACAATCTCTAGTTGGTTGCAACCCGTAACTAAATCTGCTCACCACTTGTCCTCTTCGGAGACCCCGAAGTCGCACTCGCTCTTCAGCGGGCACGTCACGCAGTGGACTCCCGGTTCCACTTCCACGACGCCGTGCAGCCGCACCTGCACGAGGCGTCGAATCGCCGCCCGGACCATCCCGATGGCCGTTTCCAGCCAGTCGCGCTCCACGTCCACGCCGAACCCGTCGTCGGCGAGCAAGTCGAACAGCACGATCCGTAGCGGCGGGCAGCCCGTGGCGATCGCGTGCACCAGCACGCCAAGCGACATCTCCTCCACGTGCTTCATCGTCGGCTCACCCGCCACGAAACGCACCAACACGCTCCCCGGCCACACGGCGTCGGCTCCCCTTCGGTGCACGCCGACGGTGGCATCCACGTGGCTCGCGAGCAGTCGCACTCCCCCGACGGTCAACGAATCCCGTACCGGTCCGATCGTCGCGGCCGTCGAATCCAGCAACCCGGGCCACGACGACACCAAACGGGTGAGACAGGACGCCAGCTCCGACGCCAACTCCTTGCGGTCCGCATCGGACATCAGGCACAACCACGTCGCCTGGAGCGCCCCGAAGTGCTTGTCGGCCGCCAGGTAGTCCTTGGCGAACTGCAACGGGTGCACCGTCCCCCAGATCGCCGCCGTCGCCAGGTAGTGCACGCACACGTCGTGGAACAACTGGCTGCGCAACTCTCCCGCACAGCTCGGGAACGGCACGTCCAGCTTCGTCCCGGTCCACAACCCCGGGCAGGTCAGCAACTGCTCCACGTCCAACGCCGACAGCTCCACGTCGGTCAGCGTCGGGGGTACCGCCTCCCGGATCCGCTCGGCCGCCCCCGCCGCCCAACCCAACCGGTACCCCACCGCATCGGCCCTCGGGGCCAGCAATTCCTCGAGTTTCCTCACCATGACTCCTTTCGGTTGAATACGTTCGTATTCATACCGTACCGGCGAATACGAACGTCCGCAACCCCGAACGGTCGGGTTTCTAGACTCGGCCCGTGGGGAGAAGGGTCAACGCCGAGGACTTGGTCGGCGCACACGAGATCGCCCAACGGCTCGGAGTGGCCCGTCCGCAGGCCGTGCACCTATGGCGTCGGAGATACAAGGACTTCCCGAAGCCGGTCGCGAAACTAAAGACGGCGTTGGTGTGGGATTGGCGAGAGATTCAGGCTTGGGCTAGATCTACCGGGCGCCTGTAAGGATCGGGCCCACTTCACAAAACTCGTACCTCGGTGCTGAATTGTCCCAATAGATCCGACTCAAGAGTCAATCTCAGCAATTAACGAGTCAATCCGGGTCCACAGCAGCGGAACATCCACGAGTTCCTCTGGCGCAGTCTCCGTCCAGCCGCCTTGCGGCATGTCAGTTCGTGTCGTCACCGTCGGAAGACTGAGGTCCGAGCGCCACCACGTAAGCACTGCCGCCTCGAGAATCTCTGCAATCTCGCCAGACTTGATGTGACGGCTGTCCACGAGTGTCCAGCCCTTATCGGCATGAGCCTTGAGGCGGGAGTTTCGTGCAACTTCTGAAGTGACGCCAACCTTGAGCGCACTGAGTGTTTCATTACGAATCAAGTAGAGGATGGCGGGAGCCTCCCGATTGAAGCCATGTGAGGCACAGAACTTGCAGGGACCTTGACCGGACCGCAGAGCGTTCCACGTTGGCGAAACCTCACGACCGCAGGTGCTGTGACGACTTCGCCAGGGAGTCTTATTCCCGGGGTAGGGAACCAAAGGTTCGAGACCTTGCTCTTTCCAAAAGGCTTCGGCGTCGGACGGATCAACTCGCTTGTCGGCGCACCAAGCACAGCCGCTCCCGCTGTGTACATTCGCGAGTGTCGGCCTGGACTCCCTTCCGCAACTGTGAACTAGTCGCCATGGCGCATGAGACCGACCTGGATAGGGATCCAATGGTTCGAAACCCGCTTCGCGAATTCTTGCGTCAGCAATTTCTGGGGGCAGTTGGTACTTCTTCGCGAGACGATCCTGATGACACGGTTTGCATCCACCTTGTCCTTGCTGAAGGCTCGCGAGCCGCGGAGCGATTTCTCGTCCACATTCCAGGTGACGCATTCTCCAGTTCTTACTGTTACGCCCCGGGTACTTCTCCAGCGGCTCATACCCGAGATCCATGACGAAGCCTCGGGCTTCATCGTCTGCCCAGCGGAATTGCTCCGCCATCGCCGCTCTCGAGCAATGGATACAGCCACGACGTCCTTGTTGAATGTGTGCATAGCGCGGTCGTACGACGTGACCACATGTGTGAAGGCATTCCCATGGCTCCATTGACCCGGGGTATGGCTCAAGCGGTTCGAACCCCGCCTCAGTCATAACGCTCACAGCGTCTGCCGGGTCAAGCCTCTTTCTCGCACAATAAATGCACCTACTTCCGACTCTCGCCTCGTCATAGCGAGGAAAGGTCTCCTTGCTGCACGTCAAGCATCGGCATCGCCATCGGTGACCCGAACTGACATATGGTTCGAGTGGCTCGTACCCCGCTTCGCGCATCACGCGCACGGCGGCATCAGGGTCCACAAAAACCCGAGCACAATATTTGCATCCGCCTTGTCCACGAATGATCTGGCCAAGCGTCGGGGCAACTTCACGACCGCATGACAAGTGCGTACATCGCCACTTATGCTTAAGACTGCGGTACGGCTCTAGCGGCTCGTAGCCAGCCGCGACCATAATCTCTCGCGCTTCGTCGGCGTCTCTTCGTTTCGTCATCAGTCCTCAAAGCTAGAGTTGTCTATGTTGCACCAATGCCTCGTTCATCTGACTTAATGTCACTTTGAACGCCGCCTAAGCGCAACACCAAATTTCGGAATCGGTCCATACAGGAACAGCCTGTCTCCACCGCCCGATAAGGAGGCCATAGTGAGTATCTCATCAACCCAGCCAATTGCAGTTGGGAATCCAACATTCCTAATTGATCGCATGGGTCTCGATTGTTCGCCTCTCCAGTTCGTGCGCGAACTCACCCAAAATGCCTTTGAGGCGATTCACAAGCGACGCGACCTCGGATGGTCGGGGGAAGGTCGGGTCATCTGGGATGTTGATTGGAACCTTGTTTCAAATTACGGCGTCTTCAAACTTCAAGTCTCGGATAACGGCTGTGGCATGACGGGACTCGAGATAGAGGCCTACATCAACTCGCTCGCATCGTCGAGTGGCGCCCAGAGCTACGACCGCAACTTCGGAATTGGCGCCAAGATCTCCGCGGGCAAAGAAAACCCGGCTGGTCTCATCTATAAGTCCTGGGTGAACAGTGACGGAGTGGTCGCCACGTTCTGGCGGGATCCCCTGGTTGGTTACGGCTTGAAGCAGTGGGAACGCAACGGGCGGTACGCCCAGTTCGCCCCCCTCGGTCTGGAATTCCGTTGCGAACCCATCGATGAGCGAGGAACTTCAGTGACTCTCATGGGGGCTTCCGACGAAGAGAACACCTACTGGAAAGGTGGGGCTATAAAGCAGAAGTGGCTGATCCAATATCTGAACTCCCGCTACTACGTGCTCCCCGCAAATCTGCGCCTACAGGTCCGCGACTTTTCGCAGGCCGACCCATCCAACTGGCCGACATCGCCAGACAAGGCATTGAGCGCAGGTGGTTCACAGATGCGAACGGTAGAGGGCATGAAACACTTCTTGACCAAGTACTGCGAACGGAACGGAAGCCTCCCACTGACCAACGCAACAGCACATTGGTTTCTGCTCCCCGAAGACCTCGACGTCTCCGGTGGAGTCTGGGACGAAAAGTCACACGTCGCAGCGCTGTGGGGGTCGGAGCTATATGAAGTCAAGAGGAATCGCGAGGCACGAGCGCAACTGATCCAGTTCGGAATCATCTACGGACAAGGCCGCGTAGTTCTCTACCTTGAACCGGACATCGGGAGGCTTGATGTCCTGTCCAACACGGCTCGCAGTCAGCTCCTGATCCGAGTCGGAGCAACGAGTATCCCGCTGCCATGGGGGGAATGGGCGAGGGAGTTTCGGAACAATATGCCCGAGCCTCTCAGAAAGATGATGGAGGACATCCTCAATAGGGCTGACTCGGGAAACTACGCCGACGAAATCAAGCGAAGACTTCGCGAAATCCGAGATCTTCTGCAACTCGGAAGATACCGACTGACCACAAGAGGAAAGCTCACCATAAGCGGAGAAACGCCAGGCAGCAAACCCAAGGAAGGGACTGAGCCACGAGGTCCCCGAGTCAACATAGGTTCAAAGCCAAAGGTCGGTGGAGCAAATGCCGACCTCTACGCTGCGTTCCTCACGGATGCCGGAAATCCGGGAGAGGAGTTTCGCGACCGGGACAACACCCCCGAGGTCCGATGGATTTCAATAGCTGACGGTACACGCGAGCCCGACAGTCTCGAAGATCGGGCCGCGCAGTACGTTCTCGAACAGAATCTGATCCTCGCCAACTCGGATTTCCGCGGTTTCCAACGCGTGATGGAAGTTCTCGCGGCCGAATACCCACACGCTGAGCCAAGTCAGGTAAAACAAATCGTTGAGTCATGGACCTCGCTACAACTCACCGAAGCCGTGCTAGGAGTTTTCAGCCTGCAAGGTTCTCCGGAATGGAGCTCGTCCCAAGACCGTTCTGCAGCACTTTCCACGGAGGCGCTCACAGCCGTCGTTATGGCTCGTTATGCCTCAATCTCACAGATGAAGCGCCAACTTGGGAGCCTTGTCGGCAGAGCCCGCGACGAGTCCAAAGAATAGAGCACGCCCCAGTCCAGAACTTTAGGAACGGCCGACGATTGTCGCACCCGTTGCCACGAACAGCAATGCGAGTCCTGCAATGATTTTGGTTGCGACCTTCCGGCATCTGTCTGGATACTCGTCTTGCACTACCACCAAAGATAGCTGTCTCTTTTTTGGGGCCGGCTACAACGGTCTACATCTGTGGACAGCGATGCTCGCAAAGGAACGGCGCGCTGTTGACCCCCATCGCGCATACGCGCTGGCCCTCTTCCGCGCCACCCTGCTATGACATTTCCGTTTCATTTGCTAGCTATTTACAACTCGCAACGGTACTGCTGGGGCTCGATGCAGCTCAGTCTCTTCAATAGTTCGGCACCGCTGAGCATGATGTGTTTGGGTCGTCGCAAGGCTGTCGTCACGATCAAGATGCTCCAGTCGGTGTCCTGGCCGGCGCAGTCGTATTCCTTTCGCGTCAAATTGAAGGCGCGCTTGCTACCGCTCAGACCTTTGACTTCTAGGTGAACCCGCTGGCGGCTCTTGCCGAATAGGAGGTCGTAGCCGCACTTGTCCTTCTGGGCGTCGTGCAGAAAGTCAAACCCCATCTTCCACATCAGGCTCATCGCGTAGTCAATGGCGGCTTTCTCAACCTTCTCGATGTGCACCTGATCCCTCTTGGACCGGTTCTTGTCGGTTGGAACCACGGCCTTCACCGACTTGGTTGGGACGATCTTGGCTCCCTTGGCTACTGGGCGACGGATTCGGTTCGGGCGACGAGTCAAGGCGTCAAGCGCGCGTGCCATCTCAGCGGGGACTCGGAGATTGGTCGCCTGCCTGCCGCGAAGCGGGGCGAAGCTGCCAAGGATCGGGTGATCATCGGTCTCGTCCCGCAAGATTGGCGGGTCAATCAGCGCGTCGTAACTGATTTTGACTTTGTGGTCGCCGAACTCGTCCTTGGCGGGATAGGGGTCTGATAACACCGTGCCCGTGGCGTAGATGCCGCCCCGAGGGTTGGTGATCCGAAAGAAGATTCGGTCACCCTCGCGAATCTCGTCGCGGTGCTGGTTGACCGCCCAATCACTGATTTGTACCCCTTCAGCGATGTCGCCCAAGAGCGAGTAGCGGCGGGGATTGCACTGGAAAATCCAGGACTTAGCCATCCAATGGGACAATAGCGTAGGAGGTGAGTCGTCGCCCAATGTTGAGTAGCGGCGTTTGTGCCGCTTCGCTACCATCAAGTCATGGGACTCATCAGAAAAGCCGTCTTCCTCGCTGGTGCCGCTACCGGAACTCCGGTCAATCGTTGGAACAGCTCCGCAGAAGCAGCGGCCAAGCAACAGAGCAAGCTGCTCAAAGAACAAAACGAGATCCTGTCAAGGATTGCGAACGACGGCGGAGGGGATTCAAGCAGTGGCCCCTCGTCCTCGCCGACCTCCGAGCCTGATGCGATGCTGCGTTCTGTTTCACCAACCCGTCACTCAGTGCATCAACATGACGCAGATTTTGCCACAAGCGCCGTGGTCTCTGCGCTAGCCAATCTGATTAGCCCAAGTGATGCCATCGGTCTTGCTAGCGCATCACCGCAGGTCGTACAAAAGTCCGAGCCGACGTTGACCGACAAGTTAACCGAGATCAAGGTGCTGCTTGACACGGGGATCATCACCACCGACGAACACGCGGCGATGCGCAAGAAGATCCTGGGCATTTAGGGGAGAGGTCATCAAACAAAACGGGCACCAGATTCGCGAAGGTGCCGACTTCTCGGGAGCAGACAGGGGCGGTGCGTAACTTGGAGCGAAACTCGCGCGAAGTGACAGCACCGACCTCTCGTTCAGACTACGCCATAAGAAAATTTCGCCGATAGTTCGGCTGGTGCCGACGACAGTCCTGCTTCAGCGAACTACCCTCGTCGGTAGTGCAGGACGAGTACTCAAACAAATATCGCAACGTCGCAACAGTGCTTATTATTGCCGGACTTGTGCTGCTGTTCGTGGTGACGGGTGTGGTTATCGTCAGCCGTTCATAGAGCCCAGGAGTTGTTTTATTCGTAACCAGAAACTCCGTTTCGCGTAACCAACGATTTCCTGTCCCCGCGCCACCAAAGGACCACGGCGTTTTGCACCGGCACTGTACAGCTTGCGGAGACTACAGCCGTAATTAATGCATCTATCAACGTTATTTGTTGTGGTGCCGACCGTCGTCCTAGAGTCGGGCCATGGAACAATCACCCGAAGATTGGCGCGGTCACGATTTCTCGGGTCAGGATCTCTCAGGACGCGTCTTCCGACCCGGGACCCGCTTGGATAATGCTAAATTCTTTCGGACCATTCTCAGGGGCGCGAGCCTGTCGAGCACGATTCTGACGGGCGCAAACCTCGAGGGCGCAAACCTCGAGGGCGCAAACCTCGAGGGCGCAAACCTCGAGGGCGCAAACCTCGAGGGCGCACACCTCGAGGGCGCAAACCTTGAAGGCGCGAATCTACAACGATGCACTTTATGGGAAAGTCACTTCAACAACGCAAATCTCAGCGATGCAAATCTAGACGAAACGCAAGTGCGAAATGCCAGATTGACAGGCGCGAATCTGGCCCGCGTGAGTCTTAGGGGTACGGTAACTTTCGACACAAATTTTTCTGACGTTGAACAGCTTACGCTCAGAGACGAGGGGTACAACTTGCAAGAGAGCGACTTTCACTACGTAAGTTTTAAAGAGCTTTCCTTTAGTAGGGGGAATTTTTGTAAATCTCGATTTATTCAGTCAACCGTTGGCTCAAATAGAAATAAGCGCTTGTATATCAATTCGAGCCACGGAGAAGGTTCGAAATTCTCGGACTGTAATTTACCATGGGCGCATTTCATTCATGCGGGGCTTGATGGCACAGATTTCTCGGGCTCCGATCTGTCAAATGCGCGTTTTGATTTTTGTTCACTCGCAAACGTGAATTTCAGTGGAGCAAATCTCACCAACGTCAAATTTAAACTCTGTTGGTTTGGTGACCAGAACCCTTACACGACATTTGTAAATGCGAGCGGAGTCTCGGAAGAGATGTTTGAAGGAGACGGAGAAACACTGTGCCCGGTGGTTTGGCCCGACGGCACGACGGATCAAGTTAATGGCTCTAACGTTTATCGTCAACTTTGAGGACCTGCTGAATAATGTTGGCTCGTAAGGGGCGCGAGGAGGCCGACAACAACGAGGAGGCCGGCAACAAGAAGAAGGGCGGTATGCGTCAATGGGTAATCGTGCTGGTGGGAATTTGCCTGGTCTTGTTGGCGGTCCAGCGGGTGGTGCCGAGTCGGTGGGAGACTTTGCGTGACTGGTTTCGCAAGCACATCGAAACACCTGCATTCGCCTTAGATGAACTAGCCCTAGTGGTTGCGATTTCTACTTTTTTGGTTGGTTTTGAAGCCAATCGACTACAAATTATGGTTTCCGATTGGAAAGAAGGTGTGTCTCGTGGAGTCGATCGAGTGCTGCAGCGGAATGTTTCTGAAGGTCTTCTCCCGATACCTCAAGAACTAGAGGAGATGAGCCCGAACATCGACTTTGCCGATCAGAAATTTGATACATCAGAACGCATACGAATGGTCATCTTGGTGTTGTTTTTGGGCAGCAGCTTGTTCCTTGTCTTAAGCCAAATTTTTGAAACACCATGGATATTTCAATTAGATTTCGACCTAAGCCTTGTACTGCTCCAGTCATTGCACCTCTTCATATGTGTCATCGGATGGAGACTCCTCGATGATGCAAAAGAAATGGCTACAGAGTTTAAGGCAAAACAACCATACGATTGTTATAACGACTTCAAAAACCATTTAGCTAAGTACGTCAAAGAGTGCAAAAACGGCAAACAACCTTCAAGAA
>Ga0194121_10011903_pt1 | contig 10248 bp, 6 predicted proteins | sample TA2MahCa50mmetaG_FD_148609 | JGI IMG/M metagenome (GOLD analysis project Ga0194121, IMG submission 148609) | Freshwater microbial communities from Lake Tanganyika, Tanzania - TA2015020 Mahale Deep Cast 50m | ecosystem: Environmental > Aquatic > Freshwater > Lake | place: Tanzania: Lake...
CACGGCATTCGTTGGGCGCAACGCGAGCGAGCGTTCGGCCAGACGACGTGCCTCTGGGAAACGCCCAGTTTCGTGATGGGCAAAGGCATATTGACCAAGAAACGCCCAGTCATCCCCATACACTGGTGCCACACTGTGCATCATGGCGTATAACGACGCCGGAAAACTGGCAACGCCAGCGCCGCTGCATCCCAGCGAATAAAGGCGCTGGGCCACCCTGAGCATCAGAAGGTCGCGCGGGTAGTCTAGCAGGTGCTCACGGATGAGGGCATACGAGCGTGGTCCCTGGCCTGTGACGAACAGCGCCACGGCCTCGATCTGTTGCTGCTCACGACGCGAGACGCGTGGAGCCAGCGCCTGCGCCTGCTGCACACGCTCTCTCGCTGCCGCGACATCGGCACGCAAATGCAGCATATATGCTAGGGCACTGTAGGCCAGCGCAAAGTCGGGATCGGCTTCGATCGCCTGCAGGAAGTGATCCTCAGGACCATAATTCTGTCCTAACAGCAAGTCGAGCCCCTCGACAAAAGACTCTACCGCTCGGGTCGAGCTCGTCGTTAAAGGGAGGCCATAGCGGTCGTGCAGTTGTGCAGGGGTTGCCATGCAGGAGCTCCTCGCAAGGTCGGGGCATACCATGGTACGCCCCGACAGGTTACAGACATTACAGGTTCATTTGCGGGACCAGATAGTTCGACAGCTTGTTGTAGATCTGGATGCGGCTCCGCTGGGTGTCTGCGACCAGCAGGCGACCGTGGAGTGCGTCAAACGCCACTCCAGTGGGCTGGGCAAAGGTCCATTCCGGCTCTGTACTGCGCACCTCACGCCGACGTTTCAAATAGTCAGTATTGGCCGCGACAGTCATTTCAGCCCAATGGGAGAGCTGCTGGGCGTCACCGACCAGACCCGTCAAGAAACGGCCATCGGCGTCGAAAATCTGTATCCGGCCGCGATCCCAGGCATTTTTATTCCATGTACAGATATACACATCACCATCAGGATCGACCGCGACATCCGTCGGATATGACAGCGACGCACGCTTGTTACCAGGGCCACCAATCTGTGCCACGCAGGCCCCATCGCTGGTAAATTTCTGCACCCGATGGTTCTGGGAATCCGCGACGTACACATAGCCCTCATCGTCTACCGCAACACCCCACGGGGAATCCAGGGCTCCAGGGGCGCTTCCCTGGTGCCCCCAACTGCCCAGGAAGGTCCCATCCGTGGTAAATCTCCGGACCTTGTGGCTGCGCCCATCGGTGATATACAGGATATTGTTGGCATCAATCGCCAACCCTGCAACACCATTGGGCTCGCCCTCCCCAGGCTGTACCACATTCCAGCATGTCACAAAATTGCCTGCGCGGTCGAAGACGGACACCCGATTGAGCCATTCGTCCGTGACATACACCGAGCCCTGGCTATCCAACGCAATGCCCGTAGGCCAGATGAGCTGTCCCGGTGCACTGCCATAGCGGCTAAACTCGCTTAAGTACTCTTCTTCTCCTGCCTGGCTGCCCAGGGAGACCTTGCTGATGCGCGCTCCCACCCCGGTGCGATCCCAGGGGACGTTGCTGATGCTCTCACCTCCACGGTTGACCACGTACACCACGCCATCTGCGTCCAGGGCCAGGGCCACCGGATTGGCAAACCCCATGCCGGTCGCGGCGCCGCGCCCGACATTGTGGCTATAGTCATAGGTTCGTCCTGCGACGGTCTCTGTCAGCATGATTTTCCTCCTTCCGCTGACGCTCTATCCCCTCTCCCTCTGGGAGAGGGCTAGGGTGAGGGGCTCGTGACCTCTGGGGAGAGCGCTCAGCTCTAGCAACATAGCCCTCCCCGATGCCTATGCCTCGCTTACCGGAGGTACGCCAGCTTCTCAAACGTCCCACCCACAATAGGCTTGGCGTCCAGATGCATCCAATCCTCCAATAGCGTGCTATACAGCCCCCGGAAGTCATGGTTGGGCACCACATCGCCCTGCTCCAGGTCTTCAGACTTCATGGAGGGGAATTCGCTGTACTGGCCACCCTGCACCGGCTCGCCCAGCACAAAGGCCACCCCACCAGCGCCGTGATCCGTGCCCGAGCCGTTGTCACGGGTGCGGCGGCCGAACTCCGAGAACATCAACATGACGACGTTATCGCCGACGCCGTGCTCTTTGAGATCATCAAAGAAGCAGGCCACGCCTTCAGACACATCCTTCCACAGCTTGTCGTGCATGCCATGCTGGTTCGAATGGCTGTCGAAGCTGCCGTGGTCGCAATAGAAAATGCGCGTGCCAAAATTCGCCATGTGCACCTGCGCAATGCCCTTGAGCTTTTTAGCAATGGGAGTATCGGGGTAGGTGACCGTCGAGGCGTATTTTTTCGGGGCTTCCTTCAGGATATCGGCCCCCTGCAGGGTATCCAACCCGGTCTGCCCCAGGTAATCCATCACCGGCCCCATACCTACTGCCGGCGAGTACATATGGGCAAACCAGTGCAAAATGCGGGCACGCTGCCGCTGCTCCGACACCCCGGGCAGCAGACCATAGGTGTCCAGATTATCGACGCAGGCCACCGGCACCCCGGGTAGTGTCAGAGCACGGAACAACGACGGCCCAAAGCTCACCGTGGTGAGGACGTTTTCTTTGTGCGGATCAATCTCGCGTGTGGCCCGACCCAGCCAGCCTTCGGTGCCGAGCTTGTTGGGTTCGCAGGTATGCCAGATGTCCATAGAACGGAAGTGTGAGCGCGGCGCGTTGGGATAGCCCACGCCATGGACAATCGCCATCTCTCCACGCTCGTAAATCGGCTTGATCGCCGCCATCGCTGGATGGAAGGCCGCCTTGTCGTCCAGCGGCAACACCTTATCGTCAGGGATACCCACCACTGGTCGGTAATCCTTATACAGAGGATTCGTATACGGGATCACCGTATTGAGATAATCATTGCCTCCAGTGAGCTGGAGGACCACCAGAACCGGATCTTTACTCATGCTAGGCATTAGGAGGCCTCCTTCGTTAGGCAAACTGATATTCACGCGTGGCGACGATGAGCTGCAACAACTCAGCCACCCGGGCTGTCGAGGTCTGTATGTGCTCCGCGGTATCCCAACGGAAATCGCCGCCCTCTTCGCTAAAACCGATCAGACCATCGCGGGTCGACGAGGAAACATCCAGCGGTCCAAGCAAGTCGAGACAACTATCCACCACGTTGGCCGTGGTACGGGTCCCTTGCGCTTGCAGACGATCGACAATGGCTTGAATGCCAGGGCGACGGACATCACTGACCAACTCAGCCGTAAAATTTACGCGCTGCATCAACGAGCCACTGTTGATCCATTCTGCACCGGTATGCCAGCCCTCGACACTCGGCGGATTTAACAAGTCCTGCCCCATATAGCCAGCTTGCCGTGACATGTTGCCAAGGCCAGGCGCCGGGAACTCCGCGTGCCCCACCAGCCGTAGCGTGCCCACGACGACCTCGGCCGGGCTCTTCAGACGGGCATACAGAGAATCTTTGAAGAAGTCCGCATTAAACAGCACGCGCAGGGTCGAGCGAATATCGTAGTTGGAGTTCACCAACGTGGAGCTCAGCAGATTAATGGCCGCTGGATCACGGGGCGGCGTCACCGACCAGGCGGGCACCTGGGCTTCGTCGGCCACGAAGAAGTTGTACAGATGCCGGGCCACAAAGCGAGAGGTAGCTGGCTGCTCGCAGATAATGCGGATGATATCTTCGCCGTTGAGATTCCCCGTCACACCCAGGAAAGTTTTTTCGCTGTCGTCGTGATCTTCTTCCCGATATTCGAAGAACCAGTCGTGGCGGCCAATCGGACCACGCGGCAACTTGGGCAGGATGGTCCAGCCCGTGAATGCCCGGGAGCATTCCCGCACATCTGTTTCGGTGTAATTACCCACACCCATACTAAACAGCTCTAGCAGTTCGCGCCCCCAGTTCTCATTCACTGCAGTCGCGTGGTTTTCACAGTTGTCGAGCCAGTAGATCATCGCCGGGTCTTTGGCCATCTCGATGAGGAGTTCGCGGTAGTCCCCCATACCTTTTTCACGAAACTTGACGATCATATCCATGACGTCGTCATAATGGTCCACCTTGGACACACCCGTAGCAAACACCTGATGCCAGAACAGCGCCATTTTTTCTTCCAATGGCCGTTTGGTGTTCACCATATCGTGCAGCCATTCCGCTGCTCCCATGCCGGGCAACGTGCCAGGGCGCCAGGTCCAGGGATGATAACGCATCATTTCATTACGATCGAGAGGTGGCTGCGTCTCTGGATGGAGCAACTCTTCCACCGTCGCCTCATACCCTTTGGCGGCACGTGCTTCCAATTCCGCCCGTGGTGCGCCAAAGCCGGCCCGGCGCATCAAGTGAGCAATCATGCTGATATCCTGGTTAGCCATGGCCTTCCCTCCTTGTTGCAAACAAAGACCTCTGTAAGACCACCGTGGCGGCACACGCCATGCGGACAGGCTCGCCACGCGACGGAAGCATCATAAGCCGACGGGATACGCCTGTCAACGCAATGGCGTCTAACGTGCCAGGGCCACCGTCGGAACACCGCGTGTGTACACCGTGCGGAGATGCACCGTGAAGACACTGCCCAACACGATCAGGACGAAGAGCAATCCAGTCCCTCCGAGCAGCAGAGGGGCTGTCATCCACGGGACATCCATGAGCATTCCGTTCACCGCGTTGAAACCGGCCATGGTTCCCTGTGTGTGCCAGGTCTGCGCACTGACCACCCGACCACGCAGGCCATCCGGTGCCAGCATTTGTACTGCCCCATTACTCAGCGTCATGAATGCTGCGGTACTCGCCCCGACGGCAGCGACCGCGATCATCGCGGCGGGGATGGTCGTCATGAGGCTTAAGACTATCGGCGTGATCCCACTTGCAAGCCCTAACCACAAGAAGAGCTGACCACGTACCTGCGCGCTGCCCACTTTGGCCAGCGCAAGATTCCCCAGCACCGCCCCAGCACCAACGCCAATCATCAAATAGGTTGGACCCGCAAATAAGTCTTTGTCGCTTACGAGCCCTAACTGGGTCCGTGCCACAAAGGGAAAGGCCGCTTCATAGGCCATGGTGAGCGCACAGTGAAATACCGCCATGAGCATGAACGACAACAACAGCGGCTGGGCATAGCTATAGCGGATGCCAGCCACCAGGTTCGTCAAGACCCCCTGGTTGCTCACCTCTCCACGGGAGGACGTGCGAATAAAGATCACCAGACTCCAGCCTACCGCATAGAACACGGAGCACAGAAAAAAGGCAGGTTTCGGGCCAATAAAGTGCAGCACAGGGAGCAGCAGCAACGGGCCGATCATGCGGGAGCCCTGCTGCATGAGCTGATTGAGCGCTACGGCGTTGAGCAGATAGCGATCGGGCACGAGGTTGGGCAGCAGCGCCTGGGTGGCAGGCATTTCGGTGGCCCGCAGCACCCCATTGATCAGCGCAATACCGAGTAGGGAGAGCGGGGTAATCTGGTCACTCACAACCAGCACAGCAAGGAAGAGATTATTGAGCAAATTCAATGTAAAAGTGCAGGCCAGCACACGACGGCGGTCAAAGCGATCCGCCAGAAAGCCGGCAAAGGGGGTAATGATCAGACTAGGCAACTGCGCAGCCATGGTGATGAACCCAACCCAGGCGTTAGACTTGGTCAATTCATACACCAGCGCCGCACGCAGTACGACAAGGGCCCAGGCGGCAGCCTGACCGCAGGCCGTAGCTCCCCAAAGTAAACAGTAGTCTGGATAGACCAGCGATGAGAAAAACCCCACCTGGTCCGGGGTATCCTGTGATGTCTTGCGTTTCATGCTTCTCCCTGTGGTCAGATACGCCTGTCATGCGAAGCCCTGGGAAGCCAGCCTGTGCCCTCGCCCTCGCCCCCAAGAGAGGGAGCAGGAAGCCACGGCTAGGCATCCTCCTGTATGCCCATGGTGTAGAGATTGTCGAAAGCCAGCGCCCATGGTGGCCGCAAGTAGCCGAGCGCTTGCACGTCCTGGAGCCAGGCGCCAAGCGGGCAGTACCAGGTGTAAGCCGTGCCGCCAGTGAGCGTGCACAGGTGGCTCAAGACTGACTCCGACAAGCGCGCAATGCATTCTTTGGTCATTAACACCGTACGGCGATTGAGTTGCCCCTGCTCCAGCGTTTGTAATGTGCCTTCCCAGGCACGCTCAATGAGAAATGCCTCTTGCTCAGCGAGCGTCCACTCTACCTGCTGATAGGCGGACAGGCGCGCGCCCTGCTGACGCCGTGTCTTGAGCCACTGGCGAGTATAGTCCATGGCGGCATCAACGACCCCAACAATCACCGAGCTAAAGGACATACCTCCCAGACTGCTACCGGCGGCCATGATCTCTGCCTGGTGTCCAGGCCAGGCCACACGTGTCGCGGGAAAATTGGCGAACTCAAAGGCATGGCTGTTGGTCGAGCGCATGCCATGGCCACGCCATGGTGCTGTCAAGCGCATGCCCGTGCTGCCGTCCCAGGGATGATTGCGGACTTCCAGGAAGAAGAGATCAGGGGTCGTCTCGCCCTCTGGTACTGCTCGAGTGGTCATAAACGAGGTCAGTCCAGAGCCGCTACCAAAATGTTTCGGGCCAGACATGCGGTACTTGAGGGAGCCAGGTCTTTCCGGTAGGCACTGGGCACGGGTCTTACTGGAATCACCTCCACTGCCAGGCTCTGACACAATGGTGCCCCACCAGGCCCCATCTAACACACTCTGGAAGACTTCTTGACGCTGCTGCTGCCACGCCGCGTTATAGGGTTCGGGTACGGAGGGGATCCGCCAGGAGCCCAAAACGCCGTGATGCATCGCACTAGATAAGGTGATCGACGGGTCCCCCTGCGCCAGGGTCCGTAAAAGTGTACAGATAGGCCGTGCAGATTGCGCCAGGCTTTCCCAGGTGCCACCGAACTCTACCGGCACCGCCAGCAATGGTACCCCAATCCGACGTAACTGCGCATAGTCCGCCGGGTCGGCGACAGTGCGTTGCTGACGATCGGCCCGCGCAGCAGCCCAGGTCTGCGCCAGTTGGGGAATAGGCTCAAGAATCGTAGCAATATGCATGGAACACCCCTTGTGATGCAGGCGAGCGCACGCCAATAAACGATGAGGGAGAGCAGCATGATGTATCGCACGGGACACATCCACTTCAAGACTTTGACGCGTCACGCCTACAACCATACAGGAAGCAAGCATGTCCCATACGGCAATATCTGGCAGGAAGCGAGATCATTTTGAGGGAAGCTACCTTGTTGTTGCTGCGCTGTCAAGGGCCACTCCCATCTCTCATAGGCTGTGCTATACTGTACGACAGTGCGAGACGGGCTGGCCCTGACTTTGCCGCCAAGGAGACAAGAATGCCCAGCAATAAACTGGCCGCTCCCCCGCGCGTGCTGTCTGAGACAGACAGGGCACGTGCAGGGTTACCGACGATGTACGACCTACCGAGTGAGGATCCGGAGGAGCCTGGTTTGCCTGATGAATTCCATAACTATCAGCCCCGACTCCTGGAAGAGACGTTTCTCCCGCCCCGGTACCCACCGGAACGCATCTTCGTCGCCACCGATATGAATCTGTATTATGACCTGGACCATCCGCTATGGCACAAGCGCCCGGATTGGTTCGCGGTCCTCGGGGTGTCACGCTTCTATGAAGACAGGGACTTACGGCTGAGCTATGTCTTGTGGCAAGAACGGGTAACGCCGTATCTCGTTGTTGAGTTATTGTCACCGGGGACAGAACAGGAGGACCTCGGACGCACCCAGCGCTCGCAAGAGAATCCCCCGACCAAGTGGGAGGTATATGAACAACGCCTGGGGGTGCCCTATTATGTCGTCTTCAGCCGCTATACAAACACGGTGCGCTTCTTTGTGCGGACAGGGACTGTCTATCGAGAACTTTCTGCCACCGACCAGCGGCTCTGGCTTCCAGAAGCTGGCCTGGGCATAGGACTGTGGTCAGGCATGTATCATGGCCTAGAGCGGCAATGGTTGCGGTTTTATGATACAGAGGGCCAGTGGATAGCCACCCCAGCAGAGCAGGCGGACCAACGCGCCGCGCAGGCGGACCAACGCGCCGAACAAGAGCGCCAACGGGCAGAGCACCTCGCCGCCCAGCTCAAAGCCCTCGGGATTGAGCCAGCACGCTAACGTGGATGGAGCTGCCGTGATGCTGGACTATAGGGCGCGCCAGGGCGCGCGCTGGCACCTGAGCCTCCAGCCCCAGCGCCGCAAGCCATACAGAGCCAATACGGGCAGGAAGAAATGCCCGAAGGTTTCCAACAAGGCATAGATACTGCTATCCGGCTGAGGTGAGAGGGTACATCCTCCACCGCCTCCACCCTTACCGGCATTTGCCCGAGCGACTTGCACCGGATTCACTGTCACGCGCACAGTCGCTGGAGTGACATCAAGAGCGCCCAACGCATCGGTACAGGCAAACGTGACGGTAAAATCGCCCGGGGTGTTAAAGACGACAGCCCCAGGTTCCTGCACGCTTGCAGCGCTTGGACTCGCAGTCCCCCCAAAATGCCAGAAAAAGGTGAACGGAACATCATTGTCAGGATCAGTACAGGCCCCAGCAAATGACACATTGCTCCCGGCAGTGATCACAACATCGGTGGTCGGACTGGTAATGCGGCTCTCGGGGAGATTGCTCACCGTAATGGTACGCCTGGCAGGCGTGGTATCCGTGCGCCCACGGGCATCGGTGCAAGTCAACGTCACCGGAAAGACACCGAGCGTCGAGAAGCGTATATCTCCTGGCTGCTGAGCGGCCGAAGGTGGTGCGGCGCGACCAAAGTCCCAGGCAAACACAAAGGGCTGATCTCCCTCGGCATCCACACACTGCCCCTGGAACGTCACGACAGTATTGGGAGGCACGGTGAGGTCCGTGCCTGGCCCGTCAATCACACTGCGCGGTGCGGTGTTCGTCGTGGCCCTGATGGCCTGTACAGCGAGTAAGGCATCCACCACACCATGCCCAAAACGGTTGTCCACACCTGGCGCACCGCGCTCCACGGCGGCCCGACGCAGGGTATTGCTAATACGGGTATTACTCACGACCCCAGGACCACCCGCGGCTTCGATCATCAGGGCCGCGACGGCTGCCACATGCGGCGCAGCTGCTGAGGTCCCAAAGAAGGGGGTAAAGTCGGGGAGGGAGGTGACCACCCCATCTGCCGCGGCAATGTCGGGTTTCGTGCGTAATTCACGTGTAGGAAAGAACAACTCACAGGGACCCTGCGAGCTAAAATCCTCCAGCGTGGCAAACCCGGGCTCACTGACGTCTACCGCGCCAACGGTTAAGACATCACGCACACAGGCATGGCCAAAAATGCTGCCAGCAGGGATGTTGTGATTGAGCACCGTGACACGTCCCCGCGAATTAAAATGCAATGCAAACGGTAGCGCCGCGCCACCAACCCGTTGGATCGCGACACTCGCAGTGATAGGCCGCCCCGTGACATTGGGAAAAAACAGCGTTTCCAGTGGCTGTGCCCTGGTACCCAGTTGATCGTCATTACTGATGGCCAGCGTATTGCCATGAGCGTCCGCCAGGATGAGATCGTAATCTGCGGTATTGGCCGAACCGTCAAAGGGATTAGTCCATTGTAGAAAGATCACCACCAGAGAATTCGCCCCAATCCGCACTTCCAAATGCGTCTCACCCCCTCCGAAATCGTGCAGAGCCAGGCCCGCTTCTCCACCAGCAGAGGCCGCCTCACGAAAGGTCTCTTGATAATGGCTGAGGGCGTCATTCCCAGCCGCACTCACGAACACGACCCCCTGTTGGATCGCCTGACGCACGGCCTGCGCCACCGGACCTTCTTCAAACACGGGTTCATTGAAGAACCCGATATCGTCGACGATCACGTGGGCTCCGGCCGCAGTCAGTTCTTGCACGGCAGCAATAAAATCGAGACTGGTGGGAAAGCCAGTACGAAACAACAATTGTGCCCCAGGCGCCAGGTCATGGATAATCTCCGCCATGGCCCGTCCTTCGTCTGTAGCCCGCGACACCGTGCCCCCATCCTGGCCATTCACAATGGTGATCGTGGGTGGTAAATCACCACTATTGATAGACGTTGCAGCATCACTCAGGCTATCCGAGATAATGCCCACACGCACCCCTTGGCCAGTGACTCCCACATTCGCCCGGGCCAGAGTTGCACGCATGAGCGCATCCCCTTCTGAGGTCACGCTCCCAGTACGGCGTTGACTGTACACC
>Ga0194121_10011909_pt1 | contig 10244 bp, 8 predicted proteins | sample TA2MahCa50mmetaG_FD_148609 | JGI IMG/M metagenome (GOLD analysis project Ga0194121, IMG submission 148609) | Freshwater microbial communities from Lake Tanganyika, Tanzania - TA2015020 Mahale Deep Cast 50m | ecosystem: Environmental > Aquatic > Freshwater > Lake | place: Tanzania: Lake...
CGAACGCCATCGGCGCGCGCGGCGTGATCACGCGGATACGGAGCGGATCGCTGTCGTCGAGAAAGGCCGGCACGCCGGAGGCGCTCACCTTTTCGAAGCTCTCCCCGTAGAGCGCCAGAATTTCTTCATTGAACGCGGTCACGCCGAGCGCGCTGTGCCGCGCCAGGTCGTCGTTGGACACGCCGGGCGGGGCCTCCGTGTCCGGCTTCACGTACAGCGAGGAGAACCTGACCCCGCGGTCGAGGAACTCTTGCGGCGTCAGGCCGCGCCACGCCTTCGTCGGCAGCACCAGCGGGGGGAACGGATGGACTCTTCCGAATCCCCAGTCGGTCTTCTCGATGGCAATTTCCTTGATGACGAGGTTCTCTGGGCGGGCCGCGAAACTCAGCGCCGGTTGGGAAACCATGAGCGGCGCCAGAATGCGTCCCGTGGAGGCCGCCGCGTCGAGAAAATTCGGGTACCGATAGAATTTCAGGAAACAGGTGTAATCCTGCGGACGCTGCGGCGCCGGCAGGGGAAATCCCAGATCCAGCACGCCGTTCATGGGGATATTGGTGATGTCCGCCTCGACCTCCGGCGCGTATCCCACGGCCGGCACGCGGATCGGGTCGCTGTCCGGCGGCGGCGCGGAGGGGAGAAAGGCCAGGTGAAACCCCAGGGGCTCGTCGACGCGCCACTTGCTGAGCGGCACGCGCCAGCCGGCCGCCTCCAGCGACTGGCCGTCCGCGCCGCCCACCAGCCACGCGCGGCCGTTGAGCAGCACGCCGCCGTCCCCGTGGCGGCCCTGCAAAATTTGCCCGACCACGTGCCACTGTTCGTCATAGCGGTCGAACCACTCGATGTCGGTCAGGCCGCGAAAACCGTCGGTTCCTCCGATGGCGTAGATGCGCCATCCCATGCGGACCGCCACAAGCAGCTTTCTTGGGCCGCGCAGCGAGGGCGCGGCCACCCAGCGATCCCCCCCGGCGGCGAGGCGGAATACCTGCGCGCGGGCGCCGCCGTCCGAGCCCTCGCCGCCCAGCACGAAAATCGCGTCGCGCATGGCCACGGCGGCATGGCAGGCGAGTTGCTGGGGAAGCGGGAGGCCACTGCTCCAGGTGCCGGCCGCGGGATCGTAAATCTCCACGCGGTCGCAGGCGACCTCACGCTCGGTGCGTCCGCCGAGAATCATCACCCGACCGCCAAAATAAAGGGCCGCGAAATTCGCGCGGGAGAAGGGCGCGATGGCCAACGTGCTCCAGCGCTCGCGGCGCAGGTCAAAGGCCTCGATGGCGTTGACGAAGCGCGGCGCGCCGTCGACTGACCGCATGCCGCCGAAAATCAAGATGCGCTCGCCCACCACGACGGCCGCGTGGCCGCCGCGCGCCTGATCCATGGGAGGAAGACGGCGCCAGGCGCGGGTGGCAACGTCGAAGCACCAGGCGTCCGCGTGGGCCGTCTCGCCGGTCGTGCCGCCGAAACAGTAGATGCGGCCGTTGGCCGCGGCCACCGCCATTCCAGCGCGCGGCGCCGGCAGCGTGGAAATGCGCTGCGCGTCAAATACCAGATTGGCCGCCGCCGGCGACGAGAGCAGCAGCAGAAGAATTGCCAGGGTTCTCACGCGCGCTGGAAGGTGCGCCCCTGGGTGACGAACTCGAAAATCATGTCGTGCAGCAGCGGCGCATGGGGATTTTGTTGCGGGCTCACCATCGCGTGCGGCACGCCCTCGTCCGCATGGAAGCGGTACCAGCCGTGGCGTGCGGCCCCACCGGAACGGTCGAATATCTTGCTGACCGGCTTCGAGCCGCTGAGAAAATCCCCGTCGACCGTGAAAATCTGGGTGGCCGCGACCACTCTGTCAACGCGCGCGCCGACCTGCCGCATTTCCATGGCCTGTCCCAGCGAGCCCTGGGTGTGCGGCGTCGCGTCGGTCAGGTCGTTGTCATTCTGCTTCCAGGGGATGCGATTGAGCACGCGGCCGGCTTCGTGCAGGGTGATGGCGTCCAGGGCGTGAAGCGCGGGGAACAGGAGGCCGCGCGCGCCGTCGCCGCCCAGGTAGGGGGCCATGGCCACCGCGCCGGCCATCTCGGGATGCCGCTGGGCCAGTCGAAGGGCCGCATTTCCGCCGCCCGAGAGGCCGATGGCGTACACCGGGGCGCCCAACGAGGCGGCGTCCTGGTAGGTGCGCTCGATGAACGCTTCCCACTCGTGTCCCTCGCCCGGCGCCGGGATGCGGGCGCCGCTGCCCATTCCCGCGTCGTCCACGTAGCCGTGGCCGGGCAGCCGCGGGACGTACACGTTATAGCCCGCGTCGTGGAAGCGCTGCGCCATTTCGCGATACTGCCACGGGCCGGCCGTGTAGCCGTGGTACATCACCACGGTGCCGCGCGCGGCGCCCGGGGGCTGTGGCTCGAAGACCGTCTCCATGTGTGGGCGCAGCAGCAGCCCCTCCGCGTCGGGAGCCTTCTGCAAGTCTCGATCGCGCTGGGCCACCGCCTGGACGCGGGCGGCTGAAATGGCGTTCACCCGCGCATCCTACCCCGGCGCGGCGCGTGAGGCCATTGTAGGGATGTTAAAATTTCACCGTCCCAAACGGAAACATGCCGGCAAACCGTCCAGCGGACCTTTAGTGATAACCTTTCGGCGGGAGCATTGCGTTCAGAGAGGGAGTTTCGCATGGAGATCCGTGCACGCTCGGTTGCCGCGTCCAATCAGCCCACCGCCACCTGCCACCATCGTCGTCCGCGGGTGGTGGCCATCGGCGACAGCCTGACGGCCGGCACGCAGGATTCCACGACGGTCGAAAACCGCCAGGCCCAGTCGTACATGCCGCAGCTCGCGCGCGCCGTGGGACTACCGTTCCGCATGGCCTACGTCAGCGAGGGCGGCATCGGCCCGCGCCTGTTCGTCAACGGGGAATTCAACTACGGCCACGTCCAGCGGCGGGGACAGGCCATCTCCGAGGCCACCGCGCCCCTGGAGCAGCAGTTGGCCAACGGAGACATCCCGACCGACCTGACCGCCGTGTGGAATATCCCGAACATGGGATCACGCACCGAAGAATCCCGGGATCTCTTCGCCCACCGCCAGGGTAATTTCGCGGTGCCCGGCTACGAAATACGCCATCTCACCGAGGTGAGCCACTACAACGACTACCTGCGCGCCATGCGGGATGGCGAGGAGGCCAGCGGACTGGCCGGCGAGGTACCGCTGGTGCGCGCCCTGCTGCAAAACGGAACCGACGAGTCGCGCGGCTCGGCCATGGATCAGGCCGTGCGCCGCAATCCCGATCTTGCGGTGGTGTGGGCCGGCAACAACGACGCGCTGGAAACCGTGGGGCACGGCCGGGTCGACGACCGCCTGCTCACCCCGGTGGAGGACCGCCCCTGGACGTACCTTGCGCGCAATCCCGAAACCGGCCAGTGGGAGCAGAAAACCACCGCCCATACGGTATCCGGCTTCCGTACCTCGCTGCTGGGCGACAACGGCGTGCTGCCGCGTCTCCTGGCCGAGACCAGAGCCGAGATCATGCTCATGACGATTCCCGACGTCACCACCATCCCGGTGCTGCGCAACGTCGGGGAGAAAGTGGGCGACCTGCCCTTCCGCGTGACCTTGCCGGACGGGCGCGACGTGACGGCGATGATTGAAAACTGGGTGTTGCCGGCCAGCATCCGCGGCGCGGGCAAGGACGGGCGAACGGAGTTTCCGGCCGGCTCGAAGGTGGCCATGGGCAACCTGCTGTCGCGCTTCGTGCAGCAGGGGAATATCGAGAGCCCTGAGCACCTCAAGCAGATGCTCAACGATTTTTCCAGCCAGGGGATGTTCACCGAAGACGACGTGCTTGACACCGATGAATTGTCCACGATTTCCAGCCGGATCCGAGAGTACAACGCGTTGATTCTCTGCGCGCGCGATCTGGATCCGCGTATTCACGTGCTCGACGTGCACGCTGAATTCAGCCGCATGCAAACGGAAGGGCGTCAACTAAGGGGGCCGGGTGCGCCGCTCAGCGTATCCACTACCTTTACCGGCGCGCTCGACGAGCAGGGGCGCGAGGGGATTTTCTCTTACGACGGCGTCCACCCCAGCGACACCGGACACGCCATTGTGGCCAACATGATCCTCGACAAAGTGAAAGAGGAATTGGGTGACAATCCCAAGTTCGGGTGCTTTGTGGACGCCGCCGCCATCGACGAGAAGGCCGTGCTGGCAAGCGATCCGCATCACCTGGGCAACGCGATCGTGCTGGGGAAATCCGCCTGAGTCAAAGCACCTCGAGGGCCATTTCCCAGGGCAACGCCCTTATCGGCCCGATTTGCTGCGGCCCCGGGTCCTGGCTCACGCAAAACAACTCTGCTTCGGCGAAGGCGCTTTCCATGGCGAGGAGCCCTCGCACCTTGTCGGGCCGGATGTCGTGGGTGGACTTGATCTCGTGAACGAGTGTGCTCTTCCCTGTCGCCCGAGGGCCGAATAGAAAGAAGGACTGGCGCTCCGGCAACTGGATGGAACGCGGGAACATACTCCCGATATCCGACGCAAATCGGGAGTATGTTCCCGTAATCCCGCGTCAGCGACCGGTAAGCGTACCGCGTAATTCAGACTGGCGCGGTCACCGTGGACAGGAGCTCGAGGTTTTCGTCGACCTCGGCTGTGCTCTCCATGCCGACCACGAAAGCGTCCACACATTTGAGACCGAGCTGAAAGGCGAAGGCCTCTCGTCTTTTGTCGCGCATGTCACCGGCGCCGAGCACTTTCATGCCGTAAATGCCCTTGCCGTCGTCGTGCATTTTCTGCAGCACCGGAAGTACCTGATCCGGGCGCGCCTCCATGTGCTTTCCCCATGGATTGATGCGGGCCAGCACCACATCCACCCAGGGCTCGGCGGCGGCGGCTTTTAGCGCGCCGAAATTGTGGTTGGAGCATCCCACCGCGCGGATGACGCCCTTTTCCTTCAATTCCGACAGATATTTCATCACCGGCCGCATGAGCTTGCTCCACCAGGGGTGCATCAGGCAGTGCAGCAGAACGATGTCGATGTAGTCGGTGTCCAGCTCGCGGCGAAAGCGGTCAAGATCCTTGCGCACCCAGCCGCCGGTCTGGGCGATGGTCTTGGTGGTGATCACCACTTTCTCGCGACCGATGCGGCGCATGGCCTCGCCCACGTGCACGTGCGTGCCGTACTGGTCGGCGGTGTCAAACCACGTGATGCCGCGCGAGTGCGCGTACACCAGCAGGTCCACCAGGCCCTCGTGGCCGAGCTTGCGCGTCTGGTTGCTGGCGCCGCCGATTCCGCTGGTGCCCGTGCCGATGCACAGGCGCGACACCTCGATTCCGGTGCGGCCCAGAACGACCTTCTCCATCACGCGCCCAGCGCTTTCCAGGCCAGGAAGCGAGTGATGTCGTCCTGGCTTCCAGGGATCTTGTTGTCGATCATCTCGGTCGGAATCTCCAGGAACAACCCGCTGGCCTCCGCCATTACCTGGCCGTCGGGGTGGGTGAGCCGCCCCGACGCGTACACCTTGCGGCCGTCCACCCGCTCGACGGACGCCTCCATCTCCAGTTCGCTGCCCAGCGGCACGAGGTTGCGGAAGTTGACGGTCAGCGACACGCACACCACCGGATGTCCCGAGATCCAGGCGGCGGCACCCATGCACTCGTCGAGCACCGTGGAAAGGCTCCCGCCGTGCGCGTGGCCGGGCGGCCCCTGGGTATTTTTGCCGAAGCGGACCCGGCCGAGGACGCGTCGCGTCTCGTTGTCCCAGCGAAAGTGCGGCTCGAGGCGCTCCTCGCCGGGGTGGCCGCAGCCGAAACAGTCCTCGTGCAGGGGAAGGTCGAAGAACCCGTCGGGCAAGCGTGGTAGCCCTTCATCGTGGGATTACTCCTGCTTCGCGCTTCCTGGAGGATTGGCCTTCGGCGCTCGCGAACGCGGCGCCTCCTGGAGGGACGACAATGAAGAAATGGCTGTCCGCGCTCTTGTTGATGGTGGCTCTGGCCTGCGGCGTCGACGCGCAGGTGATTCGGGGCGGCATGCCCGACCCGAGCAAGCCGACGCGCCCGCCCGCCGTGGACTACAAGGGGCCGGCCGGATCCGATATCCCCAACCTGGATGTGGTGAAAAAACAGATTATCGCATACCACGATTCTGGAAAATGGGATGACGACATCTCCAAGATCACCGACGATGCGCGCCGCCACCTGGAAGCTCGCCGTGCCGCCGTTTCCAAGCCTGCGCTCGTGCTCGACATCGACGAGACCGCGCTGTCCAACTGGCACTATTTTAACGACCACGATTTCGCGGTTCTCCCGGGACCGATCACGAAGTGGCTGAGCGAGTCACGGGATACCCAGATCGCTGGCACTGGCAACCTGTTCCGTTTCGCGGTCAGCAAGCAGGTGGCGGTATTCTTCATCACCGGCCGCAAGGAATCGCTGCGCGCGGCCACCGAGAAAAACCTGGAGAACGCCGGATACAATGGCTACACGGCCCTGCACCTGGAGCCCGAGGCGTATAAAGACGAGAGCGTTATCGGGTTCAAGTCAAGCACCCGCAGGGACATCCAGGCGAAGGGCTACACCATTTTGGTCAACGTGGGAGACCAGGAGAGCGACCTGGCGGGGGGCTACGCGGAAAAGACCTACAAGCTGCCGAACCCGATGTATTTCCTACCGTGAGTACACCGTGCGGCCTTCGAGCAGGGTGAGCACGACCTTTACCCTGTGGATGTCGCTCACCGGGATATCGAACAAATTGCGATCCAGCACGATGAGGTCGGCGGATTTTCCGACTTCCAGAGAGCCGGTGATTTTTTCCTGGTCGTTTAAGTACGCGCCCTCGATGGTGTAGGCCGCCAGCATGGTCGGCAGGGTCACCTTCTGCTCGGGAAGCCAGCCCGGGCCCGGTGGATTGGACACGTCCTTGCGGGTGAGCGCCACCTGGATGGCCTCCAGGGGATTCATGGTGGACACCGTCCAGTCGCTCCCCGCCGCCACCACCGCGCCCGAGCGGACCATGCTGGCCGCGGGATATTGCAGCCGGGCCCGCCGCGGACCCAGCACCGGGTCGGTCAATTCCGTGACGTAATCGTCCGCCTGGAACCAGTACGGCTGGAAGTTCGCGATCACGTTCAAGCGCCGAAAACGTGGAATATCCGACGGATCGATCAACTGGAGGTGCGCGATGTGGTGGCGCGCGTCGCGGCGTCCGTTGGCCCGCTGGGCAGCCTCGAACGAATCGAGCGCCGTGCGGACGGCGCGGTCGCCGATGGCGTGCACGTGGACCTGGAATCCGGCGGCGTCCAGCGCCGTCACCATGCGGGCGAATTTATCGGGCGGCATGTTGAGAAAGCCCGTGCTCTTTGATTTCACGTAAGGCTTCAGCAGCGCTGCCGTCCGCGCCTCGATCACGCCGTCCGCGAAGATTTTCGCCGTGGTCGTGCGAAACAACCGGCCGCGAAACAGCTCGCGCCGCGCCACCATCGCGGCCACCTGCGCCTCGTCGCCCTCGGTGTCCACGCACTGGGACGCGACCACCCGCGCCGTGAGCGTGCCGTCGCGATCGGCGGCCATGTACGCCTCCAGCGCGCGTTCGTCGGCATTGGCGTCTTGCAGGGACGTAATGCCGAACTTTTTGGCCACATCCAGCCCGCGTCGCAATCCCGCCGTCACCTCCTCGGGCGTGGCCTTGGGGACGTGCGCGCTCACCAGCTCGATGGCGCTTTCCCGCAGCGTGCCCGTGGGATTTCCCCGGGCGTCGCGCTCGATGCGTCCGTCCGGCGGATCCTTCGTGGCTCGCGTGATTCCCGCGACGCGCAGCGCCTTCGTGTTCACCCACGCCGAGTGGCCGTCGGCCGCCTCAATAAAGGCCGGGCGATCCCGGACAATGCGATCCAGGTCCGCGGCTTTCGGGTTGGCCTGGGGAAACAAAGGGAGCGCCCAGCCGGAGCCGATGATCCAGGCCGCATCGGGGTGCGCCGCCGCATATTTCCGAATCGTCGCATACACCTCGGCGGGCGTGCTGCAATTATTCAGGTCGCAGCGCCCCAGCTCGATGCCGCCCTGCACCGGGTGGACGTGGCTGTCGTGGAAGCCGGGCAGCACCATGCGGCCCTTCAAGTCGACGACCTTTGTTGCGGGTCCGATATAGGGTTCGACCCCCTTCTCCGCGCCCACGTAGGAGATGCGTCCCTCGCGGATGGCGACGGCGTCGGCCCATGAGCGCGCCGCGTCCAGAGTATACACGGCGCCGTTGCGCAGCACGAGATCGGCCGCCTCGGGCGCCGCCTGAACCGGCAGGGTCAGCAGCAGCAATAAAACCAGAAGTCGCCGAAAAATCATTCCTTGCTGGAAGGCCCGAGCATGCTCTCCGGCCGCACGATGCGATCAAACTCCTCGCCCGTCAAGAAACCCAGCTCCAGCGCCGCCTCGCGCAGCGTCGTCTCCTCGTCGTGCGCCTTCTTGGCCACCTTGGCGGCTTTGTCGTACCCGATGTGCGGATTGAGCGCCGTCACCAGCATCAGCGAATTGTCCAGATGCCGCTTCACGTTCTTGTGGTGCGGCTGAATGTCCACCACCATGAACTCGGTGAACGACCCGCAGGCGTCGGCCAGCAGGTCCACCGAGTGCAGGAAATTGTGGATCATCACCGGCTTGAACACGTTCAGCTCGAAATTCCCCTGCGAGCCGGCAAATGCAGTGGCGAAATCATTTCCCATCACCTGAACGCACACCATGGTCATCGCCTCGCACTGGGTGGGGTTCACCTTGCCCGGCATGATCGACGAGCCCGGCTCGTTGGCCGGTAAGGTCAATTCTCCCAGGCCGCTGCGCGGTCCGGAGCCCAGCCAGCGGATGTCGTTGGCAATTTTCATCAAAGAGCAGGCCAGCGTGCGCAGCGCCCCGCTCGCCATCACCAGCGCGTCGTGGCTGGCCAGGGCGGCAAATTTATTGGGCGCCGACACAAAAGGATGTCCGGTCAGTGTCGCGATGCGCGCCGCGACTTTCACCGCGAATTCCGGATGGGTATTGAGCCCGGTCCCCACCGCAGTGCCGCCCAGCGCCAGCTCGTAGAGGTCTGGGAGCACCTGCTCCAGCCGCTTGAGATCCGCGTCTAGCTGGGCCACGAAGCCGCTGAACTCCTGTCCCAGCGTCATGGGGACCGCGTCCATCAAGTGGGTGCGGCCGATCTTCACGATCCCCTCGAATTCTTGCGCCTTCTTGTGCAGCGCGTCGCGCAGCACGCGCACCTGGGGAGTCAGCGTCTCCTTCACCGCGATGGCCGCCGCGATGTGCATCGCGGTGGGGAACGTGTCGTTCGACGACTGGGATTTATTGACGTCGTCGTTGGGATGCACGGGCTTTTTGCTGCCCATCTCGCCGCCCGCGATCTCGATGGCGCGGTTGGAAATCACCTCGTTGACGTTCATGTTCGTCTGCGTGCCGCTGCCGGTCTGCCAGATGCGCAGCGGGAACTGCTCGGGATGCGCGCCGTCGATCACCTCGTCCGCGGCCTGCACGATGAGCGCGGCCCGGTCCGCGGGCAACACGCCGAGATCCAGATTGACCTCCGCGGCGGCCTTTTTGAGCACGCCGAACGCGCGGATGACGGCCGGCGGCATGGTGTCCTTCCCTATCGCGAAATACTTCAGCGAGCGCTGCGTTTGCGCGCCCCAGTATTTGTCCGACGGAACCTGGATGGGTCCCATGCTGTCGGTTTCGGTGCGGGTCGTGGCCGTATGCGTCTCCAGCGCCATGAAAAGCCTCCGAACAGTGATGCGCGCGCCTTCGAGAGGGGGAAGGGTTCTCCTTCAGCAAATGGTGCGCCCATGCGAATCCTCTTCCTTGTCCTGCTGCTCACGCTGGCTCCCGCGGTCGCGGAGGAGCCCGACCTCGGACGCTTCTTCAAAGGCGCGGACGCCACGTTCGTCCTGCGGGGCCCCGACCGCGACGTGCGGTGGAACCCGAAGCGGGCGGCCGTCGGCTACATCCCCGCCTCGACGTTCAAGATCCCCAACACGGTGATCGCGCTCGATACCGGGGTCGTCGACGGCGCGGACTTCTACCTGCCCTGGGACGGCGCGCGCGACCCGCGCGAGGATTTCTGGCCGGACACCTGGGCGGGCGCGCAGACGCTGAAGTCGGCCTTCCGCGAGACCGTGGTGTGTTTCTACCAGGAGCTTGCCCGCCGCATCGGACCCGAGCGCATGCAGGCGATACCCTGCCAGGTCCAGCACGGCGCGCATCCGGCGCCAATCCCAGGCAAGGCG
>Ga0194121_10011911_pt1 | contig 10243 bp, 14 predicted proteins | sample TA2MahCa50mmetaG_FD_148609 | JGI IMG/M metagenome (GOLD analysis project Ga0194121, IMG submission 148609) | Freshwater microbial communities from Lake Tanganyika, Tanzania - TA2015020 Mahale Deep Cast 50m | ecosystem: Environmental > Aquatic > Freshwater > Lake | place: Tanzania: Lake...
GCGGTGGCGGCGGTGGCGGCGGCGGCGGCGTCACCTGCGCGACCTTCGGCGGCTCGGGCTTGGGCGGCTCGGGCTGGGGTTCCGGCTTCGGCGGGACGGCAGCTTTGGGCGGCTCAGGCGCCGGTCGCGGCGCCGGTCGCGGCGCGTTGGTCGTCGGCGCGACGGTCAGCACCTCGACCAAGATCGGCTGGTCGAGGATGACCGGATCTTTGAACAGGCGGGGCAGGCCGAAATACGCCAGCGCGAAGACCGCGACGTGAAGCCCCGCCGAAATTGCTGCCGCACGCTTCATGTCGCTACCGACGCCGACGCTCGCTGCTTTGCTGCTGTGGCAGTTCCGCCAGGAGAGCAACCTTCGAGTAGCCGGCCGCGCTGACCAGTCCCATGACCTCCATGATCCGGCCATAGGCGACGGCGCGGTCGCCGCGCACATAGATCTTCAGATCCGGCTTGTTGCGCGTGATCGCCTCCAGTCTCGGCACGAGCTGGTCCTGCGCGATCGCGGTCTCCTGGATGTAGATGTTGCCCGACGCGTTCACCGTGATCACCAGAGGCTCGTCGCGCTCGTTGATCGTCGCGGCCTGGGTCTTGGGAAGATCGACGGGGACGCCGACTGTCAGCAACGGCGCCGTCACCATGAACACGATAAGGAGCACCAGCATGACGTCGACCAGCGGCGTCACGTTGATGTCCGTGAATCGTCCGGGGCCGCGCCTGCGGCGCCCGCCGCGAACCGAATGCCCGACGAGACTGGTCGCCATGGCTCAATGCCCCTCATCGAGCTGGCGCGACAGGATGGCGCCGAATTCCGCGGAGAAGGCCTCCAGGCGTGCCGCGTAGCGGCCGAGATCGCCCGAGAGCTTGTTGTAGGCGAGCACGGCGGGGATCGCCGCCACCAGGCCGATCGCGGTGGCGAACAACGCCTCGGCGATACCGGGAGCGACCACTGCGAGGCTGGTGTTTTTCGAGATCGCGATAGACTGGAAGCTGTTCATGATGCCCCACACCGTGCCGAACAGGCCGATGAAGGGCGCAGTCGAGCCAACCGAGGCGAGGAAGCCCATGTGACGCTCGACCTGATCGAGCTCGCGGCCGACCGTCACCTGCATGACCTGCTGAATGCGCGACTGCAGATTGGCGCGCAGGGTGCCGGCACCGGTCAATCCCTTGGCGACCGAGCGACGCCATTCGCGCATCGCCGCAGAGAACACGGCCGACATCGGATCAGGCGGCCGGTTGCCGATGCGGTCGTAGAGTTCCTCCAGCGAGCCGCCGGACCAGAACGCCTCCTCGAAATCGTTGGCCGCAGCCGACAAGCGCCGGATGCGCATGCTCTTGTCGAAGATGATGGCCCATGACCAGAACGAGGCGAGCAGCAGCAGGACCATGACTGCCTTGACCACGACGTCGGCCTGCACGAACAGCCCCCATACCGACAGATCGGCCATGGCCTTCGATCCGGCGAGAGTGACTGCGTCGATCACTTTGGTTTCCATCAATGCGATTCTTTCGATGGTTGAGAGTTCTGCGTCAGCGTCGCGAGCGCCGACTTGAGCGCAACGGGAACCCGGGTCGGCCTGCCGTCGCGATCGCAGCAGGCGACCTGGACGTCGATCTCGACGAGCACGTCGCTGCGGCGCGTCACCGTCTGTCGCGCGTCGAGCGAAGCGCCGCGCGCCGAGACCAACCGTGAACGCACCTCGATGCAATCGTCGAGCCGAGCCGGCAGGCGGTAGTCCAGCGCGCAGCGGCGCACGACGAAGGCGGACCCCGCTTCGGCCATCGCACGCATGGTATCGGCCGCGATCAGCCGCAGCATTTCGGTGCGCGCGCGCTCGGCAAACTTCAGGTAGTTGGCGTAGTAGACGATACCGGCGGCGTCGGTGTCCTCGTAGTACACGCGCACCGGAAAGACATGACAGCCATTCTCGATCACGCCCGAACCGGGTTGTCCGGCCGAAGGGGACCGCAGCTCAATCATTTTCGTCCCCGCCAGCCGCCACGAGCAGCTCGAGTTGCGGCGTCATCGGCTTCGGGTCGAGTCCGAGATAGCGGTAGCCAGCGGCCGCAAGCATGCGGCCGCGCGGCGTGCGCTGAATCAACCCCTGCTGGATCAGATAGGGCTCGATCACTTCCTCCAGCACGTCGCGCTGATCGGCGAGCGCGGCCGCCAGTGTCTCGACCCCGGCCGGACCGCCGTCGTAGTTGTCGGCCAGGCAACGCAGGTAGCGCCGGTCCATGGCATCAAGGCCTCGGGCGTCGACATCGAGGCGGTTCAGCGCCGCATCCGCCGCACGCGCATCGACGCGTGCGTGACCATCGACGGCGGCGAAATCGCGCACGCGGCGCAACAACCGGCCCGCGACGCGCGGCGTACCCCGCGCACGCCGCGCGATCTCGCTGGCGCCATCCGCGGTCAGATCGAGGCCGATCAATCCGGCGCCGCGACGCACGATCAGCTCCAGCTCCTCCGGTGCGTAGAAATTGAGCCGCAGTGGAATACCGAAACGTTCGCGCAACGGCGTGGTGATCAGCCCTGACCGCGTGGTCGCCCCGATCAACGTAAATCGCGGCAGATCGATCCGGATCGAGCGCGCTGCCGGCCCCTCGCCGATGATGAGGTCGAGCTGGAAATCCTCCATGGCCGGGTAGAGGATCTCCTCGACCGCCGGCGCAAGTCGATGGATCTCGTCGATGAACATTACGTCGCGCGGCTGCAGGTTGGTCAGCAGAGCGGCAAGGTCGCCCGCGCGCACGATCACCGGGCCCGATGTCGCGCGGAATCCGACGCCGAGCTCGCGCGCGACGATCTGCGCCAGCGTGGTCTTGCCGAGACCAGGAGGACCAAAGAACAGCACGTGGTCGAGCGCCTCCTGGCGCTGGCGTGCGGCTTCGATGAATACCTTGAGGTTTTCGCGCACCTGGCGCTGGCCGACGAAGTCGGCGAGCCGGCTCGGCCGCAGCGACACCTCCGGGGCATCCGCCTCGCTGCGTTCCGCGGTGACGTCGCGCTGGGGCGTCGCGGGCGCCGGAGCGCCCTTTGCGCTCGACCGATTGGCGGAGCGGGCGCCGGGGCGGTTCACTGGCTCAGCTCCTTGAGGCCGGCGCGGATCAACGCCTCGGTGCTGGCCGCGTCGCCGAGGCGGCGCTGCGCGCTCGCGACGGCGCCGAAGGCCTCGCTCCGGCCATAGCCGAGATGGACGAGTGCGGAGACCGCATCGCCGCCGGCGCCCTGCTCAGGCGTCGCCGGCGCACCCGCCGGGCTGCCAAGCGCGGCCTGACCGAGTGCGATGCCGCCGACCTTGTCCTTGAGCTCGTTGACGATGCGCTGCGCGAGCTTGGGGCCGACGCCATCGGCGCGCGTCAGCATCGCCTTGTCCTGGGCGGCGACGGCTTGCGCCAGCTCGCCGGGGGCGACGGCGGTCAGCACCGCCAGCGCGGTCTTGGCGCCGACGCCCTGCACGCCGCACAGCAGGCGGAACCAGTCGCGCTCGCCGGCATCGGCGAAACCATAGAGGTGGATGTGGTCCTCGCGGACATGGGTCTCCACGATCAAACTCACGGTCCCGCCGGCGGGCGGCAGGCGCCCGAGCGTGCGTCCCGAAGCGAACACGTGGTAGCCGACGCCGGCGACATCGATCACGGCCCAGCCGGGCCCAGCCGCGCCCTGGCCGGAACCTTGCCCGGTGGAATCGAGCAGGCCGCGGAGCTTGGCGATCATCGGCGCACTCCCCCCGGCCGCACTCCGCCCGGCCGCGCTCCGCCCGGCCATGCCCCCTTGCCATGCGCCGGAACCGGCTCAGCACCCCAGAGCCGGCGCGTGCCGGCGCGGTGCGCGTGGCACACGGCGACGGCGAGCGCGTCGGCTGCGTCGGCCACCGCCTCGGTCCCGGGCAGCAGATGGCGCATCATCGTCGCAACCTGCGCCTTGTCGGCGCGCCCCGCGCCGACCACCGCCTTCTTCACCTCGTTGTTGGCGTATTCGGCAACTGCGAGTCCGGCCTTGGCCGGCGCCAGCAGCACGACGCCGCGCGCGAGACCGAGCTTGAGCGTGGATTCCGGGTTCTTGTTCACGAAGGTCTCTTCGACAGCCGCCTCATCGGGCTGCCAGCGCTCGATCACGGCAATGACGCCGTCATAGAGCTCGACCAGCCGCTCGGCGATTGAGCGACCGAGAGTCGACACGATGCAGCCGGACGCGACATGACGCAGATGATTGCCCGTAACGTCGATGACGCCCCAGCCGGTGCGCCTGAGGCCGGGATCAAGGCCGAGCAGCCGCAGCCCGATCCGCTCGCGCGCCGGCGCGGACGAGGTGTCTGATCGGGAGCTTTCCTCGCGCACGTGGCTCAGGCCGTCAGCTTCGCGAGAACCGCGTCGGAGACTTCATAGTTCGCAAAGATCGACTGGACATCGTCATTGTCCTCGATCGACTCGATCAACTTGAACAAGGGTTCTGCGTCGGACTCCTGTACCGGCACGGTCGTCTTGGGTTGCCAGCCGAGCTTGGCCTGCTCAGGCGCGCCGAAGCGCTTCTCGAGCGCATCGCGCACCGCGCTGAAATCGTCGGGCGCGCACACCACCTCGTGACCGCCCTGATGGGACTCGACATTGGTCGCGCCGGCATCGAGTGCGGCATCGAACATGTCGTCGGCCCCGGCAACCGACGCCGGAAACAGGAGCCGGCCGACACGCTCGAACATGAAGCTGACGCTGTTCGTCTCGCCCATGGTGCCGCCAAGCTTCGAAAACGCCGTGCGAACCTCCGACGCCGTGCGATTGCGGTTATCGGTCAGCGCTTCGACGATGATGGCCACGCCCCCGGGGCCGTAGCCCTCGTAGCGCACCTCTTCGTAGTTGGTATCGTCGCCGCCGCCGGCCCCACGCTTGATCGCGCGCTCGATCGTGTCCTTCGGCATGTTGGCCGCACGCGCGGCCTGGATCGCGGCGCGCAGGCGCGGGTTGGCGCCGGGATCGGGCAATCCCGATTTCGCCGACACGGTGAGCTCGCGGATCAGCTTGGTGAATGCCTTGGCGCGCCGGGCATCCTGCGCGCCTTTTCGATGCATGATGTTCTTAAATTGCGAATGGCCGGCCATCGATCGAAGCGCCTAAGCGATTGTGATTCCTGGAAACCCATATACCAGATATGGTGGACCAAAGCGAGATTCCCCCACGATTCGCCCCGGCTCCACTATCCACGCCAATATGGCGACAATTGGGCCGCAGCCGTCGGTCTCCGGCCTCATTGCAGGCCGTTGCAGCGACGCCCGTCGCAGACCCGTCGCAGGGATGGGCCCCGCAATCGCCTTTTGTAATGGTCGCGAATTGATGGCAAATTTGGCCCGGGCCGGTACGCACGATGACGACGCCCCCGCAAGCGGACGCGTGAGACCGGATACGGCACGGTGAATCGGCGGGAGTGACTTCCAGCAATGATGGGCTACAAGCTGGAGCGGCTGACCGTAATGGTCGTCGACGACAACAAGAACATGCGCAGCCTGGTGCGGGCGATTCTCGAAGCGCTCGGCGTCAGTCACGTCATCGAGGCACAGGACGGCGAAGCGGCATTCAAGAAGCTCAAGGAACAGCAGATCGATCTGATCATCGTCGACTGGAACATGGAGCCGGTCGACGGCGTCACCTTCACGCGCAAGGTGCGCACCGATCCCGAGAGTCCCGACCAGTTCGTGCCGATCATCATGTTGAGCGGGCACACCGAGAAGGCGCGCGTCATGCAGGCGCGTGATGCCGGCATCACAGAGTTCATGGCCAAGCCGATTGCAGCGCGCGCGCTTTACGCCCGCATGGTCGCGGTGATCGAGCATCCACGCACCTTCGTCAAGACGGCGAGCTACTTCGGACCCGACCGGCGACGCCAGGACATGCCGTTCCCGGGACCGGACCGCCGGTCGACCGCCGTCAAAGGCGGAAAAAGCGGCAAGGGCAACCTCAGCGAGGATCAGCAGAAGGCACTGAGCCAAGCCAAGGACGCCATTCGCACACTCGACAAGTCGTGAGACGAGCGAGGATAAGGGGTGAGGCGGTGATCGGCAGCGACACATCAGGCCCGACCAGGCCACAACCAAACAAGCGAGAACAGCGATGAGCGCGGACAAGAAACCGGGCGGCAAGGGGTTTGAAGTCATCCAACCGCCGCGGACCCTCAAGGATAAGGTCGGCTCCGGGGGCAAGGGCCTCGACCCGCGCGCGCTCGAACGCGCCGAAGCCGCCATGAACACCTTCAAGGACACGATCGATTTCGCCCAGCAGGCCTTGCCCGAACTGATGAAGCTGCAGGTCCTGATGGAGCAGCTGATCGCCAATCCGACCCAGACCCAGACGCTGCTGCCCAAGATGTTCGAGATCGTCCACGATCTGCGCGGACAGGGCTCGAGCTTCGGCTATCCGCTGGTGACCCGCATCGGCAGTTCGCTCTGCCGCTACGTCGAGCGGCACGACAAAGACAGTCAGGCTGAGGTCGACGTTGTGCGCGCCCATGTCGATGCCTTGCGCGCAGTGATCGGCAGCAAGCTCAAGGGCGACGGCGGCGAGATCGGCCAGAAGATCGCCGAGGGACTGGAGACGCTGGTCAGCGGCTGACGTCCCAGGCTAGTCGGCCGCGCACCGGTTGCTTGCGACGCCAGCCAATCAACATGATCTCGACCGTCGTGCCGATGCCGAGACCGCTGTGGATCCGCAGCGCCCCGCCCTGCGCCTCAGCCAGCGATCGCGATATGGCCAAGCCGAGGCCCATGCCGCGATTCGCGCGCGAAACGTGCCAATCGTCGCCGCCCGCGCGCTCAAAGGCCCGCCCCAAGCGTGGCATGAGCTGAGGATCAATTCCCGATCCGTTGTCCGTTATGCTGATGCGGATCATGGCATCGCTCGCATTGGCTGCCGAAACCAGCCTCGCCGTCAGACACGCCGCGCCCCGGCTCAGCCGCACAAAGCCGTCCGTGCAGCAGGCGACAACGATGTCACCGGCGTCGGCAGCCTCGAACTGCATCGCGCGGCGCACGGTCGAGGCCTTGACGACGGTCGCGGGTGGCGGCAGAACCGGCTCATTGACGCGCGCGATCAGCACGAGGTCGACGCCGAGTGCGTCCGCGATCCGTTGCGTCAGTCGCTCCAGGGTTTGTGGTTCGGCCCAATCGATGGCGCCACCAGCTACGTCCAGCAGATCGGCAGTCGCGCCGGCCGGGCGGACATCGGTTCGGGCGGCGTCAGCGGGATCGGCCACTTTGTTCAGGTCGTCCACCTAGACCCCACAGCCGACTCCCTTCCACAACCGCGTCACTCTCTGGCCGACAGCGCGAACCTCTCCTTCGTACCAGTCGGTCGCGCGCCTGTGCCGGCCCATCGATGATTGTTCGGACTGCGCAGCTCATGCCATGATGCACCCTGTAGCTGCTACAGGGGAAAGTAACCAAATGGCTGAGCGGCGGGTGCACGAGCCAGAGACAGCGCCGCTCCGAATCGGGCGCCTGTCGGCGATGAGAAAGTGCAATATCGAAACGAACCGCTGCTACGAACGAATAGGGCTTCTGCCCAAGGCGCCCCGCACCGTATCCGGCCAGCGCCTGTGCGGCGGAGCCGATTTGAAAAGGCTGTAGTTCGTCCGCAATGCACACCGAGTGGGCTTCCATCTGGCGCAAGTCGGAGACATGCTTGGCGCAACGGACTGCGGACCGACGGCGTGCGCCAGGGTCGAGCACGTCTTGCTCGAACATCTCGACGAGGTGCATCGCAAGGTCGCCGAACTGAAGCGGCTGGAACGCCCTCTGCGGGCGGTCGCGGCAGACAGTGGCAACGGCGCCGCATCCGGATGTCCGGCGGTCGAGCAGCTCGTCAGCACGCGCACGGGGTTCGTCGAAGAGTACGCGGCCCCGCCACGCCGGCGCAGGATCGGGTGTGCTGGCGGCTCCCGGTCGGCCTGAAGCAGACTGCAGCAGCCGGCACCTCGACCACTCCCAGGTCCACCAAGGCTCGGACATCGAAAATCGGGCGGCGTCGGCGCCCTCATGCCGCCGCTCACGGCACCATCGCCGAGTGCGCCACCGCGCCGGTACGAGCAGCGCGGTAAGGCCGGTCCATGGCTCTGAGCAAGCGGACCATCTTCGTCGGCCTGTACGGCCTGATGACCATGGCGCAGATGGTGACGCTGACGGTGCTGCCGCTCGAGGCGTTTCGGCGGCTGGGCGACGCGCAGCTGGTCAGCGCGCTTTACGTCGTGGTTGCGATCATTCTTCTCTTCGGGCGCCTCGCGGTCCCGTGGCTCGGCTATCGGATCGGACGGCGGCACGTATTCGCGCTTGGCGTGGCGCTGCTCCTGCTGTCGACCGGACTCCTGGCGACCGGCACCTCCGCCGGATTGATCGCGGGGCTGATCTGCAGCGCCCTGGCCTTCTCGACCCTCGACATCGTCATCAGCCACTACATCCTCGACCAGATGCCCCGCCACGAACTCGGCCGCTTCGAGACCCTCCGGGTCTTCATCGCCGCCGGACCCTGCACGCTCGGCCCCTGGCTCGGCGTCTACATGCAGCAGGAGTTCGCGTCATGGGCACCGTTCGCCGCCGCGGCGGCCTTCGGCCTCATGCTTCTCGCCGGCTTTCTCGCCGCAGGACTGTCCGACCCGCCGCGCTCGCCGCTCATGGAGCGGGCGCCGATGAACCCGTTGCGCTATCTGCCGCGCTTCTTTGTCCAGCCGCGGCTGCGCCTGTCGTGGACACTGGCCGCGGGCCGCAATGCCTGGTGGAGCATGTTCCAAGTCTATGGCCCGATCTTCGTCGTCGCCGCCGGACTGGGCGAGCCGCTCGGCGGTCTGCTCGTGTCGCTGGGCTTGGGCACGCTGTGGCTGGTGCCGCTGTGGGGCTGGATCGGCCGGCGCCATGGGCTGCGCCGGCTGCTGTTCGTCGGCTATGCGATCAGCGCCGGCCTGACCGCCGGCGCCGCGTTGCTGATGGGGATGCCATGGCCGGGTATCGTCTGTCTCGTGCTCGCCGCGGCGGCAACTTCGGTGATCGACGGCGCCGGCAACTCGCTATTCATGCGCGCCGTACATCCCTATGAGCGCGGCGAGATGGCCGCCGTCTTCGGCAGCTACCGCGACGTCGCGCAGCTCGTGCCTCCCGCCATCTTCACCGCCCTGCTCGCCACCTTCGAGCTGCCCGCGGTGTTCATCGCCGGCGGCGGGATGATGTTGGTCATGGCGGCACTCACCCGCTTCATTCCGCGCCGGTTCTAGCCCTGCAAGAATTTCGGAGCGTGTGATCCGGCTGCAATCATCGCTGGCAACACAATTGGACAACCATTAATGATCATGACGTTGCCGGTTTGGAAGCGCGACCAGGTCACAGATGTGGCCGCCAATCGTCGGAACCGTCGAAGCAGGCTCCTATGACGAGAAGAACGTCGACTGCCCAGCTCATTCCATTGTTTTCGACCGGCATTCTCGTTGCCGACATCCCCGATATCGACAATACGGCCCTTGCCCATGCTGTGCGCGGGCTGCGCGTCGCCGAGGGCCGGAGCCATGGACTCATTTCCGGCGACGGCGTCAGCACCTATGGCTCGAGGAAGGGTCTTTCCGGCCTCTGATCGACGCGCTCAGGACTCGGATCATCAGATTTGCGCGCGAGCTCGGCGCGGACGTAGAGCGCACCGATCTCGCGATTTCCGAATGCTGGTTCAACATTCAGCTGCCGGGCAGCAACGTGATTCATCATCGACACAAGAACTCGATTCTGAGCGGAGCCTACTATGTCGAAGCGCCGCCCAACTGCGGCCGCATCGTGTTCGAGACGCCGCTCATCGCCCATCGCATGAGCGATTTTCCACGCTACGCCAAGGAAACCCCATTCAGCATGACGCAATACGCGGTCGATCCCAGCCCCGGCCGCCTGGTGCTGTTTCCGTCCTGGCTCGGACACCGGACCGAGACCAATGAGGCCAACGCGGAACGTATCGTCATAAGCCTGAACGTCATTGCTCAGCCCTCATCCAGGAATTCAGCCCAGACACAGGGCGAATGACGATCGGCGCGATCCGACGGAACGAGACCATGATTCGCGTTGCTCGTTGAAGCATTTGTTCAATGAGAAACGATCGCGCCCTAGGCTGAACTTTGCCCGAATTTTGACCAAGCCACTGATGTGACTCGCGTTTGTCTGCGGGTCCTGACTACAGGCTGGGCTTGACGGCGAGCAGATCGAGTGCGCGGCGCTGGATTTCGGTCGGG
>Ga0194121_10011912_pt1 | contig 10242 bp, 9 predicted proteins | sample TA2MahCa50mmetaG_FD_148609 | JGI IMG/M metagenome (GOLD analysis project Ga0194121, IMG submission 148609) | Freshwater microbial communities from Lake Tanganyika, Tanzania - TA2015020 Mahale Deep Cast 50m | ecosystem: Environmental > Aquatic > Freshwater > Lake | place: Tanzania: Lake...
TGCCCGACGCCACCGACAGGCCGTGCGCCCACTCGCCCATCTGGTCGGTGTCGACGCGGGGGATCCCGATCATCTCGCAGATCACCCGCAGCGGGAGCAGCCGGGCCCAGTCGCCCACGAACTCCACTGCGCCGCCCGCGTCGTCGACCGCGTCGCACAGCTCGTCGGCCACGGACTGCGCGACCGCCTCCATCCCCGCGACCGCCCGCGGGGTGAACGCCCGGCTCACCAGCGCGCGCAGGCGGGTGTGCCCGGGCGGGTTCATCATCACGACGTTGCGGCGGATCCAGTCCACGAACGCGCCGTCGGTCCAGCCCTGCAGCTCGAAGTAGCGGGCCTCCATCGCGAGGAGGTCGGGCGAGTTGAGCGACGCGAGGCAGTCGTCGAACCGCAGGAACATCACCGTCCCGAAGCTCGGCACCTCGGCCGCCACCGCCCCGGCGGCGAGCATCGGCGCCGTGACCACCGCCGGCTCCGCCCACCAGTCGGGGGCGGTGAGGTCGATGACGGGGAGCGCGGCCGCGTCCGCCGCGGCGTCGCCGCGGGCGCCGTCGTCGGTGGGCCTCACCGGTGGGCGAGGACGACCCGGACGGCGTCGCGCCCCGGGAGGGTCCGGGTGAGCAGGCCCATGGCCTCGTCGATCTCGTCGAGGGTGAACACCTCGCCGAGGAGCGGGCCGGTCGGGAAGCCGCCGGCGTTGAGGATCGCCACCGCCTCGCGCATCGACTCCGCGGTCGACCCGGAGCCGCCCACGACGGTGAGCCCCTTGAGCGGGACGAGGTCGGAGATCACCGGCACCGGCGCCATGTTCTTGAGCCCCGCCCACAGCACCCGGCCGCCCATGCGCACCGCCTCGAGCGCGCACCCCACGGGGACGGCCGCGTCGGTGAGGTCGACCGTCACGTCGGCCATCGCACCGCCGGTGATGCGGGCGACGGCCTCGACCGGGTTCTCGGCGTCGACGTCGATCACGTGGTCGGCGCCCACCTCGAGCGCGGCCTGCAGCCGCAGCCCGTCGGCCGCGGTGCCGGAGACGATGACCGTCCCCGCGCCGCGGGCCTTCGCGTACGCCGCGCAGATGAGCCCCATGTGGCCCGGGCCCTGCACGAACACGGTCTCGCCGGGCTGGAGGTCGACCCGCCCGAACCAGTTGGCCACGCTGGCCAGCGGCTCGAACAGCGTGAGCTCGGCGGCGGCGACGTCGTCGGTGAGGGCCAGGAGCTGCGACTGGGCGTGCACCTCCATGTACTCGCCGTAGCCGCCGTGCAGGCCCGACCCGTCGTCGAGGCCGCGCGTGTAGCCGAACACGTGCATGCGCTCGCAGTACGGCGAGCCCGACCGGCACACGCCGCACTCCCCGCAGCGCCACACCAGGTCGACGGCCACCCGCTGGCCGACCTCGACGCCGAGCTGGGCGTCGGGCGCGAGCGCGTGCACCCGCCCGACGATCTCGTGCCCGGGCACCAGCGGGCTCACCTCGCCCGGCACGTGCTTGTGCCCGTGGAGCTGCGCGACGTCGCTCGCGCACAGGCCCACCGCCTCCACCGCGAGCACCGCACCGCCGGACGGCGGCTCGGGGACCGGGAAGTCGCGCACCGCGTAGGTGCCATCCCCCGCGAACACCGCAGCCCGGCACGTCGCCATCGGACCTCCTCGCCCCCCGTCGCGAGCGGCAGGTCCCCCGCCCGCCGCGCGCGGACCCTATCGCAGCCCCTCGCGCGCACCCGATGGATCGGTCGCCGACGGGCGATCCGCACGGGCGGGGCGGTCGGGCGTGGAGGGTAACGGCCACACTGGGGGGGGGGATGGACATCCTCTTCGTTGCCGGCTTCGCGCCCATCGCCCCCGACCCCGGTGCGTCGCGCTCGTTCTACAAAGACGTGCTGGCGCTGCCACTCGAGGTCGTGTCGGGCGACTACCTCGCGGTCGACGGGTTCGAGGGCACCAAGCACCTCGGCGTGTGGCCGCTCGCCGCCGCGGCCCAGTCGTGCTTCGGCACGCCCGACTGGCCGGCCGAGGTGCCGGTGCCCCAGGCGACGATCGAGTTCGAGGTCGCCGACGTGGCCGCGGCCGCCGCGGAGCTCGAGGCCGCCGGGCTGACGCTCGTGCACGGGGTGCGCACCGAGCCCTGGGGCCAGACCATCGCCCGGCTCCTCGGCCCCGAGGGCCTGCTCATCGGGGTGTGCCACACCCCCTGGCTCCACGCCCCCGAGGGCGACCCGGCGAGCGCCTGACCGTCGCACCCCTGGGATAGCCTTTCCGCAGGGCTCGGAAGCCGGCCGCAACGGCATCCCGATGGTTCGACGTTCGGGAGGTCGCGGTGGCGATCGATGAGCAGCGTCTCCGCGTGAGGCGCTCGTTGGAGGAGACGCTGGGCCTGAGCGAGCCAGTTGGCAGGACGACGATTCTCGGAGCGAGCGGGGCCCGAGCGGCCCGCACCGAAGGTGCAGGAGCGGGAATATGGAGGAAGCCTCCTACCTGATGGACCGGCCGGTCGGCGGGTGGTCGGAGCTCGTCACCAACCACACGCTCGACCTCAAGCTCGCGGTCATCGAGGCCAGGATGGACGCGCTCGAGCACCGTCTCCTCGCCGAGATGGACCGGAAGTTCCGGGTGCAGACGTGGTCGATGATCACGGCGATGATCGCGCTGTTCGGTCTGCTCGGGGCGTTCCTGAAGCTCTGACGTCGCCCCGGTCTCGCTACCCTCGGCGGGTGAGCACGCGTCGCCGCGGCGGACGATGAGCGTGGAAGACGGCACCGTGCCCCCGGGCGACCAGCTCCTCGTCGACGACCCGGGCGGGCACCCGATGGGCACCCCGCAGGAGACCGGCACCGACGCGGACCTCCTCGCCGCGCTCGTGGCCCGCGCTGCTCGCACGGTGACGGAGGGCCGGCTGCCCACGTGCCAGCTCGCGGTCGCCCGCCACGGCCGGCTGGTGCTGTGCCGCACGCTCGGCGCCGTACCCACGTCGCGCTACCTCACCTACTCGTGCACCAAGGCGCTCATGGCGGGCGCCTACTGGCAGCTGCTCGGCGCGGGCACGATCACGCGCGCCACACGCGTCGCCGAGGTGGTCCCCGAGTTCGGCGCGCACGGCAAGGATGCCGTGACCGTTGAGCACCTGCTCACGCACACGGCCGGCTTCCCCGATGCGTTCTTCCCGTACCGCGACTGGGCCGACCCCGAGCGCCGCCGGGAGCGGTTCGCGGCCTGGACCCTCGCGTGGGAGCCCGGCACCCGTTGCACGTACCACCCGGCGTCGGCGCACTGGGTGCTCGCCGACGTGCTCGAGGCGGTGACCGGACGCGACTTCCGGGAGCACCTCCGCGAGACCCTGCTCGACCCGCTCGGCCTCCCGGCCCTCCAGCTCGGCACTCCCGAGGAAGACCAGGCCGACGTGGTCGACGTGCAGATGGTCGGCGCACCGCCCGGGGCCGACACCGGCGCGGGGGCGGAGACCGAAGCCGAGGTGGCCCCCGAGGCCGACCTGCTCGCCCACAACGACCCGGGGTTCCGGGCCGTCGGCCAGCCCGGTGGCGGGGCGATCGGCCGGGCCGGCGACCTCGCGATGTACTACCAGGCGATCCTCGCCAACCCGCAGGGGTTCTGGGACCCCGCCGTGCTGCGCGCCGGCACCACCGAGATCCTCTGCGCGCTCACCGACCCGATGCTCGGCGTCGCCGCCAACCGCACCCTCGGCCTCGTGGGCGCCGGCGACGACGGCCACGCGTCGCTGCGCGGCTTCGGCGCGGCCACCTCGGCGCATGCGTTCGGGCACATGGGTGCGGGCGGCCAGATCGCGTGGGCCGACCCGGCGACCGGGATCTCGTTCGCGTTCCTCACCAACGGCCTCGAGCGCGACCCCTGGCGGGCCGGGGCCCGCGGCCACGGCCTGTCGACCCGGGCCGGCGGGGTCGCCGGCGCGCCGGGCGCCCCGTCGTGAGCGCCATCTTCGAGGAGATCGACCGGCGCGACACACCGATCGGGGTCGTCAGCGTCCGCCGCCGCGTCGAACCCACCCTCGGGGTCGACGTCTACGAGGTGAAGCTGGACGACGAGTTCCTCATGTCGAGCCTGTTCACGGTGGCCGAGATCGCCCTCGCCGACCTCGGCCTCGCCGCCTGGCCGGGCACCCGGCCGGCGAGCCTCGACGTGGTCGTCGGCGGGCTCGGCCTCGGCTACACCGCCCGGGCCGCGCTGGGCGACCCCCGGGTGCGCACCTGCGCGGTGGTCGAGGCGCTGGACGCGGTGATCGACTGGCACGCGCGGCATCTGCTCCCGATGGCCGAGGCGATGACGGGCGACCCGCGCTGCCGGTTCGTGCACGGCGACTTCTTCGCACTCGCGCTCGGCGACGGACCGCTGGTTCCCGACGGGCCCGCGCGGGTCCATGCCGTGCTGCTCGACATCGACCACTCGCCGCGCCACCTGCTCAGCCCCGCGCACGCGCCGTTCTACGAGGCGGCCGGGTTGACGCGCCTCGCCGACCGGCTGCATCCGGGCGGCGGGTTCGGTCTCTGGGCCGACGGCGCGCCCGACGCGGCGTTCCTCGCCACGCTGCGAGCCGTGTTCGCGACGGCCACCGCGCACACCGTGAAGTTCCCCAACTTCTACACCGGGGGCGAGTCGTCGAGCACCGTCTACGTGGCGACGACTGCTCTCGCCTGACCCGCCGCCGAGAAGGGCCCGGCCGACCGCAGGTCGAGGAGCGGACAGTCGCAACGCGGGGAAGGCCGCCCCGGGGATCGGCTGCCGCCTCGCTCCGTCGAGGCGCGCGAGCCGATAGCGTCCGCCTCCGGTCCGACGGGAGCTTGTGCCTGGTGTCGAGTCGCGCGTTCACGGTCAGCGATGCCCGGTACTTCCCGGGCACGGTCGCGCTCGTCAACTCGCTCGCGATCAGCGGCAATTCCGTGCCGCTCACGGTGCTCGACCGCGGCCTGACCGTCGGGCAGCGGCGACTCATCGAGCCGCACTGCGAGATCGTCCCGCATGCCGGCGATCGGTCCGCGCTCCTGAGCAAGTTCGTCGCACCCGGGGCCTCCGACGCCGACGTGGTGCTCCTCGTCGACAGCGACATCATCGTGACCGGTCTGCTCACCGATGCCATCCAGGTCGCAAGGAGCGGCGCGGTCTACGCGTTCCCCGACGCGGCGTACCCGGATCGTTGGTTCGGGGAGTGGACGCAGCTCCTCGAGCTGCGGGCCCCGCTCCGGCGTGATGCCTACCGCAACACGGGCTTCGTCGCCCTGCCCGGGCCCGGCCGATCGGGCCTGCTCGAGCGATGGGCGGAAGCGTGCGACCGGTTGGCGGCGTGCGATGCCGAGGCGGGTCCGGAGGCACTTACACCGGTCGACACCGACCCGCTCCAGTTCGAGGACCAGGACTGCATCAACGCGCTCCTGATGAGCGAGGTGCCGGTCGACCATGTCGTGACGGGCCCGCCGCACGGGATGGTGATGCAGCCCGACGACCTCCGCGTGACGCAGGTCGTCGACGTCGAGCAGCTGCGCTGCACGTGGCGGAGTGAACCGGTGACGATGCTGCACGCGATCGGGCCGCACAAGCCCTGGCAACCCCGCGGCGGGCGCGAGTTCCGGCCGACCGCGTTCACCCGGTGCCTGCTGCGGGTGCTGACCGGACCCGACCTCGTCGTGCGCATTCCCGAGCGGGAGCTCGTGCCCTGGCTGCGGTCACACCGCGCGGCGTCGACGGTTCGGGGGCTCCTCCACGCGTACGACGCGCTGGCCTGCGCAACGCGCCCGGCGCGTCATCGGTTGGTGGCCCGGGCGCGGGGGTTCGCGCCCTCGGGTCGTGACCACTCGCCGGCGCGACCCGAAGGCGATCGAGTCGATGGCTGACGCCGGCATTCGTGCGGGGCGCCCTCGATCGTGCGCGAATGATCGTAAGGTGCGACCCGTCGAGGTTGCCCGGATGTCGTAGCTCAGCCCAGGGCGTTCAGGTCGCTGCGCCACGAGCGGCGCGGGCGGGGTGCGACTTCCAGGCCTCCGGCGAGGGTGCGGGCGATCGCGTACTCCTCGGCGAGGATCGACAGCACCCGGGCCACACCGTCGGCGCCGCCCGCGGTGAGGCCCCACGCGGCCGGGCGGCCGATGCCCACCGCCGTGGCGCCGAGCGCGAGCGCGATCAACACGTCGCTGCCGTGGCGGATCCCGCCGTCGATGATCACCGGCACCTCGGCCCCGACCTCGGCCACCACCTCGGGCAGCGCGTCGATCGCCGCGGGCGCGCCGTCGAGCTGGCGGCCGCCGTGGTTCGACACGATCACCGCGGCGGCGCCGTGCGCAACCGCGGCCCGGGCGTCGGCCGCGGTGAGCACGCCCTTGGCCATCCACGGGAGGCCGGCGGCGGCGCCCAGCGCCGCGACCATCGCCCACGTCCACCCCACCGCCCCCGCCATGCGCTCGGCGAAGTCGTCGGGGCCGTAGTTGGCGCTGGCGAGCTCGACGGCCGACGGCGGATCGGGGTCCTCCAGCGTGCGCTCCCGCCAGCCCGGCCGCGGCGTGTCGACGGTGATGCACAGGGCGCGATAGCCGGTGTCGGCGGCGCGGCGGGCCGCCCGCTCGGCCACGCCCACCGGTCCGAGGGCCGACACCTGGAACGCCCACGCGCCCGCGGGCGACGCCGCGTGCACGTCCTCGAGGGTGTACCCCGAGCTCGACGACGCGATGGCCACGGTGCCGGCTTCGGCGGCGCCCTGCACCACGGCGCGGTGGCCGTCGGGGTGGAAGATCCGGTCGAGGCCGAAGGGAGCCACGAGGATCGGCATCGCGAGCTGCTCGCCGAGGAGCGTGCAGGTGATGTCGGGCGCGGCGTCGCCGGTGCAGACCGTCGGGCGGATCACGTAGCGCCCGAACGCCTCTTCGTTCCACCGCAGCGTGCGCTCCGCCCCCGAGCCGCCCTCGAGATAGGCAAGCGCGTGCGCGTCGAGCAGCGCGTGTGCGCGCCGGCGAGCCTCGGCGAGGGTGGGGAACGGCTCCACGGTCCGAGGTCTACTACGGGCCGGGCGCGCGGGCGCGGCTAGGTTTCACGCGGGGCGAATCGGCAGCCGACCGTATGGGCATGGGCGGGAAGCGATGAGCGATCCAGGCGCAGGGCACGACGAGGCACCGCACCCGCGGCTCGACCTCGAGGCCGACACGATCGCGGCCGTCCTCGACATCCTCCCCGACCCCGCCATCGTGTTCGACGAGGGCATGCGCTGCGTGGCCCTCAACAAGCGGGCCGTCGAGGCCATCGGCAAGACGGCCGAGGAGCTCGGCGCCGACGCCGTCGACCTCTTCGTGCACCCCGACGACATGCCGTTGGTGTTCGCGTCGTTCGAGGAGGTGCTCGAGAAGGAGGTCGGCTCCGCGATCGAGGTCCGGATCCGCACGGCGGATGGGGAATGGCGCCTCGCCGAGGTGGTGGGCAGCACCTTTCACCACGGCCATGGCGTGTGGCAGATCGACACGTTCCGCGACCTCACCGCCCGCCGGCAGTGGGAGGTCGCGGCGGCCGACACCGAGCGATTCCGGGTCATCGTCGAGTCGTCGGCGCTGGTGGTGCTGCTGTGCGACTCGCTCGGCGAGATCGAGTCGGTGTCGGGCGCGATGTGCCGCAACCTCGGCCATGACCCGTCAAGGGTGATCGGGACCAAGCTGTCCCACTGGGTGGCGGACGCCGACCGCGCGGGGTTCGACCGGGCGTTTGCCGACGCCATCGCCCACCCCGGCGTGCACGTGATCGAGTGCCGCCTCCGCCACAAGGACGGTCGTGACCTCGCGTACCAGTTCTCGGTGAGCAACCTGCTCGACGACCCCGTCGCGGCCGGGGTGATCGTGTCGGGGCAGGACATCACCCGCCGGCGCGCGCTCGAGGAGCACCTCGCCAACCTCGCGACCCGCGACGCGCTCACCGGACTCGCCAACCGAGCTCACCTCGAGGAGTTCCTCGAGGCGATGGTGTCGGGCAAGGACTGCATGGAGCCCGTGGGCGTGCTGTTCGTCGACCTCGACCGGTTCAAGCGGGTCAACGACCTCTACGGCCATTCCGTCGGTGACTCGCTGCTCGTGGCCATCGCCGAACGCCTCCAGACGCTCGTGCGCCCCGGCGACCTCGTCGCCCGCTTCGGCGGCGACGAGTTCGTCATCGTGTGCCCCGGTGCCGATCCCGGCTCCACCATCCCGTCGATGGTGGAGCGCATCGAGCGCGAGCTCGCGAAGCCGGTGCTGATCGACGAGCTGTCGATCAGCATCGATGCAAGCGTCGGCTTCGTGACCGCGCGCGACGACACCACGGCCGAGGTCCTGCTCGCCGAGGCCGACGACGTGATGTATGCCGCGAAGGACGCCCGCGACGACGACGGCGAACCCGGCGGCCGCCGACTCGGCATCTCCGAGCGGCGGAGCCTGGCCGAGGACCTGCGCGACGCGTGCGAGGCCGGACCGGCGTCGGCGGGGCTCGCGGTGCACTTCCAGCCGATCATCGACCTGACGAGCGGCGAGATGGTGGGCGCCGAGGCGCTCGTGCGGTGGAGCCACCCGACGCTGGGTGCGCTCACCCCCGCGCAGTTCCTGCCCGTGGCCGAAGACGCCGGCCTCGCGCCGCGCCTCGGTGCCTGGGTGCTCGGCCGCGCGCTCGACCTGCTGGTGGAGTGGGACCGCGGCGACCGCAATCGCGGCGTCACCGTGTCGGTCAACCTCGGAGCCGGCGAGATGTTCGATCCCGGGCTCGAGGCGTCGGTGCTGGCTGCGCTCGCCGAGCGGGCGCTCACCCCGGCCCGACTGTGCCTCGAGGTGACCGAGCCGCTCCTCCTCGGCGTCGGCTCACGACGACGCCGCGCCGCGCCCACTGCGATCCAGGCCCTCGCCGGGCGGGGCGTGGTCATCGCCATCGACGACTTCGGCACCGGCTTCCCCGGGTTGCACGCACTGCGCGACTACCCGGCGAGCGTGCTGAAGATCGACGGCACGGTCGTGCGTGACGTCGCCGACGACAACACCGCAGCCGGGGTGGTCGCCGCCGTGGTCGCCCTCGCCCGCACCACCGGCAAGACCACGGTCGCCGAGGGCGTGGAGACGCCCGACCAGGCGCGGGCGCTCACGGACCTGGGCGTCGACCGTGGCCAGGGCCACCACTTCGGTCGGCCCCAGCCCGTCGACGCCTGAGCCGTCACCGGCCGGTCCGCCCGTCGCCGCCCGGTCCGGTCAGGCCCGGGTCATGCGGATCGGGCGCTGGCCCGCGCCGGTGACGACGGTCCCGGCCGCGAAGGCCTTGGCCTCGTCGAACGGCACCGCGCGGCAGTCGACGAGCCGGGTGCCGTCGACCGCCGGCTGGTCCGGGTCGGTGTCGGCGTTGATCAGGATCGAGTTGCGCTTCGCGCCGATGACCGCGGTCGCGAGGTCCTGGCACGCCACGTCGATGCTGCGCCAGTCGTCATCGGTCCACTGCAGCACGTCGTCGGGCTTGTCGCGCACATCGAGGGTGACGCGCAGCAGCGTCTGGATGTCGTGAGGTCGGTCGCAGGTAGCGAACGCGGCGCGCCCGCCGTCGCCCCCGAGGTTCGCGCAGAGTCGCATCGTCGCGAGGGGCGCGCGCGTGGAGATGCGACGGAGATCGCCTGCGGTCGACCCGGTGATCTCGGGGTCGGTCACGTGCACGCACACCACATCGGTCGCGCCCAGCGCGAACGAGTCGGCGTCGGGGACGAGCCACCCGAGCTGACCGGCCGCCGGCGGCATCCAGCGCGTGATCTCGTAGGTCTCGAACAGCTCGCGCAGCACGTCGGCCGACTCCGGGTAGAGGTGCTTCACCGTGGCGCGGGGCCGGCAGCGGGCTTCGGCGAACGCGACCAGCGCGGCGTGCGGCTTGCTCGTGGGGTCGAGCAGCGTCGCCCGGTCGGTCTTGGCCAGCGGCTTCGGGAGCGGCGCCCCGGCCACGACCTGCACGGTGTGGTCCTCCGCGCAGGCGACGGCGCTCGTGAGGTCGATGGTCTGGGTGGCGACGTCGGCGACGGCGTAGCACGTGCCGACCCGCCACAGCGCGGCGGCCCGCTTCGGCCGCGGCTTCTGGCCCGCACCCGCGCTCGGGGCGCCGACCAGCAGCGCGCCGGTGACGAGCACGACCAGCGCCACGCACGCCCGCGCTCCCCGGCCGGTCCGGTGCATGCCCACCCCCTCGATCCGCCCGGAGGGTAGTGGCGCTCGGGGTCAGGCCCGGACCTCGTGGGCGAGCGGCTCC
>Ga0194121_10011914_pt1 | contig 10241 bp, 7 predicted proteins | sample TA2MahCa50mmetaG_FD_148609 | JGI IMG/M metagenome (GOLD analysis project Ga0194121, IMG submission 148609) | Freshwater microbial communities from Lake Tanganyika, Tanzania - TA2015020 Mahale Deep Cast 50m | ecosystem: Environmental > Aquatic > Freshwater > Lake | place: Tanzania: Lake...
GTGGTGAGCAGCTGCCACGACCCCGAGGGCCGGCCCACCGTGCTCGACCTGCTGCCCCCCGACCTGGCCCGGGGCCAGGGGCTGCACCCGGTGGGCCGCCTCGATGCCGCCAGCCGCGGCGCCCTGCTGCTCAGCAACGACGGCGCCCTCACCCTGCGGCTCACCCACCCGCGCTTTGCGCACCGCAAGCGCTACCGGGTGTGGGTGCAGGGCGAGCCCAGCGCCGACAGCCTGGCGCGCTGGCGTGCCGGCGTTCCCCTCGATGGCCGCCCCAGCCTGCCGGTGGGCGTGCAGGTGCTGGCACACCAGCGAGGCAACACCCAGCTGGAGCTGGAGCTGCGGGAAGGGCGCAACCGCCAGATCCGCCGCACCGCCGAGCTGCTGGGACACCCGGTGCTGGATCTGCAGCGCACCGCCATCGGGGCGATTGGTCTGGGTGCGCTACCGGAGGGCCGCTGGCGGCGCCTGGATCCCCAAGAATGGGCGGCGCAGGAGCTGCAGCCTTGATGCCCCCCCGGCTCGCCAACCGAATCCCCGGGCTGGGCCGACTGCTGCGCCGCGGCGAGGGGCAACCCACGCCGGCCCCCAAGGCCAACCAGCCGGCGGTCGACCCGTTGCTGGCCATCGGCCAGCGGCTGCGGGAGGAGCGGGAGGCCCGCGGCCTCAACCTGCGCCAACTGGCCCTGGAAACCCGCATCAGCACCCCGGTGCTCGAGGCCCTGGAGCGGGGCTGGCGGGATCGGCTCCCCGAAGGCGCCTACCTGCGCACGATGCTGCCGCTGCTGGAGCAGCACCTGCAGCTGCCGGCCGGCAGCCTCGATGCGGCCCTGCCGGCAGATGCCCGCAAACCCCAGCCGCGCGGTGGCCGCGGCGGCCTGCTGCAGCGCTTCACGCCGGGCTCGATCGATGTGTTCAGCACCTGGCAGGGCACCGTGATCTACGGGGGGCTCTGCCTGGGGTTGATCTATGCCCTCAACCTGCAGCAACAACAACTGGCCGCCGCCAACCTGCTCAGCCTGCGGCCGATTCCGCCGCTGCCGGCGGCGGAGCAGACCAAACCCGCCAGCCCCGGCACCTCCCTGCTCCAGGCCTACCCCGACCTACGCCCCCTGGCGCTGGCCCGCCAGGGTCTGAGCCAGGCCGCCCTGCGGCAGCTGGAGCGCCAGGCCGACAGCCGCAGCCCCGGAGTGCTGCAGCTCAACCTCACCCAGGCCAGCAGCCTCAACTTCAGCAGCGAAGCCGGCCCCCGCAGCAGCCTCAAGGGGGCCCAGGGGGAGCTGGTGCTGCAGCTGCAGCCGCCCCTGCAGTTGGCGATCACCCCGGCACCGAAGGCGGGCGAGGTGCTGTGGAACGGCCTACCGCTCCCGGCGCTCGACAAACAGCCCGGCACCTACCGCTTGCCAGCGCCCCTCAGCGGCCGTGGCGCCGCGCCAGCTCCCCCAGCCCCTGCAGCGGCCCCCTGAGCTGATCGAGCCCGCCCCGCAGGCGCCAGCTCCAATTGCCCTCACTGGTGCCGGGTGTGTTGAAGCGGGCGTCATCGCCCAGCTCCAGCAGATCCTGCAGCGGCACCAAGGCCCAGTCGGCCCGGGAGCGCAGGGCCAGCTCCAGCAGCTGCCAACCCGGCGCCCGCACCGCATCACCCAGCACCGCCTGTACCTGCTGGCGTTGCTCTTCAGAGAGCCCCTGCCACCAGCCAATGCAGGTGGCGTTGTCGTGGGTGCCGGTGTACACGAGCCAATGGCTCCCCTGGAAGTTATCCGGCAGGTAGGGGTTAGCGGCGTTGCCGTCGAAGGCGAACTGCAGGATCTTCATCCCCGGCAGGGCAAAGCCATCCCGCAGCCGCTCCACCGCCGGGGTGATCACCCCGAGGTCTTCGGCGATCAGGGGCAGGGGCTCGGCGGCCGGGCGGCGGCCGAGGCGGCGCCGCAGCTTGCGCAGCAGGCTCCAGCCCGGGGACGGCCGCCAGACGCCATGCTCGGCGGTGCTGTCACCCCCCGGCACACACCAGGCCGCCTCCAGGGCGCGGAAGTGGTCGAGCCGCAGCAGATCAAACAGCTCCAACTGCCGCTGCAGCCGCCTGAGCCACCAGCGGAAGCCGGTGAGCCGATGCAGGGGCCAGCGGTACACCGGTGTGCCCCACAGCTGCCCCGTGGCGGAGAAGTAATCGGGCGGCACACCGCTCTGCTGACGCAGCCGACCACCGGAGGCCAGGGAGAACAGCCGCCGCTGGCTCCACACATCAGCGCTGTCGTGGGCCACATAAAAGGGCAGATCACCGATCACCTGCACGCCCCGCCGGCGGGCGTGATCCAGCAGGGCCTGCCATTGGCACTGCAGCTGCCATTGCAACAGGGCCTCCCGCAGCAGGGCCGGCGCCTGGTGGCGATCAAGCTGCCGCAGGGCTGAGCGGCGCCGGCGGGCCAGGGGCTGCGGCCAGCGCCACCAGGGCTCGCCGCCATGCTGCTGGCGCAGCACCGTGAAGCGGCAATGGTCGATCAGCCAGTCGGCCTGGCGCTGCCGCCAGGCGCCAAAGGCCTGGCGCAGCGGCTCCGGCCAGTGGGGGTGGCGCTGCAGCAGCAGGGCCGCCAACCCCTCGGCCCGGGCGGCCGCCAGGGGCAGATCAAAGCCCTCGGGGTCCGCCCCCCGGGGCAACGTCTCCAGATCGGAGCCCTGCAGCAGGCCATCGGCCACCAATTGCTCGCCATCCAGCAGCCAGGGGTTGAGGGCGCAGCCGCTGGGGGAGCTGTAGGGGGAACCCAGCCCGTCGGTGGGGGCCAGCGGCAACAGCTGCCAGGCGCGGATGCCCTGGTCGGCGAGGGCATCGATCCAGCCGTGGGCCACCGCACCGAAACTGCCGCACCCCGGCGGACCCGGCAGGGCCGTGGGGTGCACCAAGACACCGGCGCGCCTCATGTGGCGGGGAGCCGGTAGCGGCTGACGATCCGCTGGGCGAAGGCGGGAATGTGGGCCGCCACCTTCTCGGGGTGATGGCGCCGCAACCAGAGGGCGTTGCGGGTGAAGTGGGAATCAATCGAGAAGCGCCCGTACTCCAGCCCCTGCGGCCCGAAGCGCTGCACCACACAACCGATCAGATCCGCCACCCAGCGGGGCAGCTTCACCGCCTTGTCGTAGGCCTCGATGCCCTGCTGCACGGCGGCGCGGCGGTCGCCGCGGGAGGTGACCGGCGCCACATCCAGCTCCGGCTCCACCAGATCCAGCAGCTCCTGGCCGCGGGGGTTGCGCACCGTGAGCCATTGGCGGCCGAACGTCGCCCCCATGTAGCCCACCACCAGGTCGGCGCCGGCGTTGGTGTAGTCGAAGCAGCTCAGGCAGCTGGGCGCAAACACATCCTTGAGCTTGGGGGTGTCAAGCCCGAAGAAGGGCACCGTCTCCTCGCGGCCATTGCTGTGGCGGAAGTGGATGCGGAAGTCCTGCATGAATTCGTAGTGCACCACCGTCTCCGGTGAGCTCACCGTGCTCTCCAGGAAGGTCTGCAACCCTTGGCGGGACACGTTGTCAACGCACGGCAGCCCCAGCACATAGAGCTGCTCCAGGGGCAAGGTGGGTTGCACGGCCCGCAGGGCCTGGATCTGGCACCCCACGCCAATGGCCAGCAGCCGGCGGATGCCGCTGCCCGGCAGCTGCTCCAGCACCTCGAGATTGGGGGAGAGGGTGGGCTTGTTCACCCGGGCGCTGAGCACCTCCTCCGGGGTGCGCGCCAGCCGCGGCACCGGCGTGAAGCGATCGTCGTCGCTCTGGCCCACGCACAGCACCGCGTCCACCAGGCCGGTTTCCAGGGCCCGCACGCCGATGCGGCTCACAATCCCGGTCCACTGCGCCCCGGCGATCGGCCGCTGCAGCCGGGCGGTGAGCATGCGCTGCTGCACCCCGAAATAGAGCTCGTCCTCGTTGTCGAGGTCGCGGCTGCGGCCGTGGGCCGCCGTTTCCATGGCGTCGAAGCGCTGGTTGAGGAAGGCGCAGCTCTGCTTCACGTAGGCCACCCAGCGGCTGTCGCAGAGGCCGCACTGGCTGCACAGATCCTTGGCGGGGTAGACGCTGCCCTTGGCCAGGGGCCGTGCCCGCTCGTGGGGGGCCTGCGGCGGCGATCCAGAGGAGGCGGAGGTCAAGGGCGGCGGGCCGGGGGCGGATCCGGATGGTCACAACCTATCGGCCACCCGCTCCGGCGGGCGCTCAAAGCGGGGGGCCTACGACAAAGTGGGGAGCACTGTGCAGGGCACCGCATCCATGGCCGCCGGCCGATCCCCCCAGCAGCGCAGCGCCCGCCAGCGGGCCGCCGTTCGGCTGCTGGCGGCTGGCCTTGGGATCTGGGGGGGGCTCACCCTGCTGGGGCTGGTGTGGCCCGCCGGCGACCGGGCCGTGCGCGAACCGGACAACGCCGCCGCCGCCGCCCTAGGGGACCTCCCCAGCCGGGCGATCACGGTGCTGCTGATCGGCTCCGATGCCGACCGCCGCGGCGCCCCCAACAACCAGGCGGCCCCGCCGGGTCCCGCCAACAGCGACGCCCTGATGCTGGTGCGGGTGGATCCCCAGGGCCCGCTGCAGGTGCTGAGCCTGCCGGTGGAAACCGCGGTGCGCCTGCCGGGCGACAAACGGCCCGTGGCCCTGGGCTCCCTCTACCGCCGCGGCGGGCCCGCCCTGGTGGCCGGCGCCGTGGCGGAGCTGGTGCAACTGCCCCAGGGCCAGCCGGAGCGCTATCTGGTGCTGCCCCGCGCCGCCCTGCGGGAGCTGGTGGATGGACTGGGCCGCGTGGAGCTCGCCCCCGACCGCAGCATGCGTTACCAGGACAAGGCCCAGCGCTACCGCATCCAGTTGGAAGGGGGGCTGCAGGTGATTGATGGCCGCCAGATGGAGCAGCTGCTGCGCTTCAAGGACGAGCAGGAGGGCGAGCCGCGCCGGCGGGAACGGCAGCAGATGGCGGTGGACAGCCTGCTGCGCCAGATGGGCCAGACCCAGCAGCTGCAGCGGCTGCCGGAGCTCCTGGCCCGCCTGCAGAACCAGGTGGACAGCAACCTCACCCAGAGCGAAGCCCTCAGCCTGCTGGCCGCCACCCTGCAGCAGAGCAGCCCGGTGCGGTTCAGCACCCTGCCGCTCAAGCCCCCCCTCAAACCGCTGAAGCCAGCCGCCAAAGGGGCAGAGCCCTTGCGGCAGCTGGATCAAAGCGCCGGCCAACGCTGGCCGAACTGAGGGCCCGCAGGGCCCCAGCCCAGCCAATCGACAAGGTTTGCTCCGGATTCACGGCCTGCGGACCAGGTGGCTTCTACGATCGGGGCACCCCCGTTTGCGCCGGCGGCCGTCGTGACCAGCTTCCTGACCGCAGAACGGGTGGAACAGGCACCAACGGCCCATGACACCCGCCGGCTGCGGCTGTTCAGCGGCACCGCCAACCAGGCCCTGGCCCGCGAGATCGGCGGCTACCTGGGGGTACCCGATGGGCCGCGGGTGATCAAGCGCTTCGCCGACGGCGAGCTCTACATCCAGATCCAGGAATCGATCCGCGGCTGCGACGTGTTCCTGATCCAGCCCACCTGCGCTCCGGTGAACGATCACCTGATGGAGCTGCTGATCATGGTGGACGCCTGCAAACGGGCCTCCGCCCGCCAGATCACGGCGGTGATCCCCTACTACGGCTACGCCCGGGCCGACCGCAAAACCGCCGGCCGCGAATCGATCACCGCCAAGTTGGTGGCCAACCTGCTGGCCAAATCCGGCGTCGACCGGGTGCTGGCCATGGACCTGCACTCCGCCCAGATCCAGGGCTACTTCGACATCCCCTGCGATCACATCTATGGCTCGCCGGTGTTGGTGGACTACCTGGCCGGCCGTGATTTCGGCGACGTGGTGGTGGTGTCGCCGGATGTGGGTGGCGTGGCCCGGGCCCGCGCCTTCGCCAAGAAGCTCAACGACGCCCCCCTGGCGATCATCGACAAACGCCGCTCCGGCCACAACGTGGCCGAAAGCCTCACGGTGATCGGTGATGTGGCCGGCAAGACCGCCATCCTGATCGACGACATGATCGACACCGGCGGCACCATCTGCGCCGGAGCCCGGCTGCTGCGGGAGCGGGGCGCCACCCGGGTGCTGGCCTGCGCCACCCATGCGGTGTTCTCCCCGCCGGCGATCGAGCGCCTCTCGGCCCCGGGGCTGTTTGAGGAGGTGATCGTCACCAACTCGATCCCCCTCAGCGACGACCGCCGCTTCCCCCAGCTGCAGGTGCTGTCGGTGGCCAACATGCTGGGCGAAGCCATCTGGCGCATCCACGACGAGAGCTCCGTCAGCTCGATGTTCCGCTGATGCGCCGCCGCTGGCGGGGCCTGGCCCTGGCCTTGGGCCTGGCCCTCACCCCCGTGCTGGGTGCCGTGCCTGCGGCCGTGGCCGTTCCCGCGCCGCGGCGCATCGGCGTGTGGCTCACCAACAGCCCCAGCCCCCTCTATTACGAGCAGGGGCGGCTGGAGCAGGCGGTGGCGGAGCTGGCCGCCACGGGGTTCAACACCCTCTACCCCAACGTGTGGAGCCGCGGCACCACCTTCCACCGCAGCCGCTGGGCACCGATCGAGCCGGCCCTGGAGCGCAGTGGCGCCCGCCACGACCCCATCTGCAGCCTCACGGCGGCGGCCCACCGCCGCGGCATGCAGGTGATCCCCTGGTTTGAATACGGCCTGATGGAGCCCGCCGATGCGGCGGTGGTGCAGGCCAACCCGGAATGGGTGCTGCAGAAGCGTGATGGCAGCAGCACCGTGCAGATGCACGGCAAGCCGATGGTGTGGCTCAACCCCGCCCACCCGGGGGTGCAGCAGCGGCTGTTGGGGCTGATCGGGGAGATCGTGCAGCGCTGCAAGGTGGATGGCATCCAGCTGGACGACCACTTCGCCTGGCCCGTGGAGCTGGGCTACGACCCCTTCACCCGCGCCCTCTACCGCCAGGAGACGGGCCGCGAACCGCCCGACAACCACGCCGACCGCGCCTGGATGACCTGGCGGCGCCACAAGCTCACGGGCCTGCTGCGCCAGCTGCGGGCCACCCTGCGCAGCAGCGGCCTGGGCAGCGCCTACGTGAGCCTCTCCCCCGGCCCCTTCCGCTTCGCCTACAACGTGTGGCTGCAGGATTGGGAGCTCTGGGCCGTCGGCCGGCTGATCGATGAGCTGGTGGTGCAGAACTACGCCTACTCGGTGAAGGGCTTCGAGCGGGATCTGCAGCAACCGGCCCTGCTCAAGGCCAGCGGCTGGGGCATTCCGGTGGAGATCGGGCTGCTGGCGGGCTTCGGCGGCCGCACCACCTCCATGGCCAACCTCAGCGCGAAGGTGCGCCTGGCGGTCGAACGGGGCCATGGCGTGATCTATTTCTATTGGGAGGGGCTCTGGGGCCTGTACGCCGGCCCGGAGGGGGCGGAGCTGCGCCGCAGCCGCTTCAGCCAGCTGCACCAGGGGCTGCAGCTACCGCCGCCCTAATCCACCGCCAGGCACTGATCCACCACCTCACGGCTGTTGGGGGAGAGGGGTGCGGCGGCCAGCTGCTCGAGGGCCTCGCGCATGCGGGCACTGCGCTGCGGGCCGTAGCTCTGCCAGCGGCTGAACAGCTTGGCCATGCGCGAGGCGGTGATCGGATTGCGCTGGTCCACCGCGGCGATCTGCTCGGCCACGAAGCGGTAGCCGCGGCCATCGGCGGCGTGGAACTGGGGCGCCGTGCCGGCGAAGCCCCCCAGCACCGCCCGCAGGGAATTGGGGGCAGCGGGATCAAACCGGGGGTGCTCCAGCAGCTGCCGCACCCGGGCCACCCCATCGCCAAAGGGGGTGGCGGCCTCCAGGCCAAACCAGGCATCGAGGATCACCGGCTTGTGCTGCCAGCGCTCGTAAAACGCCGCCAGGGCGGCGCTGCGTTCGGGGCAGTCGTGGCATTGCAGGGCCCGCAGGCCGGCGCGGGCCAGGGTCATCGAGGGGCCCTCCACGGCGGCGGCCGCCTCGGCCCGCACCCCCGGATCGCCGGCGGCCGCCCGCCAGCTCCAGGCGGTGGCGGTGAGGGCCCGGTCGCCGACCCCATCGGGCCAGGCCAGCAGCCACTGGGGGCGGCAGCGCTCCAGGGTGTGCTCCAGGGGCAGCTCCAGCTCCTGGCCGAAGCGCCGCTGCAGCTCCAGCAGGGCCTGGAACAGGGCCGGCGGATCGCAGCCCTCCCCGGCCGCATCCTCCAGCTCCGGCAGGCCCGGCAGGGCCAACAGCATGCTGCGGTTGGCGTCACAGAGCCCCGGCTCCGCCAGGATCCGCTCGAAGGCGGCCACCAACCCCGCCTCCAGTTCGTCATTGGGGCCACCGGCGGCCCGCTGCAGCACCGCCTGGCGCAGCAGCTCCTGGCCGGCATCCCAACGGGCGAAGGGGTCGCTGTCGCAGGCCAGCAGGTGCAGCAGTTCGCGGCTGTCCCGCTGAAAGGCGAGCTTCACCGGGGCTGAGAAGCCGCGCAGCACCGAGAGGGCAGGCGGATGGCTATGGGGTTCGAGCCCCACCAGGGTGAGCTCCTGCTGCGGCTGATCCATCACCAGCAGGCGGCTGGCCTCCCCCCAGCCGTGGGCGATGCTGGCCGCCTCCGCCGCTTCGGCGGATTCCCCCGCCAAGCGCACCGGCAGCGGCTCACCGGCCTGCCCCAGCAGGCCCAGCAGCAACGGAATCACCAGGGGCTGCTTCTGGGGCTGCCCGGGGGTGGGGGGGGTGTGCTGCTGGATGCGCAGCTGCAGGGTGCCGGCCTCCCCATCCCAGTGGCGCTCGATCCGCAGCTGGGGCGTGCCGGCCTGGTGGTACCAACGGCGGAACTGGGCGAAATCAAAACGGGGCAGGGCGGCGCCGGCGCCCCAGGCCGCTTCCGCCGCATCCTGCATGGCCTGCACGAAGTCGTCGCAGGTGGCGGCGCTGCCGTCATGACGGCTCACATAGAGAGCCATCCCCCGCATGAACGTCTCCTCCCCCAGCAGGGTGTGGAGCACGCGGATCACCTCCGATCCTTTTTCGTAGATGGTGGTGGTGTAGAAGTTGTCGATCGCCTGGTAGTGATCCGGCTGGATCGGGTGGGCCGTGGGCCCCGCATCCTCCCGGAACTGGGTGTTGCGCAGCAGCGACACATCCTCGATGCGCTTCACCGCGGCCGAGTGCAGATCCGCCGTGAAGCTGGCATCACGGAACACGGTGAGCCCCTCCTTGAGCGAGAGCTGAAACCAGTCGCGGCAGGTGATGCGGTTGCCCGTCCAGTTATGGAAATACTCATGGGCGATCACGCTTTCGATGCGTTCCAGCTCGCCATCGCTGGCGGTGGCGGCATCGGCGAGCACCAATTTCGAATTGAAGATATTGAGGCTCTTGTTCTCCATCGCGCCCATGTTGAAGTGGCGCACCGCCACGATGTTGAACTCCTCGAGGTCGTACTCGAGGCCATAGCGGCGCTCATCCCACTGCATGGAGCGCTTCAACGACGCCATGGCGTGGGCGGTGAAGGGGGCATCGCCGGGCTCCACATGCAGGCGCAACTGCACGCTGCGGCCACTGCGGGTCACGAACGGCTCGGTCACCTCCTCGAGGCGGCCCGCCACCAGGGCGAACAGGTAGGAGGGCTTGGGGAAGGGGTCCTCCCAGACGGCGTAATGGCGCGCCGTGGGCGCGGCACCAGCGGCGTTGGGCTCGTCCGGCAACAGGCCCGTGTCCACACAGTTGCCGTTGGAGAGCAACACCGGGCAGCTGGCGCGGTCGGCCTCGATGCGCACCCGGAAGCGGCTGAGCAGGTCGGGGCGATCCGGGTGGTAGGTGATGCGCCGGAAACCCTCCGCTTCGCACTGGGTGGTGAACAGGCCGCCGCTCACGTACAGCCCCTCGAGGCTGCTGTTGGTTTCCGGGTGGATGCGCACCAGGCTGCGCAGTTCAAACGGCCGGGCTGGCGGCTCCAGCAACACCAGGGCGCCGGGCTCCAGCCGGTAGGCCTCGGCGGCCAGGGGTGCGCCATCGAGCTCCAGCTCCAGCAACTCCAGCTCCACCCCCCGCAGGGTGAGGGGGCCGGCGGCGGCGGCGGGGTTGGGCTGCAGCTGCAGCTTGGCCTCCACCAGGGTGTGGTCGCCGTAGAGGCGCACCTGCAGGGCGGTGTGGGCAATCAGACACGGCGCCGGGCGGTAGTCGGCGAGGCGAACGCTGGCCATGGCGACGGCGTCAGGGCTTGGGGGCTGGTTTGGCCGCCGGAGCCGGTGCGGGCTTGGC
>Ga0194121_10011915_pt1 | contig 10241 bp, 24 predicted proteins | sample TA2MahCa50mmetaG_FD_148609 | JGI IMG/M metagenome (GOLD analysis project Ga0194121, IMG submission 148609) | Freshwater microbial communities from Lake Tanganyika, Tanzania - TA2015020 Mahale Deep Cast 50m | ecosystem: Environmental > Aquatic > Freshwater > Lake | place: Tanzania: Lake...
CCATTTTGAGCTCGCTTGGCAGTCCAGGCCACATAAGGAATTAAGGTAGTATTGGAATCATCTCTGATTTTATAGGTACAGTCGGTTTTTGAATATTCTAAAAAGGCAGTTGCGGACTTGATATTAATTTTGGTTGCATCTTCTGTTATGATATAGTTTTTCCACGTTCCGTCTATGTCTTGGACTCTTTGATAATGCGTAGTGTATTGATGAACGTTTTCTGCAACTTGTATTATGTCATAATTTGGCCCGACTTCTGCAAAAGCCGGTACAAGAGGAATTGCTAGCAGTAAAGCCAACCAAAATTTAGTCACGGCCGCGCACGCTCGCAACCATTAATACTTTGAGAACCAAAATCATAATGCCGATCGTGGGTATTAATGGAATGAGCCATTGAACTACGGTTTGTGTTTCATCTCTGACACTCATCCAATCCTCATCCATTTCAACCTCGATCGAAAAAAACGAACCGATGATAATCGGCGCAAGCATGAACATAATTCCGTAAGTAATGATAAAAGCAATAACTGAAAAACCCAGAAAAAGCAGCGAGCTCATATATTAAGATGATTGCCTCACATGATAATAAAGTGTCCTAAGTAATATTATAAAGTTGCCTCAGTTATTAAGTAAAAAAAAGAGGTTGCTTTTCTAGTGCTAATTTTTTTAAAAAATTACCACTATTAAAGCATCTTGACAACGAACAAGATCGCAACCGCAGCTGTCACTATTAAGATCACGATCAAAAGTGCGTATGCATTCTGAGTTGCCGTATTGTTATCTAAACAGGTTGCAGCCCATCCAGTTGAATCCTCTGGATCGCCTGCATCATATCCGTCTAGGGTTGAGCAGTCCATCGTAGTATTACCCAGTATCATTGTTCCGATACCTAGCATAATAGCTATTCCGATGAAGGCCCCAACAATACCCATGATTGAAGAGCTTTCTGGCATGAGCTCCTAAGTATTACTAAAGTATATAAGCAATTATTAACAAAAGGATAAATACTAGCCTGAAAGTCCGCGCTTTAACAAATCGTTAGTCGTGACTTGCAGATTCTTGTGCTTTTTCTTTTTCTTTTCAGCCTTTATTATTTTCCAAAGATTGTCATCGCAGTCTAAGATAATTTTTCTTGCCATCAATAATCCTTGGTTTGTTTAACGTACGCATCCCAGAAAAGAATACCAATGGATATGCCGGCCAGTATTATAGCCCAATTCATCCACGACTCTGGGAAAATAAATACTGCGGCCGGCATGAAAAACGCTCCGATTAATATCGGGTACAAAGTCTTTTGGAACTTGACATAAGTCGCAAGTATCAAGAGCGAAACGAAAAGCAAGGTAAAATTACCGCCGGTCACATATTCCCAAGGCATTAAAGCGGTTTTTAGAAAATCATCCTCGATGCCGCAGTTGCGCCACATTTCCACGCCTGCGGTATAATTCAGAAAACAAGGCTCAGTGCTAGGCACTTCAATCGTTGTCTGTGCAAAAGCCGGGCTAGTCATACCTATAAGCAGTAATATCACATATACCGACTTCACACTTTTTATGATACTTAGGTAATACTTAGGGATTGGGTTTTAGGGTTGGAGGCTTGAAATTATCTATCATTTTTTTAATATCCGATGGCAGACTGGAATAGTCAACCTTGCCAGAGTCCACTGCGGATTTTAGGGCCTCGGGCGTTGGGTAATCGTTCATTATACTATTCGAGTCAGAGCCGCCAGGGAGCATACCTGAGAAGCCGGAACCGAGTCCATCAAAGCCTCCGGTTGAGTATAAATAGGCAACCAAGCCGCCAATCATGGCTATTATTCCAAAGATGGCTACCCATTTTATCCAGGCGTTTTTGCCCGATATTGGAGTATTTGTTATTCGCTTGTGCTGTTCGTTTGTGTTGCGCTCATCAAGGACAACGTCACCAAAGTATCTTGGATCGGTACTGATTAAATCGCCCTCTAAAAACTCGGTTATTTTTCTGACCGGGGTAATAATCTGTTCGACTTTCAAATGCTCCAAATAGTTAATGATTGACCGGACTTGATCAGAGTATTCGTTTTCGTGTGTCTGTATTTCTGTGACAAGATCAACAATGTTATGCGGTTCAAATTTCGATTTTTCCCTTTTGCCTAGCAGTTTTAAAACCGAAAATAACATCATGTTTACTTTGGGCAGTCCGTTTTTGACCAAGACAGATTCAAGCTCGGTCAGATTTTCCGCAGAGATTGGCAAATAATGGCTAGTGTCATACAGAATAACCCGGAATGATTTAACCAATGTGTGTCGGTATGTCTTGATTCGCGAGCCATCGAGGCGAAAAACATACAACTGGTGATCAATTTCTGCAAGGAAATAATCCCCCAATACGGCCTTAATCGGCACGAATAATATTCTGCCTGATTGGTCTGTGATGATTGCGGTTATGAATTTAGAGTTGAAAACATCCTTACCGTTTAGCACACCCATACGATGATGTGCTTGCGCTTGTATTAAAGTCCTACCTAATTTTTGGTTAGGTAGGACTGAGGTTGATGATGTGCTAGCAACCTCCAACTTTTTAAGCGACTGCTATAAAATAAGCACTATGCTCCCCGATACGCAAAAAGATCACAATGACGTCATAGACCTCATTACGACTGCTTGCAATATCATAAGGGAGGTTCCCCAAGCCGATGGCTCGGTTATCTACCAGCCCGAGATCGAGTCCGAGATTGTGTGGTGGAAAACGCATCTAATCAACTCCCCATATTTCGGCCGTTTCGCGTTGGTTTTAAAGAGATTGGAGTTTCGAGCTAATGATGCCAGTAATCACATGACCGCAGCCAGGGCCGGGGGAATTAGAAAACAGATTTTTGGCATTATCGAGTCGTACAAAAGGTCGATCGATGCAAAATCCTCAGAGAGCCGCAGGGATGAAAATAATGCACAAAGCACATTGATTGATAAGATTAATCGCAACAAGGTTGAAAAAATGTATACTGTAAAGGGCGAGGCTAAAAAGTCGTTTATGGCTGGTATGCTTGGCCGTGACGGTCAACAAGAAGCCGAGGATTAGCAGCCTGCCGGCATTATAGCATTAAACACAATAAAACCCAAGGCAGAGCCGGCTATACCTAACGCCATTTTAATTGATTGATTGTCTTTTTTGTATGTCTGATTCGAGTCCACACATAATATCCCATAACCAAGTCAATAAAGATTATGACCGGGTTGAAAATCGGCGCAAGCAAAATACCCAAGACATCTTGAGGCTTGCCCTCTATCCAGGCAAGAACATCAAAAAAAGTCATAATTGCAATTAGGCCAAAGCAGGCGCACAACATATAGAAAATAATGCTAAAAAATGTTCGCGGTCTTATGTCGTTCATCTTGGAGGCTCGTATAATGGATCGTTGGGCTTTAGTCTTAGTTTAGTTTTTGTTATCACGATTTTGTAATAATTCGCAAGATCCTCCAATGATACCGCTTTTTTTTCTAAAAGCAGGTCAAGGTACTTTAATGTTTTAACTGTGGTCTTGCCATAAGTGGTCAGTCCGTTTACGAATAATTTCAGTTTTAGTGCAGAAATAAATCCGCGCGTGGTATATTTTTCCTCGGCAGCTTTCACAACCTCCTCTAATGTTTGGCCGTCAATATTGATACTCTTGCCAATAGTGCAGACCGGACATATTTCATCTATCCAGTGCCTAGTCGGAGTCACAATAAATCTAAGTGACAAATTATTATAAAATAAGACTGGAATGAACGGTTGCCGGTATTTGTACATAAATTGTTCTTTGGGCCCTATTTTCATAAGCCAATGTTTGTGCGCAACTGCCTGGACTCGGTACTGTCTAAATCTTTCGATTAATCCTTGATATTTTTTGCCAAGAAAATTAACCATGTTTTCGCGCTCTTGCGAGCCGATTGTCGTATAATAGAAAAAGTGGGCTTGTCTGAGATATTTGTCCAGGCCCAAGGTATAATGATAATTGTAGATCAAAATGATTTTTACGTCTTGGCCTCCGGGTAGATGCCTGATTGTCGTTTCAGCCTGCTTAATCATGTCTATTTGTTTTTTATTCGCATCAGCTCCGAGAAAACTTAGGTCGTCAAATACTAGTATATAGTTGGCAGGCTGCAACTCTGCCAAAGTTTGCTTAAAATTCATCAACTGCTCTTTTGCAAAAACTCTGACCGCAAAAGGTATTTTAGCGCGCTTGTGCGTTGCGTGCGCTATTGCCTCGGCAAGTGTGGATTTGCCGGAACTAGGCTCGCCAACGATGCCAACCTTGGTGACGTCAGAATCGAGCGACCAGGCGATAATCTCGTTAATGGTAGATAGAAAACTGTGATGCCTTACCATGTTTTGACCTTTCCATTTTATTACGGTTGGTAATTGTGTATTGCTAGTTTGCTTGCTTTTTTGGATAAGTTTTGTAGACTGTATAATCACTGTTCGCTTTCCTCCGGCGCGCTAGATGCCATGCTAAAATCATCGTCAGTGCGAGTCCAGTTATCGTCACGATATTGGGCCATCTTTTCCTCTAATTCGTATAGCATTTGCCAGCACCACTTTTTAGACCTTGATGTATTCGCGAAACGGTCAGCAAGGCCGTCATTTCTTTTTGGGGGATCTGGCACGACTCCCAGATAATAGGGCTTGTCTAGTATGGTCTGCGTAAAGGTAGTCTTGTCTATCGAGGTTTGTCGCTTGCATCGCTTACATTCCCACATGATCATAGATTTACTGCCCACAATTAACTCCATAATAGGTGTCGTAATAACTCGCTTGGACACAACCGCAGAATAGTCGTATACGCTCTGGCAGTTTGGACATAGCGCGCTTAGGTCTTGCTTGGTTAATTCTTCGTATTTTTTTGAAGAAATTATCACGCGATAATCTATTGGCAATAGCGCGTTAATCGCGTACAATGCACCCAAAGCATCTAAAAATTTTTCTTGATCCATTGATACTATAACCTTTCTTCGATGAGTATTGAAGGCTGTATTAATATCGGGTAATCTGCTTTGCATTTTATCTAAGTATCACTTATGATTAATTGACTTTCATATTATAAAGGATTTTTTATGTGACTAAGTGTTGACCTTTTTTTGGTTTGTCGGACTTAACAAATAATGCCTATCAAGCCAAAAAATAGGCACAAACCAACTGCATTTAATTCCTATTATATACAGTTGTTTTTTGCCTTTGATTTTGCCTTGGGTTTTACGTTATAAAGTTAATTTTTCGACACTAGGTCTTGCATAGATTCAATGCCCGGCCTGGGTATTCTAGAATATTATTTTGGTTTGATCCGGTTGCGGTTCCAGTATGGGGATCTGCATTTAGGATTTGCACAAGTCCCCGGGTTTTCTTTTCGACTTGCCCAAGTATGATCACATCGCGTGCATTGATGCAGCCATACGCCCGGACTAATTTCGCGGTTCATAATATCAATACTGACCTTTTGTATATATACTTTCGAGGCATATACATTAAATGGTTATATACTAGTCATGTATATACTAGGTATGAAAAATCAAACATTTTCAGCAAGGATCGAAAGCCAGCGAGAATTTTTTAACAAACTCTCTGAGATGATCCAAGTAGTCCACATACTACCAACAAAAACCCAAGGATCTTTCCTATTGGTGAGGGGAGTTTAAAATGACCTATTACGTAGCCATGACAGATAAATTTCTTAGTGGTTGGGGATTGGCAAAAAACGGCCTATCTAAATTAGTCATAGAGTGCGACACGTACCCAGAGGCTAAGATTGTTTTTCAAAACGCACACGATAGATCAGAAATGAAAAACATTAGCCTTTGTTTAACAAAGCCTCATTATCCCAAAAACTATCACGTGCATTTTTCAGATAAAACAGACGCTGCACGATGGTTTATGGTTGATGCGTTTGTTAAAAGTGAGGAGTCCAAGGCATGACTAAAAAGATGCAGGAGATTTGCAACGAGTGCGGAGTGTCGGTGAAAGCCGGTGATGGACACTTTGTCAACAGAGTGCCAAGTTATGACAGTTATTCTGAACACAAAAGAATGAACAAACAATATCCTATCGGTGGGTATATGTGTGCAGAGTGCGAGGCTAAGGCATGACTAACCAAAGAGATAACCTAATGACAGAAATAATTGATACTGAATGGGATATATTGGACAGCCTCGATGTTTTGATTCAAGCAGAATGGGATGCGCCGCGCGTGAAAATAAAATTAGCAGACCTATTGAAGCAGCACTACAAATTACTTGATGAGCTAGACATATACGACTCGCGCCAAACGCCAGAAAAAAACAAGGAGTCCAAGGCATGACAACACAGATCGCAAGCGGACAATGTTCAAGGTGCAATAAACGTGTTATGGTTTGGGGGAATCTCGGAAAACAACTTTGTATGTCATGTGATGAATTACTGTATCCGGAGGCCAAGGCATGACTGACCAAACCGCAAAAATGTTCCTGCATGGGGATCTTGGGAAAAACTATATTGTGTCTGGGCCAGGCTCTCGTTTGGAGTTTCATTCGCTCGGTTGGGATACTGATCTTTTGGAAAAATTACAAAAAATCATAGATCAGTCAAAGTTAATGTACGATGGCGAGGCTGGCTCTACTATGTCAATTACTCCGACACAGTATGAAGAAGCAAAACAACTGATCAACGAACAGAGCAATAGAGAAAGCATCAGACGCGCAGAGAGAAAAAAAGAAATGCAGGTAAGAGAAGAAGCAGAGAAAAACCAATCTGTACGTCAGCCAGAGTGGATGGATGAAAATGGCGGTTGGTGGAATTCCGAGGATGCAAAACTATGAAAAAAAAAGACTTGACAATTTTTGACACTTACCGATTGATCAAAGGCATATATCAAAAATCAAAAAAGATCCCCACGGATCCAGATGAAATACACAGGCGCGCCGATGAAATACGAGCTCGACTTGCAAAAGAGCGGGCCGCTCAAAGAGAAAAAGACCGACTAAAAGAAGATTTGGACTTGATCCTTTTTGATCTCAAATTAAAAGGCAAGCTCTAATTTTTCTTTTTTCTATTTTTTCGATAGTGTCCTTTCACTGTATGGGATGCTATCCGATATGATCGAACGTGTACGCGCCGGGCCATAGTTTAAACGCGCTATACTAGTACTTTAGTTTTACTTACATACTTTTGGGTTTTTCTTGCATGATTCCCATTTATTGACCTCGACATAACTAGGCGACTCATTGAGGCTTTTTAGTTCAGTTTTTGGATTTGAGATATAGGACTTTGTGACAATATTGGTGCTGGTGCAGTTTGACTTTAGAAAATTAATTGTATCATCAAGCAAGGCTGGGATTGTTTTAGCGCGCAGACATTGGGAATCTACTAGCCGGCTATGCTGAATTTCTCTTACAAAGCCATCCGAGGTCATGTTTACTGCCGGCAGTTGCGATACTATGCTTATCATCTGGGATTTTTGGGCTATCTTATACGGAGGATCAAGCATAATTATTGTATCGTTTGTAAATCGGAGCCATTCCGGGTTATTTGCTTGCGCGCTTGATATTCTGCCATCCGGGGTTATCTTGCCCATTATCGCCGGGCTAGTGTCGTATTTGGCCAGGCTCATATAATCCGCGCATTGTTTGCAGTCTATAACAATCCCAATAACTTTGATCTTGGTATACATTTCCCATTTTGGATTAGAGCCTTTTAGCATTGGATCAGTCGCGTTGCTCCAGTTTGGCTGATTTGTAGTCTTGTCGGGGATTAGCAATTTTCCGGTATAATTTGAAATGTTTTTTTGTGCTGTATCCTTTTGCACGGCCTTGTCATTTGATGTTTTTTCTGGCGTCAGCAGTTTCATTTTTTTTATGCGTTTTTCAGAAATAGTAGCAGCCTCACTGTCGGGAATTATGGTTAGGGTTAGAAGAACAGCGAACAGCAGTGAGGCATATACAAGTTTTGGTTCAGTCATACTTAGGTTTTTTGTTGTTGAGATTGATAACACTTGCGTTTTTGTGTGACTTTAGCATGCTAGCCATGTTTTTTTATAATGCACTCAAGACAAGATAACTGATTGCATATCGGGCAAGCAGTCACCGCAGTAGCCTGGCAGGTATGGCATACAAAAACCGTCTGGATGGTTTTAATTCCCGATACGGAAAAATTGTAATTTTTTAACTGGCAACTGGCAGAGCAATAATATCGCCCTTTGTATGGCCCGTTAGGATCAAAATCCCTATGGCAATAGTCGCAGATTTTTATTGCTTTTCACCTGGCAATTTTTTATCAAAAGTTAAGGCCCATAAAGCCAAGTTGCCGCAGGTCTGAACGTGTGGATCGCCTAACTCTTTGAGCTTTTTACCGCAAATTCCGCAAACAATTTTCATGCCAAGACCTCATTCAATTTTTTAGCCAGATGCTCTGCATCTGCTTTAGTCATAGGATCTTGGGTTTGAACGCCAAAAGTACCACTGCGGAATTTTATCATAATGAATTTCATGCTACCCTCTTGGTCAAGATAGCCCAATTTTGCAGATTGCATTTGTCGCACTTTGGGAAAACTTCCCATGTGCTGTGATTATCAATTTCTTCCTGGGTTAGATCCTTTGAGATATGGCAGATTCTCATTGTCGGCCCTCCATTTTTTCTAAGGCTGTGTGGATGCGGTAAATAGTAAGTTGATCTAGTATTCTACATATTCTTTTAAAACATGAATCTATCTGCGCGGTATTATGGGCCTTAATAATAATTCCACACACCGGGCAGATGGTCATAAAAACCTCCCATGACGATCAAAAATAATCGTGAGTTTTTTAGAGCCGCAGAATTTACAAATACCAAAAGTCCATTGAATTTTGCCGCACTTGAGGCATCTAAGATTTTTTAAAATTCTGCCATCACTTGATACGGCCATCGGCTTGGGAAAATTATTCAAATCTTGTCACCATCTGCTTTGACATTAAATTTGCATGGACATTTACAGATACCATCCGCATAACATCTGGGATGAAACCCGGAATAACAAAAGCGGCACTTCATTTAATATCACCCAGACACTTTTTGCACAAATATCGGCCGCTGTGAATATTATCGGCATCATAGGCTATTTGGCCCACTTCAACGCCTGAAGCAAAACAAGCAGAGCAAAAACCCATCTTCATATTTTACCTCTTTTCTGGCCGCAGTCAAAGCAAGAAAATCTACCCTCCTTTAGATCAAAATAACACCTCGCCACTGCCTTGCAATACTCGCAAGTTCTAACAGTGTAGTAAGGCATTAAACGATCCTCCATGATATAGCCAGTCGGCCGGATATGGAACAGGTTCGTTTTTCGCACTCTTTAACAAACCCTAACTTTACTAGCTCATTTGTCCGGGGAGTAATTTGATTGATCGGGATTTGTAAAAATTTTGACATTTCAAGATTGGTCGGGCAGCCCATAGCGCGTATAATCTCTAAAACTTGCTTTTGCCTGGGGCCTAATTCAAGATCCAAATAAGCCAATAATGAGGTATCTCTCATTGTGCTACCGCCTTTAGTTTTTCATGTTGCAGGTCGCCTCGGTTCCACTGTCGGATTAAAAACGACCATTCTTCCGCGCCGGCCTTGATAGTGCCTATTGCATCCGTATTTTCTAAATTAGACATTAGCCAGTTTTTCTTATCCGCAAACCGCGAGTCAAGGCCCGGCAATTCATCAGTTTCAGTTTTAGCCAGTGGGTTTGATACTGTGCTATCAATAACATCTTGTAGCCATTTGTTTAATGGAATATTTTTTTGCAGGCAGTGCAATTTTAATTTGTAAAAAGAGTCCGAATCGACTATTGATGAAAAAGTCTTTTTGTTGGACTCACTCATTTTTAGACTCCTTTTTAGATTCGTTTTGAAATTCCATTAGCCAGACTCTGCGTTTAAAAAAATCTCGTATGTTTTCGCAGTCCTGGCATGGACAAGTATTCATCTCATGCCCTCCCATGATTTGCGCCAACGGTTCAGATCATCTTGTGTTGGGTGACAGTTGAGCAGTCTTAGAATATTTTTTTGAACCAAACCAACATCTTTTTGATATATCTGTAATGCTTTGGTAAGAATTTCCAAATCTTTTATCATACAATCATAGGTATCATACAGCACACGATACAGATCATCAGCCTCCTTGTCAGAAAAAAAAGGGGGGTTTGGAGTCATTATGCGGACTCCAATAGGTCAAAATAGGCTTTGCCGCCCTTGTGGGCCGGTACTAGTCTGCAAACTAAAGGCCCGAGG
>Ga0194121_10011916_pt1 | contig 10241 bp, 9 predicted proteins | sample TA2MahCa50mmetaG_FD_148609 | JGI IMG/M metagenome (GOLD analysis project Ga0194121, IMG submission 148609) | Freshwater microbial communities from Lake Tanganyika, Tanzania - TA2015020 Mahale Deep Cast 50m | ecosystem: Environmental > Aquatic > Freshwater > Lake | place: Tanzania: Lake...
TGAGAGTCATCGCGTTGATCGATCCTGTTAGCAGCATGACTGCGAGTATCCAGCGCATGGTTATCTCCTTGTTTGGCGTGGCGTCGTGCCTGCGTGTGATTGTATAAATCGGCGAAATCGTTGAACCGGGAGAAGGCAGCCAGGACCGCGAGTCCGTGCGAGATGCACCGTCATTGTCGCCTCTTGCACCTCGAACGGGCGTTGACTCGGAACGCAAGCAGAGAGAGTTGGTTCCACCAAAAGGAAAGCTGTTGAAGTAGTAGAAGCCGTTACCATGAAAACAAAAAAGACAACCGTTGTGCCGACCGGATTTAGACTAGCTCAAACGGAGCAGCTTTACAGATTCGACCGGAGCGAAACACAGGCGTCTCTCCCCTCTTCGCCCTATTTGCGAACCGTGCTTCACCACCGGCAAGCGACCTTTTCTCCTTGACACTTCTGCATGCAGGCTGTAGGGTTACATATGATACCGCAATAGGTTTCGGCGACGCTGAGATTGCGCAGATAGGGCGAAGGATTGGGGGGTATCGCCTTCGCCGATAGCGACGCCGGGCCGGTCCTACCTATCGTCTGAGCCTGACGCGGAAGCGAACGGTTCGGATGTCCCGAAAGGGCTTCGACATGCTCACCATCCTCGGTCCTGCTTCGCGCTACTGCGATGGCATCAGTCGTCGCGGATTTCTCAAGGCCGGCGCGTTCAGCTTCGGCGCCGCCAGCCTGACTCTGGCCGACATCTATCGGGCCGAGGCGAACAGCCCTGCCCCGACCACGCACAAGGCCGTCATCAATATTTTCCTGGGCGGCGGGCCTCCGCATCAAGATATGTGGGATCTCAAGATGGAAGCGCCGTCGGAAATCCGCGGTGAATTCCAGCCGATCCAGACCAACGTCACCGGCCTGCAGATTTGCGAAGTGTTTCCGCGCATGGCCCGGCACATGGACAAGTGCGTGGTCATCCGCTCGATCACCGGTTGCGCCGACCGCCATGATGCGATCCAGTGCTTAACCGGCTGGCCGCACGATTCGCTGCGTCCGATGGGCGGTCGTCCTAGCGTCGGCGCGGTGCTGGCGAAGGTGCAAGGCCCGGCGGACCCGTCGGTGCCGCCGTTCGTCGGCCTGGCTGCCCCGACGCAGCATCGTCCGTGGTCCGACGCCGGGCAGACCGGCTTCCTCGGACCGGCTTACGCTCCGTTCAAACCCGATGGCGAAGGCATGGCCAACATGCGGCTCAACGGCACGGTCGACCAGCTGAACGATCGCCGTCGCTTGATGCAGAGCTTCGACACGCTGCGCCGCGACATCGACGCCACCGGATCGATCGAAGGCCTCGACGCCGCCCAGCAACGTGCTCTCGGCGTCCTCACGTCGAATCGCCTGCTCGAAGCACTCGACCTCACCCGCGAACCGCAGCACGTGCGCGATCGTTACGGCGACGGCAAGCCGTACCAGTTTCAGTACGACGGCGCTCCGACTGTCAACGATCATCTGCTCGTCGCTCGTCGGCTCGTCGAAGCCGGCGTTCGCTGCGTCACGCTGAGCTATGGACGATGGGACAGCCACGGGCAGAACTTCCAGCTCGTGCGCGATCACGGCGGCAAGCTCGACCAGTGCTTGAGCGCTCTCGTCGAAGACCTCGACATGCGTGGCATGCTCAACGACGTGACGATCGTCGTCTGGGGCGAGTTCGGCCGCACGCCTCGGATCAACAACGGCGTGGGCCGCGACCACTGGGCGCCGGTCAGCAGTTGTTTGATGATCGGCGGCGGCATGCGAACCGGCGTCGTCATCGGCGCTACGGATCGCATGGGCGGCTATGCCACGCAGCGTCCCGTGTATCAAGGCGAAGTGCTGGCCACCGTCTACCGCAACCTCGGCCTCAACCCCGACACCGTCAACATCATCGACCCGACCGGCCGCCCGCAACACCTGGCCGACCGCCCGGCGTTGCGCGAGGTTGTATGAGCAGCCCAAAGGCTACGCGATTATCTCGATCCCACCTTGTTCCAAGGTGGGATTTTTTTTGAATGGCCCCCGACAAACCGACGTGCTTGGTAAGATGACCGCATGAACGACCTGACCGAAGAGAAATGGGACGCCTGGCAACGCTTGACGCCGCAGGAACGCTGGCGCGAGTCGATGAAACTCTGGGAATTTTACCTGGCGATGGGAGGCTCGCTTGATCCCGAACCCGATTCTCAAAGTCCTTTCGACGCTGACTACACGGCGGGTCCGGTTCCTGCTGATGGGCGGCCAGGCGTGCGTGTTGTACGGTGCGGCCCAGTTTAGCCGGGATACCGACATCGTCATCGCCCTTGATCCCGGGAACATTTCCACATTGCAGCAAGCGCTCGATGATTTGCAAGCCGGGCACATTGCCGTACCGCCCTTCGAGGTCGAACAGATGCGGCATGGCCGTGGCGGTTAATCGGTGGAGTGCTTACAACGGAGCAGATTCCCATCCAGTCGTAGCAGTGCCGGGAGATTCAGGATTCCACTCGCCGGCCGGCGTTGCCTCAATTCGGCCAGGCGCTGTTGATGAATCAGCGGCGCCAACAGGCTCGACAGCACGATCGGCGTTTGCACGAGCGGCTTGACCTCAACCTCGTCGCCGGCGAACACGAGGCTGCTCCAGAGCATCTCCGCGATGGCAGATTCCTCCTGTGCTTTGCGCCCAAGCTTGCGCAACAGGGTAAACTCGACCATGCGGTCGCTGAAATGCCGGCGCAACACCATCACCGTTTCTGCGCCGGACGTGCTCCCGGTTCCGGTCTGCAGCGCGAACAAATTCGGATGGTACGGCGGCTTGGATTGCATCGCAACCTGCGTGAATGCTTCAGGAAGCTGAACGATACCGCGTTCATCATGATAGGTAAACGGAACGATCGGATTTTCGAGCCCCGCATACAACGAAGAGAGAAAGTCGACGTCATGCACCCATCGCCCTTTTTTCTCGCTATGCGTGTCCAGGCCCGTGTTAGCCACGGCGTCGATGATGGCAGGCACAAAAATCGTCTTGGACCAGTCCGCGAACTTTACAGCATTCGGCGTATCGCCGAGGAAGTTTTCGGTTTTCGTCGTCAAATCCGCCTGATTGAGCTTGAGATCGGTCGAGACACTAATGAAGCTTTCTGCCACATCGGCGAACTTGCCCATTCTCGCTCGATCGCTAATAAGCTTGACCGTGACCGGTTCGAGTTCCGGCAGGTGACGACTTTTGCGGGTGGCTTGGAACCAGACCAAGAGCGAGGCCGAATCGAATCGCGTCGGAGGTGCAGGCGTCGGCAGCACACGAACCGGGGCCGCGTCCGTAGTCTTTTTGATGCCGCGATTCAGCTCGGTCTTGTACCAGGGCTTGACGGAGACAACGTCATCGGCTTGGAGAAGGATTTTGCCGGCTACGTCGAGCTGAACGAGTTCAACGGGGAAGTAGTGGAGCGAGTTGGCGCGCGAGACGCCGACAAGGGTCGTCATCGGGTCGATCGCATCGCCATCGTGTGTAGGCACACCGCCGGCCATGGCGAGGGCACGGCCCAGGGTCAAGCCGTCGGCGGGGATCGTGTAAACGCCCGGCTTCGCGACGAGGCCATCAACCGTGACCGTTGATTTTGGCGCCGACGCAGGCGCTTCCGGCTATGTGGGGCAGAAACAGTGACAGCCGCTCAACAGCACCGCCGCCGTCAGCGCTAGCCAGCCATGCCTTAACGTCCTTTTTCGGCCTTCCATGGCAAACCTCGGTCAAAACTCATCTAATCCCAGCGAATCTTTGTTGAACACCAAGCAGAGCGGGTGAGCGTAGGCAATCCACTTATTCGGGTCGGGATCGACCGCCACCAAGATGGCGACGCCAAGAACCTTGTTCCCCTCCAACTTGATGAATATGGGCGATCCGCTGTCCCCGGGCGCGGCGAATCGTTGGGTCGTTCCCTTGATTCGCATGATGCACGGTAGAATCCCGAGACCCGGCACGTGCTGGCCTTCCTCCAAGTATTCGCCGGCGATTCCCTCTCTCTCACCGCTCATTGGTCCGACCATGAAAACCGTCTTGCCTTCGATCGATTCGATATCCTTCTCGACAGTTGCCACCTTCCGGTTGGGGAAAATTCTGCGCGGGCTGGGATTGCCCCAGCCGTTTGGCTCGACGGTCGCAACCTCCAGGCGCAAGCGATGCCCCGGAGCCATGCCGTCGTCGTTCGCTTTGCCGATGGATTGCCCAACGGACGGCGGATGTATCAACTCGCCGCCAGGGCCATGATCGCCGGGCTGGCCGAAAGCGACGTGAGAGCACGTTAGGTACGTGAAGCTGCCGTTCTTGGTCAGCATCATGCACAATGCCCCGGTCCCGTGCGTTGTTCCATCGCGTTTCAATTCAATGGAAGCGCCGACGACGAGCGGATCAACCAAACCATGCCCCGGTAGTTTCATGAGCATCTCCCGTTGGATTCGGGCGTGGAGCTTTATCTACGCAGTCGGTTCGTGACGTTCAATCCAAAGTCCTAGCGGCAATTCCGTTTGCCGGCCGGTCCGGCATAGGGAAACGGGCATGCATGACAGCCATTGAGGTGCGTCTCCAGGAAGTCGCGCATCCGCTCGCTTAACAAGGGATCGCGCAGCTCGAAAAGATCGCAAGCGATAAGCCCAGGCAACTCGACGAATGTCGCCGTATGCTTCTCATCGGGCGAGGTCGCCGCCGGTTTATCCTGATCACTGGACAGCTTGATCGCGCCCAGCCGCGCCAGCGTCGGCGTGGTGGCGATGATCGTCTGAATGAGCTTGGCGGTGTCTTGGATCGTCGTGTCGGTGATGTTGGACTTGATTTGCTTCAAGCGCTGTGCCGGATTTTTCTTGTCGTCTTCCAGGAACGTCAAGTCATACTTGATCGTCCCGGAGGCAGGGCGCTTGAGGTCCACCGTGTACAGCTCTTTCATCGTCACCAGGTCGAAAATGACGTCCTTGCTCGGCGGCACGGGGCTGCGCTTCCAGTCGCCCCCGTTCTTGATGAAGTAGCGCTTTTCAACGACGGCAAGCTTGATGTGCGTGGGCACGTCGATGGTCGTGGGGACGCCGGTGAGATGCTTGGCCTTCTTCGTGTCGGAACAAGCGTCGGTGCTGAAGAGATCGCTGCGGATGGTGGCGCAGCCCGACGCGACAGCGCATGCCGCGGCCGCCAATAGCCAGGAAGATTTCGCGACAAAACACGGCTCGCATAAGGGAGATTCCTTTCCAGAGGCTGTCAGAGGCTCGGCAAGAACCCTCGCTGCCGTCTGGCTCTGACGGTCGCCCCATCACGGACGTACGGGAATTTCCTGCACTGGCGCGATCGGCACGATGCCGTCCGGATTCAATGCCGGCGCGATCTCGATGGCCCGCTGCGGCGCGGATTGGCGGACAGGACCGCTGTGGCTAATTGCACTTTCGACGGGCGCCACGCACCCAGGCCTACAGCCATTTAGGTGGGTATGCAAGAATTCGTGAATCTGCTCCTGTACGCCCGCCTCGTGTATGTCGAATAGCCGCGTCGCGATCACCGATTCGATCGTCTTCACATTCTCGGCTTTCCGCATCCCCGACGGCGCGGACGATAGCGCGATCGGCGGCGTCGCGCCGGGCAGCTTGCCGATCGTTCCCGTGATGTTCTTGATGGCGGACGTGATGTCCTTGATCGTGTTGTCCGTCACCGCGCCGGAAACCTTGGTCGGGTACGGCGTCAATTCGTTGTAGTCGACCGTGAGATCCGCCGTCCCCGCCGCCGGCTTCACGAAATCCACCGTAAAGACTTCCTTCTTCTCGCGCACAAACACTTCCACGTCCCGCGTCGTCACGGCGATTTCCTTGCCGTCCACCATCTCCGTTACGGGTTGACCCTTGAAGAGATAGCGCGTCTCCTTGACGCGAACTTAGATATGGGACGGAACCGTTACCGTCACGGGCGCTCCACGCAGGTGCTTGGTCTTCCAGCCGCACCCAAACGGATTGCGAGCGACATACGTGCTCGTGATCGACGTGCACCCGGTAATGGGTAGAACAGCGAATAGCGCGAAGATAGAGAAGCCCCAGCAGCGTATGGCTCGACCCCGGAAATGTTGCCTAACCGTCAATACCGCTAAGATCGGCGCATTCGGAAAAGCACTTGAGTGCTAAGGAGACGAGAATTCACGGAATACCAGAATAGCGAGCACACAATTGAGTCGGCATCAATCTTCTGTGAGATCGAGGAACGTGTGAAACGATGCGGGCTGTGGACATTCTTCGCCAGAGAGCCGTGCGCAATGCTGATCGGGGGCGAAACACCGGCCCGCGCGATGCCGCAGTGGCGTGGATGACTTCGTTTCTCCTCGCCGCGGACGCATCTCCGACTTGCGACCTATCTGGACCTGGTCAACTCTTTCTCCCGATACTCCTGGACTTCCTTCCATGTGGATTGATAGGTCGCCTCCAGCGCCACAGGGACGTAGACTTCGGCCGTCAGGAACAAGGGCATTTCTGGCAGTTCATCGCCGATGCCGGCCGGTTCGACAAATGTTACCGGGATGGGGTCGCCAATGTACACGGCGATCGTGAGGGCCTTTGCGGCAGAATGGACAAAGCCGTCCGAACGATCCTCCCAGAGCAATCGGTGAATGCCCTGAGGATCGCGCGGCGCGGGCGGAAACAGGTTCACCATCGGGAGATGGATGCCAGCCGCCAAAGATTCTTCCGCCTTTCGAACGAAGGCGTGAATTCGCCTCTGGCTGCTCTTGTTGCCCGGCGGCACGATTTCGACCATGGCGATGACGTCGTGATCGCTGCTGTGCCGCACCATGACCGATTTCGGCTTGGTTGCATACTTCTCGGCCTCCGTCCGAGCGTGAAACTGTGTTTTCGGTCGACGTTCCGCCACGCGCACACCTCCCTGCGGTTCGTCACGCAATGTCGAATGTTCGTCGGGAGGATGCAAGGTCAGCACGTCGGGTCCCAGATTTCCGACAAGCTGTTCTGCAAGCGCATAAGAGCCCTTCGGCAAGTTGCCGTGATTCAGAAAGCGCGCGATTTCTTCGATCCAGCCATGATGGAAATGGTGGAAGATTCCAGCCGGCACGCGTGTCCAGTCATGAATCGGCGTGGCGAATCCATTGTTATTTCGGGCCTGTCCGCATTATTCATGATGCGAGATTCCTTTGCCGTTGAGCAACTCGTCGCGCGGATTTCACGGGCAAAAAATAAACGCTGTCTTGTCCTGCTTGTCTGTAGCATCATCAGAAGAGAGTCGATATAATGCTTGATTAATCATTCCCTGCGAGTGCCATGCCATGCTACATTCCGCCAGCGTTTTTTCACGCCGCCAGCTTCTTAAGAGCACAACAGCCGGTTTCGGCTTTCTCGCCTTCGCCGGCTTGCTCGGAGCGCAGCAGCAGCGACAAGGCGCTGCCGGCGACCGTGGGCCGCTCGCGCCGCGTGAGCCGCACTACCCGGTGAAAGCCAAGCGGATCATCTTCTGCTTCATGGAAGGCGCCATGTCGCAGATGGACACCATCGAATACAAGCCGCACCTGCAACGCAACGACGGCCGCGTCGCTCCTGGGGGCGCTATCCTGACGGCGTCGAAGTTCCGCTTCGCTCGCCACGGACAGACCGGCACGTGGATGTCGAGCCTCGTGCCCAACCTGGCCCGGCACGTCGACAAGTTCTGCTTCATTCGCGGCCTGCACACCGACACGCCGGCGCATCCGCAAGCGGTCATCCAGCTTCACACAGGCACGGCACTGGCCCAGCTGACGCGCCCGTCCATGGGCGCCTGGCTCCTCTATGGCCTGGGCACCGAAAACCAAGACCTGCCCGGTTACGTCACCATCAATCCCTCTCCCAACTTCGGCGGCGCCATCAACTACGGCAGCGCCTTCCTGCCCGCCCACTACCAGGGAACGCGCATCACCGACAACGGCGACATGCCCAACCTTCGGCCTCAGATCGCGTCGAGCTTGCAACGCCGGCAGCTCGATTTGATTCAGGAAATGAATCGCGACCTGGCCCGCACGCCGGGCGCTCCGGAGCAAGTCGACAGCGTCATCGAGTCGTACGAGCTGGCCTTCCGCATGCAAGATCGCGTGCCGGCTCTGCTCGACATCTCGCGCGAGCCGCAATCGGTGCGCGACGCCTACGGCGTGCGTCCCGGTCCGCAAGGCAGCTTCGCTCGCCAATGCTTGATGGCGCGGCGTCTGTGCGAAGCCGGCGTGCGTTTCGTGGAAATCACGCAATCCGGCTGGGACCATCACAACAACTTGCACCAGGGCCTGATCAACCAGTGCGACATGATCGATCGCCCGACCGCGGCGCTGCTCACCGATCTGGAGCGGCGCGGCATGCTCGAAGACACGCTGGTCCTGTTCGGCAGCGAGTTCGGCCGCATGCCAACGGCGCAAGGTCCGGACGGCCGCGATCACAACATCACCGGCTATCCAATGATTCTGATCGGCGCCGGCGTCAAGGCGGGGTTCTCCTACGGCGCGACCGATGAAGTCGGCCTGCATGGCGTCGAAGGACGGATGCACACGATGGACCTGCACGCAACGCTGCTCGCGCTGATGGGGCTCGACCACGAACGCTTGACCTATCGCTACGCAGGCCGCGAGTTCCGCCTCACCGACATCGGCGGCCGGGTGGTCAACGAGATTTTCGATTGAGCACATAGCGCCGAGCACGCAGCGCAAGCAAGTAATCCAGATCAAGTACTCGCTTGCGCTGCGTGCTAGCGCGGCCGACGAAATGTCTGTTTGAAGCCCGGCTGATTGGGCATGACCAGGGTCAAAGTATCCCCGATAGACAACCTTAAAATCCTCCGGCCTGGCTTTCTTGCCGAATTTGTCAAGGTCCAGTCCTTTGGCGGCCTTGCGACTCTCTTCCTCGATTTGGCGCTGACGTTCGGGGTTGGAATGCCGGGCCTCGGTCTTTGTTGGACGTATTTCCAACTTCATCGGGTCGCTCTTGGTGAGCGTGTAGTCAAAATACACCGTAATTTCTATGTAAGCCCCCTTCTCGACACCGTCGGGGATCTTGGTCCTCTGCGAACCGCTGCCGAAGTACCCGAAATGATAGGTGGTTTCACCTCCAAACAAGGCGTCCTTGGCTTCCCAGGAACCAACGATGGGGCTGGAGAAGAACAAAAAATAGCTCCCGGCGCCGCCGCAGATGCAACAGAACCCAGCGACCAGAACCGCGCCGCCGCCAAGGAGCCAAAACATCATCGAACTGCTTTTCTTCTTCGGCTTGGCGTGTCGTCATCATCGCGGTCGCGCTTCGACTTCGGATCGCGATCGTCATCCCGGTCGCGCTTCGATCTTGAGTCACGATCGCCGTCGTCATCAGGATCGCGTTTCTTTTTGGACCGGGCCTTATCGTCTTCGAACTTGTCGTCGTCCCGATCTTTCTTTCCCGAACGCGGCTCATCGTCTTCGTCGTCCCGATCTTTCTTTCGCGAACGCGGCTCGTCTTCATCTCGATTCCGTTTGCGTGAGCGAGGCTCGTCTTCCTCTTCGTCTTCAATCTCGTCAGGGACGATGTCAACGTCGTCGACCACGTCCGGATCATCAATGGTCTCGCCGGGGTCGTCAGGAACGACGAGGTCGTCGTCGATCTCTGGAATTTCCATGTTGGGGACGTTGCCGGCCGGCGCGGGGGAAGGTGTCGGCTCCGGCGCGACGGGCTTCTTGCCCTGATTCTGCTCCGCTTCGAGCTTGGCAATCGCCGCGGCCATCTCGTCATCCTCGGCCACAATCGGCGCCGGCGCGGGGCTTGGCGCCGCCGCGGGCGCAGGCGCCGGCGCGGGAGCGGACGGCTTCATGCCCTGCTCCGCTTCGAGCTTGGCGATTGCCGCCGCCATCTCGTCATCGTCGGCAAGACCTGGGGCTGCGGCGGGCGGTGGTGCTTCCGGCGCCGGTGCGACAGGGGCGGGAAGCGGGGCTGGCACGGGCGCGTCCGGCGTCACAAACGCTTGCTTGCACTTCGGGCACTTGACCTTCTTACCGCCCGGCACCGGCGTCGGCGACTTCAGCGTCGCCTTGCAATGCATGCACGAAACGGCATAGCTCACTTTAGGTTTGACAGGTTTCTCGCTCATTCTTTCTTGCCTTCATCCACAATGTCAAAAATGCTTGCCTCATCCGGGCCGGTCGGCCTTCGTGTTCGTTTTGCCTGGCGTGCCGTATTCTTCTTCTTCTGTGACGAGGTCGTCGTCCAGCGAGGGCTGTTCCGGCGACGACGGAGCGTTT
>Ga0194121_10011924_pt1 | contig 10236 bp, 6 predicted proteins | sample TA2MahCa50mmetaG_FD_148609 | JGI IMG/M metagenome (GOLD analysis project Ga0194121, IMG submission 148609) | Freshwater microbial communities from Lake Tanganyika, Tanzania - TA2015020 Mahale Deep Cast 50m | ecosystem: Environmental > Aquatic > Freshwater > Lake | place: Tanzania: Lake...
CACAATGACATAAGGACAACCATGCGTTATCTGCATGTAACCAACCGGGATATATTGCAAATACTTAGCCCGTTGGATGATCTTAATTTGGGATAGGTCCGTGGATTAACGAAACTCCGATAGCCGTCAATACTATTTTTAAGTTTTTGATTTTCAGCAAACAAAGAAAAAAGCGAAAGTTTTAGGGCCTCGAAACCTTCGTACATTTACATGTTAGCGGTCATTGTAAAGCGATACCCGACAAAATTCAATAGAACAAATAATAAGTTATGATACAAAGAATATCAAAAATTATTTTCACAGTTTTCATCTTGACAAGCACTTTGGTTTCAAATGCCTGTACAATTTTTATGGCTAATGACGGACAAAATGTTTGGGTTGGAAATAATGAAGATGAGATTTTTTCTACAAAATATAGGATGTGGTATTATCCTGCAAAAAAGGAACATTTTGGCTATATGATTTGGGCAGAATTATCAATTAGCAAACTTCTTTACGGACTTATGTATAAAAATCCGCAAGGAGGACTTAATGAATTTGGGCTTTTTATGGACTATACAGCAATTGATGAAGTTTCAACTTCAAATGATCCAAATAAAAAGAATAGAAAAAAAGAATTAGTTCACGACTTATTGAAAAGTTGCAAAACGGTCAATGAGGCAATTCAATATATAAATAAGTATAACTTGGTTAAACTTAAAGGTGCACAACTCTATATTGCTGATGCAAGTGGCGATTATGCAACCGTACACGGGGGCTATATTGTTCGTAAAACAGGCAATAATTTTACTTTGACAAACTACTGTATAAATAACGGGCATAAAGAAGCTTGTTACAGAAGAGATGTGGCAACAAATTATTTGAACTCAACAAAGAGTTTTCAGTTAGACGACATCAAAAATATCCTTCAAAAATCGACACAAAAACCACCACAGACGTTAATTACCAATTTTTCGATGGCAGTTGATTTGAAAAATAGCACTATTCATTTATACTACAAAAATGATTTTAGTACTGAAAAGATTATTAATCTCAAAGAAGAATTGAAAAGCGGAGAACATCAAAAAGATTTGGAAGACTATTTTCCAAAAGACATTTCGAGCTTGATTGAAAAAAAATTTGAAAGCAATGGAATAAATGAAGCTGTAACAACATACAAAGAGTTGAGGAAATCTTCTTTTGGCCTATACAATTTCAATAACAATTCTGTTCTAAACTTGTGCATCAAATGGATAGGCAAAGGGAAAACAAAAGAAGCAATTACACTTCTGGAAACCTTAAAAGAATTTAATGCTAACAATACAGAAATTTATACTTGGTTGGGTGTTGCATATCAGAAAGATAATAACCTGAGCGAAAGTTTTAAGAATTTCTCAAAAGTACTCGAGCAAAATCCAAATGACTATTTGGCTACACTTTGGGGTAAACAAGATAACCAAAAAGTAACTTTCAAGTTAAATGATTTTGAGGGAGCAGAAGAAATCTGGCTAATGGGGGAATTTACAGAATGGAGAAAGAATGCTATTAAAATGAAGAAGGAAAATGGTGTTTGGTTTTGTGAAGCTATATTACCGAAAGGAGAAAACATATATAAGTTTAAAGTGAATAAAGAAAACCTTACTGATAAAATTAATACAATGTATGTAGGGTCAGGTCCAGATATGTTCTCTAAAATTTATGTATGGTAAAGCAACAACGCACCGCTATCAGCAGTTTGGCAAAATGGCGGGTTCAGTGCTAAATTCAACAGTAGTTCTTCGATTGAGCTTTTGTGCAAAATTGAACATTTGTGCTTCGATTTCCGCCACTTCGCCAAGCTGCAAAACGTTAGTGGCAAGCTAAAAAATATAAACTGTGAGTTTCATTTGTAAAAATATTAATTGTTCAGCCCCTGATAATAAAAAGGGGAAAGCGTATCCATCAGCTATGGAATGTCCTTTTTGTGATGCTCCGTTAGTTGAAGTTTTATCATTTAGTGAAGCTGATTTAAAACTGATTAATACTTTACCATACGTAATTGCTTATCCATTAAAGCGGGCTATCACAGAAAAACATGCCTGGACTAAAATCAATCTGCTGAAAGACACTTTTTTGAATTATTTAAAATACCTCGGACTGCTCACGGCGTCAGAATTTTTTAATAGTTCTTTGAAGGATAAAAATATGGTGGCGCTTTTTCAACAAGCGTTGGCTGAACCTTCATTTGGATCATGGAACCAATACATTCGAGAAACTCTTAATTATCTGAAAGAAAATAATCATCACTTTTTTTGCCCTGATCTTATAGCTTATTACGAATTGGTTGAAACAGGAAAAAAGCGAAAACTATTCAAAGGAGAGATTGAATTTATAGATGGTAACGGTGATGTTCAATTGAAAAAGCAAGAAGCTACAGCTATCAGTATGCTAATTAATTTTCGAAACCGGTATTTAGGTCATGGATTAACATTAGATGAAGCGGCATCAAAGAAATTATGGGATGAATACTATCCGATTTTTAGTCTTTTGCTTGAACAATTGAATTTTGTGAATATATATCCTATGTTCAAACACGAACATGGAGAGACATATCTGCTTCTATCCGCTGAATTAAGCACTATCGAAACAGGAGCTCAAGCTTCAGCGAGAGTGTGGATGGAAAATCCGGAAGGTCAAAGTATGGAAATCCTGCCCTTTTTTATTGTGCCGGGTGAAGTTTCTTTGGGCAAAGACGACAAGGAGCAAATCCTAGCATATGAATCCTACACCGGTAAAACCATCAAATTCTTCAGCCCCGAAGGAACTGAAAAACAGACTTCAGGAAAAATTCTGGAAAAACTAAATCTTTTACTACGCGATAAACAAAAAGAACAGCCCTACACACCTGATTCTTTTACAAAAGAAGTTTTTATAAATCGAATTGCCGATGAAAACAGACTGATACTTGATACCCTTACTACGGAGAAAAAATATATTCCAGGGGTTTATGTGCATCGCGAAGAAATGGAGATTAAGCTCCGCGAATGGATTGGTGCAAGAGCCAATATTTTATTTATTGCTGCCGAGGCAGGAAGTGGAAAAACTAATCTGCTAATTGAAATGCAAAAGCAATATGTTGCGCAAAACTTACCGGTTTTATTTATACGTGCTGCACGGATGGAAAAATCAAGTCTGCGAGCGCAAATTGGTTATCTGTTGAATATTCAACCCGAACTGGATATTGAGCATTATTCCTCAATAGCAGGCACTCAAGCGAACCCCACTTTTATTCTCATTGATGGACTAAATGAGGCTGCGCAAGCTGAAAGTCTTTGGCAGGAAATTATTGACATCTCAAAGAAAAGCATTCCCGGTAGTTTAAAATTTGTGGTCAGCAGCCGTGCCAATACATCAGCGGATTTGAATGGTTACACACTTACCGCATCAGATGAAGTATATCTGTATGGTGAAAAAAAAGAAGGACATATCGGCCTTAGTGCCTATGCATTTTGGCTAACGGCCTTGAATATGGCAGAGATGAAAAGTGCCTGGGATGCCTATGGTCAAACAAATAAAAACAAATACAAACCACAATTCTCTTTTGATGATTTAGCCACCTTCGACCGATCAATTTACAGCCTCATTAGTAACCCGCTGGTATTGCGTATTTTTTTAGAAACCTATCACAATAAATCCTTGCCCAAAAAAGGGAATAAACACCTAAACATTTGGCAAGATTGGCTTGCAACCTTTTCTGAAGGAGAAGCAACTTTTTTAAAGCTCCTGGCAAAAGCTGTTTGGGAAAAAGGAGAAAATGAAGTGTTGTTGGATGATTTGCTTAATAACCCCAACCTGAAGCCATTTCTAACCAGCGATTTGATAAATGCGCCTTACCCACGCCTTAAAAATTTGGGATGGATTAGCCGCTATGTAAAGGACTTAAATGCGTGTGTATCGTTTACGGTAGAGGGGGCCTTACTTTACCTAATGGGGTCGGCACTGCTTGAGCCAGCGGCCAATACAAATCTTGAAAGCATTACCAAACTACTCACCAACGGCACAAAACTTCAAGAATCTGCTTTAAAAGTATTTTTAAAAGAACTGGCAATTATTAATGACCTTAAGCTTGTATGTGAATTAATAGACTCCGGCACCCAATATCATAATGTATGTGATTCATCTATAATTCATTATATAAGGATTTATGGAGTTAAGTCTCTAATACAAAACTTGTTTTCAAGTATTACAAGCAATGACCTATTATTAGTTAGTTTAGTCCTTGACTTATTAGAAAACTTCCAATTATTAGAACTGAAAAAGGAACTTTCTAATGAAATTTTTAATCTGTCAAAAAAATCCTTAATTAAACTACCTGTAAAACTAAAAATAGCAATTTTAGATCAATTAGATTATCCTGAAAATGAAAACTTAATTTATGAAATTGAAACAGAAATAAATCAGAATTGTATAGATAATATTGATAAAGAAAATGAACACAAAAAAAGCTTAGCTTTTTATTTTTCGATGAATGGCTTTTCAGACAAGGCTTTGAATATTTACAAAGAATTATACGATAATGCAACATTGAATGATCCGGTAGTACTCCATAAAATTGCCGCAGCATATGATAACGCAAATTTAGGAGCGAAAGCGAAAGAATATTACTATGCCGCATTAAACGCAATTAATTTTTCAAATCAAAAAGATTTACGTGTTGCATCAATGATTTATTTTAATCTCGCAAATTACGAAGAAGATAATTATCTAAAGTTAGAGTATTACGAAAAGTCCCTAAAAATAGAAAAAGAAATTTATGGAACGATTCATCAAGAAACAAGCAGAACTATAGCAGCAATCGGCTTAACTTACATCAAGCAAGATGATTTTGAAAATGCTTTAATCAAGCTGAACGAAGCACTCGCTATCGCTGAAGCATTAAAATGTGATTTATCTGAAATATATAATTACTACGGATATTATTATAAAAAAAATGATGATATAATTAAGTCATTGGAATATTATGAAAAATCTTTTTTGATCAAATGTAGAAAATTTGGAGATAATAGCTCATCTATTATTGAACATCTAGAAAAAATTGGCGAAATATTCTATGAACAAGGAGAAGACCAAAAGGCCTTAAACTATTTTTTAAATGCTGAAGGAATTTTAATAAATGCTAAAAAGGAAGATCCTGATACTTTTTTCTTCATAAATAACGCAATTGGAGTAACATACTTTTATTTGAATAATTATGAAAACGCAATAATTTATTTTTTAAAAGTTATTAAAATATTTAATGAGAAACACTCTATTTATCAAGCAGGGCAAATAAATAATACTTATTATTATCTTGGTTATTCATACTATTATTTGGCAGACTATAAATCCGCTAATAATATTCTAAATAATTTATCGGAAATTACAATCGATTCGATTTCAAAAGAAGATTATATTAATAATCAAGAACTAATAGGTAATTCATTTTTTCACTCAGAAAAATATCAAAATGCAATTGTCGCTTATAGTAGAATTATTCCTTTAATAGAAAACAATACAGATAAGATTCGAATAATAGAGTATTTAGGCTCATGTTATGAATACCTTGAACAATATGAAAATGCTATAATAAATTACTTAAAGTGCATTGATTTTGTAGGGGATAAAAATCCGGAAAATGAAAATATTTATTGGAGAATTGGCTATTGTCAATATAAGTCACATACATACAAAAGCGCAATTGTAAATATTGAAAGATGCTTTATACTTAATCAACATGCATTATATGCTTTTTACCTTGCTAAGTGTTTTGAAGCCATTGAAAATTATGATAAAACAATAGAATATTTTCTGCAATCCGCAGAAATAAGGAACGGTGATCCCGAGGCAGGGCCTGAACACGAAAGCACAAAGGAGTCAATTCAAAATACAATTCGAGTAGCAAAACTAATTGGTAAAGAAAATGAATTACCAGAATGGATAAAAAAACACAACCTATGGAACCTATAAGTTTGGGAGATGACGGCTTTTGGAAACGGATTCCGGAATCCGGTGGAATTTATTTTATTTACGGGTACAAAAATAAATTACCCATCAAGATCAGTCGTTTTTTGGGCATCGATAATGATGGTGTTTTGTACATAGGCAAATCAGAGAACCTGAGAGAAAGACTAAGAATGCTGTGGAGGGTGCTCAATCCAAAATTAAAAGCAACAGCTCATACATTCGGAACAAAGTATAATAATAATAAAAGGTTGAGGGAAGCCTTCCCATTGAAAACATTGTACGTTTCTTACAAAATTACATCTGAGCCCAAAACACTAGAATCTGAATTATTAGACAAATACTTTTTAAAATTTGGAGAAGTGCCACCATTTAACAGTTCAAAATAATTAAGTTATGCCAATTCCACAAAATATTACTAGAACCCATATCTTAGATGTTATTGATCAGATAAATCAAGGCCGTCAAATTCCAAATCGCAGAAATCTAAGAAAAGTAGCCTTAAGAATAAATAGAAGAAACTACCCGGTTAAAATTTTAATCTCATGGGGTTATGAGATAGCGACTGGACAAGAACTTGAATATAATTTATTTGTAACTCAGGAAGCCACAGCATATCTAAGAAATTTGGGCTTTAATGTTGGAGAAATATGAATGGCCAGCCACTAACAGCGTGTAAGCAATATTACCTTGCCGCAGGCGCAACACAAGGCAACATCGCCTACACGCAAAACGTTAGCGGTCATTGTAGGACGACCTACTAATTCTTGTTACCCTGAATTTACCATTGGGCTGTACAAACAGGCATGCCGGAACATTTCCTTTTTCATCTCTTTCAAATATTATACTTACACCTTTAGCTCCTTTTACATCAAACTCATCAGGCCTTACCGGAACCAGTTCATATTCCGGCTGGCCGGGTACTAACGCTTTCAGTACATTGGCTTCAGTCAGGTATATTTTAGCAGTCATGCCGGAGAAATTGTATTCGCCAACATATTGTTTAAACTCTTCCTGGTTGCTTTTCAAAGCATTTTGTTTCTTAAATTCTATTTCCCTCACACCGCTTTCAAAAGGTATTTTAAGTAAGCTAATATCTCCTTTAGCTGTTATAGCAAACTCCCCTTCAAATGCATCAGTTTCGTCAAACACATCAGCGTCAATCTTAAATTTGAAATAGTTATGGTGTAGGTGTTTTATTTTAAGGCTCCACCGGTTAAATACTCCTGATAATCCGTTTTTATCTTCTTTAATGGAAATATTACCATACGCTTCGTTCTTATAGATACCCGTAAATGCAGCCATTGGGTGGGATGGATTTGCTCCCTGGGCAGATGTATTCTCACCAACAACAGTATTGGTACCTTGTTGTTTTAGAATAGCATTCCAGTCCCGAAATGCAGCGCCAATCATTTTGTCAACTATTATATTGGTGAGAATGCGTGGAACCTGGGAATTATTTTGATTAACAGAAACAAATACTCCAATACTGTCAGTAGGCAAAAAGGAAACAAAAGAACTGAACCCGTTTATATTACCGCTATGACCAACTCCATAATGTCCCCTGTAATTGGTAGTATACCAACCCAAGCCATAATTGAAAAAGTAATAATCAGGCATAAACTTAGAGGGCAAATTTGCTGAAGCTATCATTTGAGAACTGATTGCTTGTTTATAAAAATCTGCGCTTATGATTTCTTTGCCCTCAAATTTTCCCTGGTTTGTCCACATCAACAACCAGTTAGCCATATCTTTTGCTGTTGAAGTAATGCCACCCGCAGGTGCAATAGCGCTTAAATTAACTGGTAAAAAATCTAACTTTTGTACTTTCCCATTTTTATAGATGTAACCAAAAGAGTAATCGGCTGCGTTTGATAGTACACCTGTAGTAGAGCTTTTCATAGCCAATGGGGCAAAGAGCCTTTCTTCAATCAGTTGCTCCCAATTTCTTTGATAGTTTTTTTCCAGTAATCTTGCCAAGGCAACATAATTTAAATTGTTATACTGAAATGTTTGGCGTAGCGGAGCATTGGGTTCAAGATAACGAATCAATTTCACCATACTGTCCCTATTACCCATACCCCCGCTATACCAGGCATAATCATGACGTGGTAAACCGGTTCGGTGGCAAAGCATATCTCTAACAGTAACATTAGTTGTAAGCTCGTTGTTATAAAATTTAAGTTCTGGAAAATACTTGTTAACTGGTGCATCTAAATCAAGATTAAAGTCTTTAATTAAGTAACCGATAAGAGAAGCAGTAAAGGCCTTTGTACAACTTCCAATAGCGAATTTTGTATTTTCAGTAACGGGTTGCTTATTTTCATAATCTCTGTAACCAAAGCCACCGGTAAACAATACTTTGTTCTTTTCCACAACAGTAATGGAAACCCCGGGTACATTCCATTCCTTTAAAACCTGATTTATCATCTTATCCATACCAGTAAAGCGGGGGTCTGGCTTTTGTGCATTGCCTGCAGTTACAATGGTAATAAGTAGCAGTGCTGAAATAATTTGCTTCATTTTTTTCTTTTTAAGTTCTTTCTGAAATAATAGTAGCTGTTTGATATAATTCTCCAAGAATGCTATCAAAAAAGCTCTGCAAATTTCATAGTACTTATTTGCAAAGAAGGGTTAGCTTATAAAGTGAGGCCTAATTTGTCTTAATGATAATCAAACACTTATTTAATTATACTTAACATGGAGAGACTGACTTATAAGTTAGCACTGTAAATATTCCAGCGGCATCATTAATGCGACCGTAAAATGTAAATGGGCTAAAGAGAGAGGGGGATTATTAAAAGCTATTCATTGCCAGAGTGTACTGCAAAATAGGCCGACGGCGCCTGGCCGGTAACTTTCTTAAAGTTCTTATTAAAAGAAGATTTAGAGTTAAAACCACACTCATAAGCCAGGCTGAACATTGTAAACTTATTACTCTCGGGCAGGGTCATGAGCAGCTTAAATTCTTCTACCCTAAGATTATTAATATAATCAAAGAAGCTTTTTCCTTCTCGCTCATTAATTACCTGCGAAAGATAGTTTGGGTGCACACTTATTTTTTCTGCCAACATCGAAAGCGATAATTCGGGCTCTGTGAAAAGTTTTTGTACCTCCATAGCCTGAATTAATTTTTGATGTATTTCCAAACCTTTTTCAACACTAAGCCCCGATTTAGCATACTTCTTTTGGGAATTAATAGAGTCCGACGGTTCCTTTGATAGATTTTCATCAGCACCCGTCATTTCATTTGAATTATTCGTTGCTTGTTCAGGTGGTATTATTTGCTCTTTTACTTCAAAGGTTGGTTCATTATCCGTTTCTGCAAAATCGGGAAGAACTTTTTCCGCCTGGCTAAATATGCCCACTTGCCTGATTCCCAGAAAACCAAGCAATGTAACAAATACAACACCTGCGCCAAAAATAAAAGCGTTTTCTTTAACGATGATAATAATCAGCCAGATTACTAATATGCCATATATAAGATATCTTAACCAATTGAGGTTGATTTTTTCTTCATAGGAAAATTGCTGGCCGATATTTTTTTTGTGCTTGTTTAATAATACAAATGACCATATAATATAAATCAAACCCGAAAGCCAAATGAGTATAACAAGTATAATATTGACTAAACGATAATCATTCCCTCCTGTGCGATAAATATTCAACTTTTCCTCACCACTTTTCAAGAAAAGAGGGAGAAGCAATATTACAGTTAGCAAAAAAGGCAGGAAATGTAACAGCCAGGTTCTTCTCTTTAGCGGAAACATATTTGTTGATGCCGCCGTGTATAAATACAAAAAAGGACCGTGAATTAATGGAAACGGGGCAGATACCCCCATTATTAAGTGAATATTATTTAAGCTAACTGGTTGAAGAGTGAATATAAATGTAAGAGTATGTATGGCTATTACGAATAACCATGCTGCCAAAATATTATCTGCCCGGTTTTTGCCTTTTTTACTAAGCAAAATGAGCAAAAGAAAAAAATTGATGCCGATGCCTATATAATAAATTACCTCTTTCACAACTTGCTGATTCTGATTGAATAAATCAGACGAAGATAACTATTAAACAGGAAAGAGTATGAAGTAAATTGGCGCTTAAACAAGCCCTCTTTGGTAAAACTTAAATACACATCAGTGTGAGAGCATTTTAAGTAGGGTAACAGTATAATGCTCCCCGATTTTAAGACAGGTAGTTAAGATAGAATTTTTCATCTTAAATTACCTGTATTATGGAAAAAAGAAGTCGCAGAAAATTCAGTTCGGAGTTCAA